>ENA-OQER01000469-OQER01000469.1-human-gut-metagenome-genome-assembly--contig:-NODE-469-length-21726-cov-11.690912_pt1 | contig 21726 bp, 20 predicted proteins | sample MGYA00242797_ERZ504639 | MGnify/ENA primary metagenome ERZ504639 (study PRJEB26092, sample SAMD00036306) | human gut metagenome | host: Homo sapiens | study: EMG produced TPA metagenomics assembly of...
TATAAAATAAATAGCAAATACACAAATCTTTTATTTATCTTTCTTGCCAAAGATTGAAAAAATGTACATAGCGCTTAGGATGCTGTCTCAGGTTGACAACCAGCGAGTCGAAACCAGGCATCCTGCCTTTATTTGATAATGCGGTAGTAATCCTCTTTTCTTGGTTTTACGGTATGAGGATGCGAAGAAGCATAACCCAAGGCTAAGGCTCCTACTCCCATCAAACCTTCTGGAAGATTCCAGTCTTTCATCAACTTCTTGCCTTCTTCTGATGCAAACATGCCGTCTTCACGGTTAATCCAGCAAGATGCAAGGCCGATAGAGTGGGCAGCAAGCATCATATTGCCTAAGATAAGGCTGCCATCTTTCACACCGTTAACGTTGCTTTCTGGTGCCAGAACGATAACGATGGTTGGCGCTCCATAGTAAGGATCGCTTTCTACACCCATGATTTCTGCGTTCATCTTGCGAAGCTGGGCGCAAATCTCAGGATTCTGAACGGCAATGATGAAAGGCTCCTGGGTTCCATGACCTGTTGCTGCCCATGTGCCGGCTTCCAATACCGTCTTCAACTCTTCGTCGGTAATCTGATCTGCCTTGAAGCGACGAATGCTTCTTCTTTCTTTAATGGCTTTCAAAACTTCATTTTCCATCTTATCTTGTTTTAAAAATTTTATTTAGAAATTTTTTCTCTTTCTTCGCTCTTTTATGCAGGGCATCCGCTTAAATCCTCTTCATCCATATACTGGCTGAGAATCCGAGCAATACGAATCAGGCCCTGCATCAGGGTCTTGCGAGGACAGGCGATGTTGAGGCGCAGGTAGCCCTGACCAGCCTTTCTGCCATACATCGTACCACTGTTGACGAATACCTTACCATCGTTCATCAGCTTTTCATAAGCCTCGTCGCTTGACAGTTCGAATGGCAGGATATCGAGCCATACCAGGTAGGTGCCTTCAAGGCGGGTAACGCGAACTTGTGGCAATTCGGTATTGAAGAATTCCTTTACTGCCTGATAGTTCTCGTAGAGATATTGGTTCAATTCATCCAACCATTCTTCTCCCTCATTGTAAGCTGCCTGGAGAGCGATAACGCCGAATGGGTTTACGTCACAAACCTCGTTGATGTTGACGGCACGGTTGATGCGGCGGCGCAATGTTGCATCCGGACAGATAATGTTGGCTATCTGAAGTCCTGCAATATTGAATGACTTTGATGGAGAATTCAATACTACGCAGTTGTCACGGCAAGCTTCGCTGATGCTGGCAAATGGAGTATACTGATAGCCTGGCATGATGAGCTCGCAATGAATTTCATCTGCGATGACCTTTACCCCGTGCTTGAGACAGATGTCGTTCATTCGCTCAAGTTCCTCTTTCTTCCATACTCTTCCGGCTGGATTGTGAGGATTGCAGAGGATGAAGGCTGTGGTCTTCTCATCGGCACATTTGCGCTCGAAGTCTTCGAAATCTATCTCATAAGTGCAGTTGCCCACACGTTTCAGTTCGTTTTCTACTACTTCGCAGCCGCTGTTTGTAATGCAGGAGAAGAAGCAGTTGTAGACAGGTGTCTGTACCAATACCTTTTCGCCAGACATGCAGATGGCTTTCAGACAGCAGGAAATGGCTGGTACAACGCCTGAAGTATAGAGAATCCAGTCTTTCTCTATCTTCCACTGGTGGCGGCGGGAGAACCAGCTGATGATAGCCTCGTAATAAGAATCAGGTACGAGGGTATAGCCGAAGATGCCGTGAGCTACGCGCTTCTGCAGAGCTTCGATGATGCAGGGAGCAGTCTGGAAGTCCATATCTGCTACCCACATCGGAATAACGCCGTCTTCCTTCACCAAATCCCATTTGTATGAGTTGGTTCCACGACGTTCGATGATTTCATCAAAATTGTATTTCATATTTGTTTTCTATCTATGTTGTTTCTTCTATCTATATAGGATAAATCTCTTATTTATATAGGATGATTCTCTTTTTCTCCTAATTGAGATCTTCGTTCATAGACTTTGAATCTCCGTTCAAAGACATTGAACGTACATTCAAAGCTTTTGAACGGCCGTTCAGTGTCTATGAACGGAGATTTCAGTTAAGTGTAAGAATAATTAGTTATGGGAACAATAAGTAATTTACTTGATTGTTGTCATTTCTGTAATTACCTCTTAAACTATTTCGATTTATCTGTGATTTCACATACGCCCTTTGGCGCTTTGGCAAACTCAGTATATGTTACGCTTCCTACTTCGTCTGCCTCGATTCTTCCGGAGATAGGTTCTTGATATTGGTGATACTTCCCTTAATCTGTGCATCGATGTTGGTGCAATCCTCGAAGGCACGGTCGCATTCCTTATCAAAGGTGCAATCCTCCAGAGTTACATGGTCCATGTAGCAGAGAGGCTGCTCGCCGCTGATGTGGCAACGTACGAACTTGATGTTCTTGCTGTGCCAGGCCAGATACTCACCATTCAGTTCCGAATCATAGACGGTTACATTCTCGCATTCCCAGAAACTGTCCTTGGTTGTAATCTTTGCGTTGTGAATCTCCACATTTCTGCAGTATTGGAATACATATTTAGAGTCGCTCTCAAGTCCGTCTACATAGATATTCTTGGAGAACATGAATGGATAAGTTCCATCGTGGAGTTTTACGTTCTTCAGTTTCAAGCCATCTACCTTCCAGAAAGTCTCATCAGCATCTGTGATGTTTACATTCTCCAAATCCAGATTCTTCATTTCGCGGAAGAACTTAGGCCCATCGATGGTGCAGTCTTTCATCACCATATTATCACTATACCAGATGGCAGAACGGCTTTCTGGGGCGAAGTAGCAGTCTGTGATGAGGGAACCGTCCACATGCCACCAAGGGTATTTGCCATAAAACTTGGAATGGTGGCAGTCTATGTTTTGGCAGCACTTGATGCCCGATTCGCCATCTGTAATCGTAATATCTTCTAAACGCACATCGTGAGCACCGAAAAGAGGGCGCTCGCCCCCGAATGATTTGTTCTTTATCAATTCCATAATTTTCTATTATCCTTTTTTATTTGTTATTTCTGTGTGCAAAATTACAAAAATAATACCAAACTCGTATAACCTGATTTACAGAAAAATGTAACGATATGGCGTATTTGGGGATAAATGGTCGCTATAGGGGAAAAATAAATGAAAAAAGGCTGAATCATGAAGCATTTTCACGATTCAGCTTATCGAGTTAACTTCTAAAAATCCGAAGCGGAGAATTACAAGTTAGGGTTCATCTCTTTCCACTCAGCTACTGGAGGAACGATGCCGAGCTCTACGATCTCATCGCGCATCTTGCAAAGGTGCTCGTAAGACTTCTGGAGGCTAGCGAGCTCTTCCTCAGTACCTGTAGGCTCTGTGAAGTGAACACCAGTCTTGTCGATAGTAGTAGGCATAGCATCATTACGTTCTTGAAACCGCACTTGTCGCAGTTACATAGCAACCTGCTGGCAAAGTGAACTTCTCACCACCCATAGCAGCCTCGATCATCTTAACTGCGTTGTAAGCTGGGCTCTGGAATGAAGAACGGCCACGGAGCTTGATGATGTTAGAACCACCCTGTACTGTGTGGTGCTTGATTTCTTCCCAACGCTCGTCAGAAAGACCCATCTCTGCCAATGGCTTGCCGTCAACCTTAACCTGAGAAGCAAATACAGCCATCTGCTCGCCGTGACCACCATAAGTGTGAGCGCCAGTAACCTTATCCTGCTGTACACCGAACTCGAGGGCCAAAGCCTGCTGCAGACGAGTAGAATCGAGAGCTGCGAGTGATGTCAACTGGTTTGGCTTCAAACCTGAGTGGATAAGTGCTGTAAGAGCTGTAACGTCAGCTGGGTTGAAGATAACAACTACGTGCTCAACCTCTGGGCAGTACTTCTTGATGTTGTCACCAAATTCTGCAGCAATCTTGCAGTTACCCTTAAGAAGATCCTCACGAGTCATACCCTCCTTACGAGGAGCACCACCAGAAGAAATAATATATTTAGCACCAGTGAAAGCCTCCTCTGGGTTAACAGTATAAGTTACGTTAACACCTGGGAATGCGCACTGCTGAATCTCATCGAAAACACCATGTACACCTGGCTCGAAGATATCATAAAGACAGATGTTTGGAGTAAGACCGAGCATCAAAGCGCTCTGTACCATGTTAGAACCGATCATACCGCCTGCACCGACGATAACGAGTTTGTCATTTGTTAAAAAATTCATAACTACAATTCTTATTTAAATGTTTATAATCTTTTTCTCCTGAAAAATAGCGGAATGTATCTGGAATAAAGTTTGTAAAACTCCTTCTTTTTACTTTCCGACCGCAAAATTAATAAAAAGTAATGTAAATCGAGCATGTTTTTGCGCTTAAATTTGTTGTTAATTCTTAAAAATGTTATCTTTGTAATCTCTAATTAGCAAAATGCATTATTTGGAGTTAAGTTAAACATTAAACTGCATAACAATTATGAATGAAATCGAATTACGTTTAGCTAGATTGAGGGAGTTGATGAAGCGTGAACATCTTTCTGCTTTCATCTTCCCTAGTACAGATGCTCATCAGAGCGAGTATGTTGCCGACCATTGGCGAGGAAGAGAGTGGATCTCTGGTTTTAACGGGTCGGCTGGTACTGCTGTCGTTACAATGAAATCGGCTGCTTTATGGACTGATTCCCGCTACTACCTGGCTGCGGAAGAACAGTTGGAAGGTACTGAATATCAGCTGATGAGGCTGAAAATGGAAGGTACGCCTACTATCGCAGAATGGTTGGGAAAAGAATTGCAGAATGTACAATCTCCTGAGGTTGGACTTGATGGCATGGTCAACTCTTATAATTATGTTAAAGATTTAATCTATTCTCTCCGTAAACTCGGTGGAATTACGCTTAGGACTAATTTGGACCCTTTGGAACAGATTTGGGAGAATCGTCCTTCGCTTCCTGCAAATCCTGTAGAAATTCAACCATTGGAATATGCTGGAGAGACGCTAGCCTCTAAAGTGGCCCGTATCCGTAAGTCTTTGAGAGAACTTCATGCAGATGGTATGCTCGTTTCTGCTTTGGATGATATTGCTTGGGCTTTGAATCTTCGTGGTACAGATGTTCATTGCAATCCTGTATTTGTAAGTTATTTGTTGATTGAGAGCGATAAAGTTTCTCTTTTCGTGGATGATAATAAATTATCTCCAGAAGTAAAACAGTATCTTCAAGACAATCAGGTTTCCCTCTATAATTATAATAAGGTGGAAAAATACCTTGAATCATATTCGGAATATAATATCCTGTTAGATGGAGATGAAACGAGCTATTATCTGTGGAAAGCTGTAAAATGCCAGGAAATTGTTGCTGCAGGTTCTCCTATTCCGGCTATGAAGGCTGTGAAAAATAAAGCAGAAATAGAGGGCTACCGTAGTGCGATGCTTAAAGATGGTGTTGCTATGGTTAAGTTCTTGAAGTGGCTGAAACCTGCTGTTGAGGCTGGCGGACAAACTGAGATTTCCATTGATGAGAAATTAACATCGCTACGTGCCGAACAGAAACTGTTCAGAGATATTTCTTTTGATACGATTGCCGGCTATGCGCAGCATGGAGCAATTGTTCATTATGAGGCAACTCCTGAAACAGATATCGTTCTGAAACCGGAAGGCTTGATCCTGATAGACTCTGGGGCTCAATACCAGGATGGTACTACAGATATTACCCGTACCATAGCCTTGGGGGCCGTATCTGAAGAGATGAAGCATATTTATACCTTGGTTCTGAAAGCGCATATTCAGTTGGAATTGGTTAAATTCCCCGATGGTGCATCAGGAACACAGTTGGATGCTGTAGGAAGAGAGTGTATGTGGCGTGAAGGATATAATTTCTTGCATGGTACAGGCCATGGAGTAGGTTCGTATCTCTGTGTGCACGAAGGCCTCATCAAATAAGAATGGAGTGGATGCCTACACCTTTGAGAGCAGGAATGACCTTGACTGATGAGCCTGGTTTGTATCTGGCAGGTAAGTTCGGCGTAAGAATAGAAAATACGGTGCTGATTTCAGACTACATGTCTACTGAGTTCGGTAAATTCCTGCAGATAGAGCCTCTTACTCTTTGTCCTATAGATACCACTCCTATAGATGTTGATATGTTGTTGCCTGAAGAGATTGACTGGCTCAATGCTTATCATCATTCAGTTTATGAAAAATTGTCTCCTTTCCTTGATGAAGAGGAGAAAATATGGCTTGAAAATGCTACAAAACCCATAAAATGAACATTTTAGAGTAAAAAGTTGAAGAAAAACTTGGTAGTTTGATAAAATAGATGTAATTTTGCACCCGCAAATTGTGGCATTGCCATATTTCGCATTGAATAAAATAAGTTTAACATAATAAATTAAAAGCAAAAAAATGATTATTGTACCAGTTAAAGACGGTGAGAACATCGAGAGAGCTCTCAAGAAGTTTAAGAGAAAATTCGAAAAGACAGGTGTTGTAAAGGAGCTTCGTGCTCGTCAGCAGTATGATAAGCCTTCTGTTTTGAAGCGTCTCAAGATGGAACACGCCATCTATGTACAGCAGTTGCGTGCAAACGAGGAATAAAAGTAAAAAATCCTCAAAAAATTTGGTAGTTTAAAATAATTTTCGTAACTTCGTTGCCGAAATGAAAAAGGTACGACGTTATGTTGAGTATAGATAAGTTCTTGGAATATTTGCGCTCTGAACTGAACAGGTCGCAGAGGACGGTAGAAAACTATCGCGAAGATTTGAAACTCTTTGAGCAGTATGCTAGGAACTTGTCTGAATCCTTCACTTGGGAATCTGTTGATTCTGATATGATTCGCAACTGGATGGAGCATATGATAGATGCTGGAAATAAGGCAACCTCGGTTAATCGCCGGTTGAGTGCTTTGAAAATGTTCTATCGGTTTGCTTTAGTCAGACATTATGTGGAGTCGGATCCCGCTCATAGCCTCAAAGGGCCTAAGGAAAGTAAACCGCTACCTCAATTCTTGAAAGAAAATGAGATGGATGAGTTGCTTGATAGGAAAATGTGGGGCGATGATTATGATAATGTACGCGCACGTACTATTATAATATTGTTCTATGAGACGGGGATGCGATTGTCAGAGTTGATAGGACTTGATGTTGACGATGTGAACTTTATCAAAAAAGAGATAAAGATTACGGGTAAGGGAAACAAACAACGTATAGTTCCTTTTGGTGACGAGCTTAAAAATGCTCTTTCAGAATATTTGGCTCTAAGAGCACAAAGGGTGATGGTTAAGTCTGGAGCTCTTTTGCTTGCGGATAAGGGCGGACGGATGAGTCCGGTTCAAGTCAGAGAAATCGTGAAGGAGAACCTCGCAAGGGTTTGCTCGTTGAAAAAGAAAAGTCCGCACGTGTTGAGGCATACGTTTGCTACTGCAATGTTGAATCATGGTGCAGGAATTGAAAGTTTGAAAAGACTGTTAGGACATGCGAAACTCTCGACGACCGAGATTTATACGCATACAACGTTTGAACAGTTGAAACGAGTTTATATTGAAGCCCATCCTCGGGCGTAACCTTTTAAAAATGGAGGTAACTATGGAAATTAAGATTCAGTCGATTCACTTCGACGCTACCGAGAAGTTACAGGCGTTTATCGAAAAGAAAGTCGCCAAGTTAGAAAAAACTTTTGAAGATATACAGAAAGTAGAGGTGCAATTAAAGGTCGTGAAGCCTGCTACTGCCTTGAATAAGGAAGTTCATCTGGAAGTTGCTGTCCCTGGAACCAAGTTGTTCGTTGAAAAGACATGTGACACTTTTGAAGAAGGAATTGACCAGGCAGTGGACTCTATGAAGGTTCAATTGACCAAATTTAAAGAAAAATCAAGGAATCGATAAAAAAAACTCGAAAAAATTTTGTTGATTCAAAAAATAGTTGTATCTTTGCAGCCGTTTTCCGTAGATGGAAATTTAGCCGTATTGCGGCTGTAAAGATTGCCTCTTTAGCTCAGTTGGCCAGAGCACGTGATTTGTAATCTCGGGGTCGTTGGTTCGAATCCGACAAGAGGCTCAGAAAAAGAAATTTGGGTAGTTACCAGAGTGGCCAAATGGGGCAGACTGTAAATCTGCTGGCTATGCCTTCGGTGGTTCGAATCCATCACTACCCACTTTCTTTGATAAGCGGAAATAGCTCAGTTGATAGAGCACTAGCCTTCCAAGCTGGGGGTCGCGGGTTTGAACCCCGTTTTCCGCTCAATTTATTAACTTGCTGTAATAGCTCAGTGGTAGAGCACTTCCTTGGTAAGGAAGAGGTCCTGAGTTCAACTCTCAGTTACAGCTCTATCGTTCTAGATGCTTAGGATGGTAGAGGAACAGATTATTCATTTATATAAATAAAAAGAAAAGCTATGGCTAAAGAAGAATTCGTGCGTACCAAACCGCATGTTAACATTGGTACAATTGGTCATGTTGACCATGGTAAGACTACTCTGACCGCTGCTATCTCTAAGGTATTGAACGAGAAGCTCGGTACAACTGAGGCAGTTAAGTCATTCGATCAGATTGATAATGCTCCTGAGGAGAAAGAGCGTGGTATCACTATCAACTCTGCTCACATCGAGTATGAGACAGCAAAGCGTCACTATGCACACGTTGACTGTCCTGGACACGCTGACTATGTAAAGAACATGGTTACTGGTGCTGCTCAGATGGATGGTGCAATCTTGGTTTGTGCTGCTACTGATGGTCCTATGCCACAGACACGTGAGCACGTACTTCTTGCACGTCAGGTAAACGTACCTCGTTTGGTTGTTTTCTTGAACAAGTGCGATATGGTTGATGATGAGGAGATGCTTGAGCTCGTTGAGATGGAGCTCCGTGAGATCTCGAGCAGTATGGTTACGAGGAGGATACTCCAATTGTACGTGGTTCTGCTCTCGGTGCTTTGAACGGTGTTGAGAAGTGGGTTAAGTCTGTTGAGGCTTTGATGGATACAGTTGATGAGTGGATTCAGGAGCCAGAGCGCGAGATTGATAAGCCATTCTTGATGCCTATCGAGGATGTATTCTCAATTACAGGTCGTGGTACTGTTGCTACAGGTCGTATTGAGACAGGTCGTTGCAAGGTAGGTGACGAAGTTCAGTTGCTCGGTCTTGGTGAGGACAAGAAGTCAGTTATTACTGGTGTTGAGATGTTCCGTAAGATTCTTGCTGAGGGTGAAGCTGGTGATAACGTAGGTTTGCTTCTCCGTGGTATTGATAAGGCTGAGGTTAAGCGTGGTATGGTAGTTGTGCACCCAGGTGCTATTACTCCTCACGATCACTTCAAGGCTTCTATCTATGTATTGAAGAAGGAAGAGGGTGGTCGTCACACTCCATTCGGTAACAAGTATCGTCCTCAGTTCTATCTCCGTACTATGGACTGTACAGGTGAAATCAAGCTTCCAGAGGGAGTTGAGATGGTAATGCCTGGTGATAACGTAGAGATTGAAGTAGCGTTGATCTACAAGGTTGCTTTGAACGAGGGTCTTCGTTTCGCTATCCGTGAGGGTGGTCGAACAGTAGGTTCTGGTCAGATTACAACTATTCTCGACGACATCAAGTAATTTAGATTTATCTAATTTGCTATATATATCAGACTCCCCTCCTAAGGGAGTGGGAGTCTTTCTACGGGTTTAGCTCAGTTGGTAGAGCACTGGTCTCCAAAACCAGGTGTCGAGGGTTCGAGCCCTTCAACCCGTGCTAAAGAGAAGATAATATGAATAAAATAGTAAATTATTGCAAGGCATGTTACGATGAACTTGCGCATAAGACTACTTGGCCATCACGTGCCGAACTTACTCATAGTGCAATGGTTGTATTATCTGCTTCCCTAGTCATTGCACTTGTTGTGTTCGCGATGGATTCTATTTTCAAAGCCTTTATGGGTGTAGTTTATCCAGGTTAATTTTTTTAAGGAAATGGCAGACGCAGGAAATAAATGGTATGTGCTTAAAGCCGTAAGTGGTAAAGAGGCTAAGGTGAAAGAATACATCGAAGCTGAAATGAAGCACAATGACTTACTAGCAGCAAATGTTTCTCAGGTGTTGATTCCAGTTGAGAAGCATGCAACTGTGCGTAATGGAAAGAGAGTCGTTAAAGAAAAGGTTTCTCTTCCAGGTTATGTTTTTGTGGAGGCCAAACTGAAGGGTGATGTAGCGCATACGTTGCGTTTCCTCCCTAATGTTTTGGGTTTCCTTGGAGGTTTGGATGAACCAACACCAGTTCCACAGCGCGATATCAATCGTATGCTGGGTTCTGCTGAGGAGACTGAGTTTGAGGAGAATCTTGATTGTCCTTACTTGGTTAATGATACGGTTAAGGTTATGGAAGGTCCATTCAGTGGTTTCAGCGGAATCGTTGAAGAGGTTAATGCTGAAAAGCATAAGCTGAAAGTTACGGTTAAGATCTTCGGACGTAAAACTCCGTTGGAATTAGGTTTTATGCAAGTAGAAAAGGAATAGGATTCTGTTACGAGATTGTTATTCCTTATAAGTTTCAATTTTAAATATTAACAAAGAAATGGCTAAAGAAGTTGCTGGATTAATCAAATTACAGATTAAAGGTGGCGCTGCGAATCCTTCACCTCCAGTAGGACCTGCATTGGGTTCTAAGGGTATTAATATTATGGGATTCTGCAAGGAATTCAACGCCCGTACCCAGGACAAAGCAGGTAAAGTGTTGCCAGTAGTTATTACTTATTATACTGACAAGTCTTTTGATTTTATTATCAAGACTCCACCTGCTGCAGTTCAATTGAAAGAGGCTGCCAAAATCAAGTCAGGTTCTGCTCAGCCTAATCGTCAGAAGGTTGCTTCTCTTACTTGGGATCAGGTAAAGGTAATCGCTGAGGATAAGATGAAAGACTTGAACTGCTTTACTGTAGAATCAGCTATGAAGCTCATCGCTGGTACTGCAAGAAGTATGGGTATTACTGTAAAAGGGGACTTCCCTGGTAAATAATTTAAAACTTCAATTAGAAAAATGAGTAAACTGACAAAAAATCAAAAATCAGTAGCTGATAAGGTTGAAGCAGGGAAGGCATACACATTGAAGGAGGCTTCAGAGTTGGTAAAGGAAATTACCACTACCAAGTTTGATGCATCTCTTGATATTGATGTACGCTTAGGTGTTGATCCACGTAAGGCTAACCAGATGGTTCGTGGCGTTGTTTCATTACCAAACGGAACAGGCAAGGTTACTCGCGTGCTCGCACTCTGTACTCCTGATCAGGAAGCTGCTGCTAAGGAAGCAGGCGCTGATTATGTAGGTCTTGACGAATACGTTGAGAAGATTAAGGGTGGTTGGACAGATATTGATGTCATCATCACAATGCCTTCTTGTATGGGTAAGATTGGTCCTTTGGGTCGTGTACTCGGTCCTCGTGGTTTGATGCCTAACCCTAAGAGTGGCACTGTAACTATGGATGTTGCTAAGGCAGTAAAGGAAGTTAAGCAAGGTAAGATTGACTTTAAGGTTGATAAGGCTGGTATTATCCATACTTCAATCGGTAAGGTTGGCATGACTCCTGAGCAGATCTATGAAAATGCTAAGGAATTCATCAACACAGTTATCAAGCTGAAGCCTGCTGCTGCTAAAGGTACATATATCAAGAGTATCTTTATTTCTAGCACTATGAGTAAGGGTATCAAGATTGATCCTAAATCAGTTGAATAACTCTAAAAGTTTTGTAAAATGAAGAAAGAAGTTAAAGATACTATTATCGCTGAACTTGGACAGAAGTTGCAGGAGTTTCCTCATTTCTATCTTGTAGATGTTACAGGATTGAATGCAGAGAAGACAAGCGCACTCCGTCGCAAGTGCTTCCAGCGCGAGATTAAGATGGTTGTTGTTAAGAATTCCTTGCTTCACAAGGCGTTCGAGGCTTCAGATATCGATTTCTCTGAGCTCTATGGCTACTTGAAGGGTACTACTGCTGTGTTGTTTGCTAATACAGCTAATGTACCAGCTAAGTTGTTGAAGGAATATGACAAGGAAGATGTTCCAACATTGAAGGCTGCTTATGCAGAGGAAAGCTTCTACGTTGGCGCAGACAAACTTGCAGAGCTTTCAGCTCTCAAGAGCAAGAACGAAGTTATCGCAGAGATTGTTGCTTTGCTCCAGTCACCTGCAAAGAACGTTGTTTCAGCTCTTCAATCAGGAAGCAACACTATTCATGGTGTGCTTAAGACATTGGGCGAGCGTCCTGAGTAATCAATCACAATGTTATCATTAATTATAGTATAAACAAAAATAAAATTTAGAATAAAATGGCAGATATCAAAGCTATTGCAGAAGAGTTAGTAAATCTTACTGTTAAGGAAGTTAATGAGTTGGCAACAGTCCTCAAGGACGAGTATGGTATTGAGCCTGCTGCTGCAGCTGTAGCTGTAGCTGCTGGTCCTGCTGCTGGTGGTGCAGCTGCAGCTGAGGAGAAGTCTACATTCGACGTAGTCCTCGCTGAGGTTGGTGGCGCTAAGCTCCAGGTTGTAAAGGCTGTTAAGGAGGCTTGTGGTCTCGGTTTGAAAGAGGCTAAGGATCTCGTAGACGGTGCTCCTTCTACAATCAAGGAAGGTGTAGCTAAGGACGAGGCTGAGAACCTTAAGAAGGCTATCGAAGAGGCCGGTGCTAAGGTAGAGCTCAAGTAATTAGAGTAATACATTTTTTTATATAAATGGTTAGGATTCTCCAAGTAGGTGAGTCCTAACCTTTTTGTGTCTTTTATTATATTATTAATAAAACCCATTTAATAACTTCTAATGGCTACAAAAATTGTTGATAACAGAGTAAATTTTGCCAGCGTGCATAATCCGTATCCATATCCGGATTTCCTCGATGTGCAGTTAAAGTCTTTCAAGGACTTCTTACAGTTGGATACTCCGCCTGAGGAACGCAAGAATGACGGTTTGTATAAGGTGTTCTCTGAGAACTTCCCTATTACCGATACACGTAACAATTTCGTTCTTGAGTTCTTGGATTACTATATCGACCCTCCTCGCTATTCTATTGATGAGTGTTTGGAGCGTGGTCTTACATATAGTGTACCTTTGAAGGCTAAGATGAAACTGTATTGTACTGATCCTGATCATGAGGATTTCGGTACATTTATTCAGGATGTGTTCCTTGGTACTATCCCATATATGACCGATAATGGTACTTTTGTGATTAACGGTGCTGAGCGTGTTGTTGTTTCTCAGCTTCATCGCTCTCCTGGTGTGTTCTTTAGCCAGGGTGTTCATGCAAATGGTACCATGCTTTATTCTGCTCGCATCATTCCTTTCAAGGGAAGCTGGATTGAATTTGCAACTGACATTAACAATGTAATGTATGCTTATATCGATCGTAAGAAGAAGTTGCCTGTAACCACATTGTTGCGTGCTATTGGTTACGAACAGGATAAGGATATTCTTCAGATTTTTGATCTCGCCGAGGAGGTGAAGGTTAACAAGAAGAATATGAAGGCTGCTATTGGTCGTAAACTTGCTGCTCGTGTTTTGAAGAGTTGGAATGAGGACTTCGTTGATGAGGATACTGGTGAAGTAGTATCTATCGAGCGTAATGAAGTAATTATGGAGCGTGAGACTGAACTTACTGCTGATAATATTGAGGAGATTGTTGAGAGTGGTGCGCAGACTATTCTTCTTCATAAGGATGAGGAAGCTGCCAACAAGTTTACTATTATCTTCAATACTTTGGCAAAGGATCCAAGTAACTCTGAGAAGGAAGCTGTTAACTATATCTATCGCCAGTTGCGTAATGCTGATCCTGCAGATGACGCAAGTGCACGTGAGGTTTTCCAAAACCTGTTCTTCTCCGATAAGCGTTATGATTTGGGTGAGGTAGGTCGTTATCGTATCAATAAGAAATTGAATCTTGATACTGACATTGATGTTCGTGTCTTGACTAAGGAAGATATTATTGAGATCATTAAATATCTTATTCAGCTGATCAACTCTAGTGCAACAGTTGACGATATCGACCACTTGTCTAATCGTCGTGTTCGTACAGTAGGTGAGCAGTTGGCTAACCAGTTCTCTATTGGTTTGGCACGTATGACCCGTACTATCCGTGAACGCATGAATGTTCGCGACAATGAGGTGTTTACTCCAACAGATTTGATTAATGCTAAGACAATCTCTAGTGTTATCAATTCTTTCTTTGGAACTAACCCATTGTCACAGTTCATGGACCAGACTAATCCTCTGGCTGAGGTAACCCATAAGCGTCGTCTTTCTGCCTTAGGTCCTGGTGGTTTGTCTCGTGAGCGTGCTGGTTTCGAGGTTCGTGATGTACATTATACACACTATGGTCGTCTTTGCCCTATTGAGAGTCCTGAAGGTCCAAACATCGGTTTGATTTCTTCTCTCTGTATGTATGCAAAGATAAACGATCTTGGTTTTATTGTAACACCTTATCGTAAGGTGAATGATAGCAAGGTCGATATGGCTAATGAGGATGTTGTATACTTGACTGCTGAAGATGAAGAGTCTAAGATTATCGGTCAGGGTAATGCTCCTTTAACTGTTGATGGTTCTTTCATTCGCGATGTAGTAAAGTGTCGTCAGGATGCAGATTATCCAGTTGTTGGTCCAGACCAAGTTGACTATGTTGACGTTTCTCCACAGCAGATTGCTTCTGTATCCGCTGGTTTGATTCCTTTCTTGGAGCATGATGATGGTCACCGTGCGTTAATGGGATGTAACATGATGCGTCAGGCTGTACCATTGCTTCATAATGATGCTCCAATCGTAGGTACTGGTCTTGAGAAGCAAGTTTGTGAGGATTCACGTACTATGGTTACTGCAGAAGGTGAGGGTGTTATTGAATATGTTGATGCTACAACTATCCGTATCCTTTACGATCGTACAGAAGACGATGAGTTCGTAAGCTTCGAACCTGCTTTGAAGGAGTATCGTATTCCTAAGTTCCGTCGTACAAACCAGAATATGACCATCGACTTGCGTCCTATCTGTAATAAGGGACAGCGTGTAAAGAAGGGTGATATCCTGACAGAGGGTTATGCAACAGAAAAAGGTGAGTTGGCTTTGGGTCGTAACCTGCTTGTTGCTTATATTCCTTGGAAGGGTTACAACTATGAGGATGCTGTTGTTATTTCTGAACGTATGGTTCGTGATGACGTATTGACATCTGTACATGTTGACGAATACTCTCTTGATGTGCGTGAAACTAAGCGTGGCGTAGAGGAATTCACATCTGATATCCCTAATGTCAGCGAGGAAGCTACAAAGGATCTTGACGATAATGGTATCGTGCGTGTTGGCGCAAGAATTGAGCCAGGTGATATCATGATTGGTAAGATTTCGCCTAAGGGTGAAAGTGATCCTTCACCAGAAGAGAAGTTGCTTCGTGCTATCTTTGGTGATAAGGCTGGTGATGTGAAGGATTCTTCATTGAAGGCAAATCCATCATTGAGCGGTGTAGTTATTGACAAGAAGTTGTTCTCTCGTGCTATCAAGACCCGTGAGTCAAAGAAGCAGGATAAGATTATTCTTGCTAAGATTGATGAGGAGTATGAGGCAAAGGGTAATGACTTGAAGGATATCCTCGTAGACAAGTTGCTTACACTTACAGAAGGTATGACTTCTGAGGGTGTTAAGGATTATACAGGTGCTGAGATTATCACTAAGGGCAGTACCTTTACTGCTACAGCCTTGAAGAATTTGGAGTATGATGGTGTTCAGTCTAATAAGTGGACTAAGGATGAGCATACCAATGGCTTGATTCAGAGACTTATTATGAACTATATCCGCAAGTATAAGCAACTTGATGCTGAATTAAAGCGCCGTAAGTTTGCTATCACTATTGGTGATGAACTTCCATCTGGTATTCTTCAGATGGCTAAGGTATATATTGCAAAGAAGCGTAAGATTCAGGTTGGTGATAAACTTGCCGGTCGTCATGGTAATAAGGGTATTGTGTCTAAGGTCGTTCGTTTGGAGGATATGCCATTTATGGCTGACGGTCGTCCTGTTGATATGGTATTGAACCCATTGGGTGTGCCTTCTCGTATGAACCTTGGTCAGATCTTTGAGTGTATCTTGGGTGCTGCAGGTAAAAAGTTGGGTGTAAAGTTTGCTACTCCTATCTTTGATGGTGCTAAATTGGATGATCTCTCTGAATGGACAGATAAGGCAGGCTTGCCACGTTTCTGCTCAACTTACCTTTATGATGGTGAGACTGGAGAGCAGTTTGACCAGCCAGCTACTGTTGGTATGACTTACTTCTTGAAGTTAGGTCATATGGTTGAGGATAAGATGCACGCTCGTTCTATCGGTCCATACTCTTTGATTACACAACAGCCACTTGGTGGTAAAGCACAGTTTGGTGGTCAGCGATTCGGAGAGATGGAGGTCTGGGCTATCGAGCATTCGGTGCAAGCCACGTTTTGCAGGAGATCCTGACTGTTAAGTCAGATGATGTTGTAGGACGTAGCAAGGCATACGAAGCAATCGTAAAGGGCGATCCAATGCCAACTCCTGGTATTCCTGAGTCACTTAACGTATTGCTCCATGAGCTTCGTGGCCTTGGTTTGAGCATCAAACTTGATTAATTTGAGAACCCCTAATTTATATATAGAAACATGGCTTTCAAAAAAGATACAAAGGTAAAGAATAATTTTACGAAGATTACCATCGGTCTCGCTTCGCCAGAGGAGATCTTGGAAAATTCGTATGGTGAGGTTACTAAACCGGAAACCATTAATTATCGTACATATAAGCCGGAGCGTGATGGCTTGTTCTGCGAGCGTATTTTTGGTCCTACTAAGGACTATGAATGCGCCTGCGGCAAGTACAAGCGTATCCGTTATAAGGGAATCGTCTGCGACCGATGCGGTGTAGAGGTTACAGAGAAGAAAGTTCGTCGTGAACGCTCTGGTCACATTGAGCTTGTCGTACCTGTTGCTCATATTTGGTATTTCCGTTCTCTTCCAAATAAGATTGGTTACCTTTTGGGTATGCCGACCAAGAAACTTGATGCTGTCATTTACTACGAGAAGTATGTAGTTATCCAGCCTGGTATTCTTGAGGGAAAGACTGATGCAGATGGTCTAGAATTGAACGGTTCTCACAAACTCGATCTCTTGTCAGAAGATGAATATATGGCTCTTCTTGACCAGTATGATCCTAATGGTGACAATGAACTTTTGGATGATACGGACCCTAATAAGTTTATCGCAAAAATGGGTGCTGAAGCAATTTATCAGTTGCTCCAGAATGTAGACCTTGACTCTTTATCATACGAACTCCGCGATCGCGCAAATAACGATTTAAGTCAGCAGCGTAAAACTGAGGCTCTGAAGCGTCTGCAAGTTGTAGAAGGTTTCCGTGCTAGTAAAGGTATTAACAAGCCAGAATGGATGATCATGAAGATTATTCCTGTTACTCCACCTGAGCTTCGTCCGTTGGTACCATTGGATGGTGGTCGTTTTGCAACATCAGACTTGAATGACCTCTATCGTCGTGTGATTATCCGTAACAACCGTTTGAAGAGATTGGTTGAAATCAAGGCTCCTGAGGTTATTCTCCGTAACGAGAAGCGTATGTTGCAGGAGGCTGTTGACAGCTTGTTCGACAACTCACGCAAGAGTTCTGCTGTAAAGAGTGAGAGCAATCGTCCTTTGAAGTCACTCTCTGACTCTTTAAAGGGTAAGCAGGGTCGTTTCCGTCAGAACTTGCTGGGTAAGCGTGTTGACTATTCTGCCCGTTCTGTAATCGTTGTAGGTCCAGAATTGAAGATGGGTGAGTGTGGTCTTCCAAAACTGATGGCTGCAGAGCTTTACAAACCATTTATCATCCGTAAGTTGATAGAGCGTGGTATCGTTAAGACTGTTAAGAGTGCCAAGAAGATTGTTGATCGTCGCGAGCCAGTTATTTGGGATATTCTTGAGAATGTAATGAAGGGTCATCCGGTTATGTTGAACCGTGCCCCTACGCTTCACCGACTCGGTATCCAGGCATTCCAGCCTAAGATGATTGAAGGTAAGGCTATTCAGTTGCATCCATTGGCATGTACAGCGTTCAACGCCGACTTCGATGGTGACCAGATGGCTGTTCACCTTCCATTGAGCAATGAGGCTGTTTTGGAGGCTCAAATCCTGATGCTTCAGAGTCATAACATTCTTAACCCAGCTAATGGTGCGCCTATCACCGTTCCTTCTCAGGATATGGTGCTTGGTCTTTACTATATTACTAAGATTCGTCCAGGTGCAAAGGGTGAGGGCTTGACATTCTATGGTCCTGAAGAGGCATTGATTGCTCGTAACGAGGGCCGATGTGATCTTCATGCTTCGATTAAGGTTGTAGTTGACGACTTGGTTGATGGTACAATCCAGAAACGAATGGTAGAAACTTCTGTTGGACGTGTCATCGTTAATGGTATCATTCCTGATGAAGTTGGCTTCTTCAATGATGTGATTTCCAAGAAAACCCTCCGTGGTTTGATTTCTAATGTTATCAAGGCTGTTGGTATGGCTAAGGCTTGTGAATTCCTTGATGGAATCAAGAACTTAGGTTATCGTATGGCTTATGTCGCAGGATTGTCATTCAACCTTGGTGATATTATTATTCCACCAGAGAAGGAAGCTATTGTAGAGCGCGGTCGCAAGGAGGTTGAGGAAATTACCAATAACTATAATATGGGTTTCATCACCAATAAGGAACGATACAACCAGGTTATTGATGCGTGGACTCACGTAAATACAGATTTGGGTAATATCTTGATGAAGGAGATGACCGAAGCTGACCAGGGATTCAACGCCGTATACATGATGCTTGATTCCGGAGCCCGTGGTTCTAAGGATCAGATTAAGCAGTTGTCTGGTATGCGTGGTTTGATGGCTAAACCTCAGAAGGCTGGTGCAGAGGGCGCGCAGATCATCGAGAACCCTATTCTTTCTAACTTTAAGGAGGGTATGTCTGTATTGGAGTACTTTATCGCTTCTCACGGTGCCCGTAAGGGTCTTGCTGATACAGCTATGAAGACTGCCGATGCCGGTTATTTGACTCGTCGTCTTGTAGACGTTTCTCACGATGTTATTATCACCGAAGAGGATTGTGGTACATTGCGTGGCTTGGTTTGTACAGCTTTAAAGAATGGTGATGAGATTATTTCATCTCTTTATGAGCGTATTTTGGGTCGTGTTTCTGTGCATGATGTTATTCATCCAACAACTGGTGAACTGATTGTCAAATCTGGTGAAGAAATCACCGAGGCTAAGGCAAAGGCTATTGATGAATCTCCTATCGAGAGTGTTGAAATTCGTTCGGTTCTCACATGTGAGAGCAAAAAGGGTGTCTGCATGAAGTGCTATGGCCGTAACTTGGCAACAGCCCGTATGGTACAGTTGGGTGAAGCCGTTGGTGTCATCGCTGCTCAAGCTATCGGTGAGCCAGGTACTCAGTTGACTCTCCGTACATTCCACGCCGGTGGTATTGCATCTAACGCTGCTGCCAATGCTAAGATTGCTGCGAAGAATAAGTCTCGTATTGAGTTTGACGAGTTGAGCACAGTACCATTCGTAGAGGAAGACGAGGAAGGCAACGATATCAAGTGCGAAAAGGTAGTAAGCCACTTGGCTGAAATCCGTTTCGTGGATCCTAATACAAACATCGTTCTTGCAACTTTGAATGTTCCTTACGGTTCTTCATTGTATCACAAAGAAGGTGAAATCGTAGAAAAGGATACTGTTATCGCCCGTTGGGATCCATTCAACGCCGTTATCGTCAGCCAGTATGCCGGTACATTGAAGTTCAATGACGTTCAGAAGGATCAGACTTATCGTGCTGAGGTCGATGAGACTACAGGTTTGGAGGAGAAGATTATCACCGATTCCAAGAATAAGGCTATGGTTCCATCTTGTGATGTTATCGATGCTAATGGTGAAATCCTTGGTACATACAACTTCCCTGTAGGTGGTCACTTGGCTGTTGAGGATGGACAGACAATTAATACCGGTGAGGTTTTGGTTAAGATTCCTCGTGCTGTAGGTGGTGCAGGTGATATCACTGGTGGTCTCCCTCGTGTAACTGAGCTTCTTGAGGCTCGCAACCCTTCTAACCCTGCTGTTGTATCTGAAATCGATGGTGAGGTAACGATGGGTAAGGTAAAGCGTGGTAACCGTGAGATCATCGTAACATCTAAGACTGGCGATCAGAAGAAGTATCTTGTATCTCTTTCTAAGCAGATCTTGGTACAGGAACATGATGCTGTACGTGCTGGTACTCCTCTTTCTGATGGTAGTGTAACTCCTGGCGATATTCTCGCCATCATGGGTCCTACCGCTGTTCAGGAGTATATTGTTAACCAGATCCAGGACGTTTACCGTCTTCAGGGTGTGGCTATTAATGATAAGCATTTTGAGGTTGTGGTACGTCAGATGATGCGTAAGGTTCGTATTGACGATCCAGGTGATACTACCTTCTTGGAGCAAGAGTTGGTTGATAAACTTGACTTTGCAGAAGAGAATGATCGTATCTGGGGTAAGAAGGTTGTTACTGACGCTGGTGATAGTGAAAGTCTCAAACCAGGTCAGATCATAACGGCTCGTAGATTGCGTGATGAGAATTCTGCATTGAAGCGTCGCGACTTGAAACTTGTACAGGTTCGTGATGCCGTATCTGCAACTTCTACACAGATCCTCCAGGGTATTACTCGTGCTGCTCTTGGTACTAAGAGCTTTATGAGTGCAGCATCATTCCAGGAAACTACTAAGGTTTTGAATGAGGCTGCTATCCGTGGTAAGGTTGATTACCTTGAGGGTATGAAGGAGAATGTAATCTGTGGTCACTTGATTCCTGCAGGTACTGGTCTTCGTCAGTGGGATAAGCTCATCGTAGGCTCTAAAGAAGAATATGAGCGTATGCAGGCTAATAAGAAAAATGTGCTTGACTATGCTGATTCTCCAATAGGAGAATAATCGTAGAATAGAGTACTATATATAAAATAGGTATAATGAGGGTGCGTCATAAGTCTATGGTGCACCCTTTTATTATCTGTAACTGATGAAAAAAAGCAAAGAATCAGAATTCCATCTTCTGTTTTCTTATGATGTTTTTTTTAAAATAAGTGGCAGATTATTCGTTTTTTTCAGATATTATGTGTAAATTTGCACTACCATTTAAAGTTTAATCCTATTAACTTAGTAAAATTATGGAAGAAAATAAGAATAATCAACAGCAGCAGAATCAGTTCCAGATGGGCATCAGCCTGAAGTTGCAGAGGTACATACTCAAACTTGGCACTGATTACTCATTCTAGTTCAGACTTCATCTTGGATTTTGCATGTGCACTTCCTGGCATGCCTGCACCTCAGATCAAGAGTCGTGTTATCATGGCACCTGAACATGCTAAGCGATTGCTCCAGGCATTGCAGAGCAATATTTATAACTACGAGCAGTCCTTCGGTAAAATTAAGTTGTCTGATGAGCAAGAACGTACAATCGCTCCATTCGGCACACCAAAGGGTGAGGCATAATGTACTACAGCATACATACTAAGACTAAATTCTCTGCTAAATACCGCTTTTTCTTTATAATATTTGTTTTTAATAGTTATATAAAGTTAAAACTAGCCTTCGTTTTTCTAAAGTCTCCTTAATATTTAGGTAGTTTGCCGAAAAAATCGTACCTTTGCACCCCGAAAAGGCTCTATAAGTAGTGGCTTACATCGAAATAAGACAATAAAT
>ENA-OQER01000470-OQER01000470.1-human-gut-metagenome-genome-assembly--contig:-NODE-470-length-21702-cov-8.859282_pt1 | contig 21702 bp, 24 predicted proteins | sample MGYA00242797_ERZ504639 | MGnify/ENA primary metagenome ERZ504639 (study PRJEB26092, sample SAMD00036306) | human gut metagenome | host: Homo sapiens | study: EMG produced TPA metagenomics assembly of...
ATGGAAAATGATGAGAAAGATATTTTTTTTGTTTTTGCTTGTTTCAATGGCTCTCTCGATAAAGGCTCAAATACAGCCTTTGTCGAGACAACCAGTAATGCGTCCCATAGAACCTCCTCGGGTGCAGGGAAGATTTACTCAAACATGGGGGAAAAGGGTAACTGTAAAATACACGGCAGGAATAGACTATAATGTTTATAGCCAAGAATTAATGAATGCTGCAATTAAGCAGGGAGATGCCAAGGCGCTGTTTGCATTAGGTTATCTTTACTATTATGGACAGACTGTACCCCAAAGTTTTTCTTTGGCGGCAAAATACTTAAAGATGGCTGCAGACAAAGGCTTAGCAGAGGCTCAATGTAAAATCGGCTTATGTTATGCCGATGGTTTGGGAACAGATAAAAATGAGATGTTTGCATTTAAGTATTTTCAAAAAGCTCATTTGAAAGGAAATGTTGAAGCTACAGTATATTTGGCTTGGTGTTATTTTAATGGGTTTGGCGTAGAACAAAATTGGAGTAAGGCTGCTGCTTTTTATAAACAAGCTGCCGATAAAGGAAATGCTGTTGCTCAATGTGCGATTGGATTTATGTATGACAAAGGAAAAGGTGTAGTCGTTGATAAGAATAAGAGTTTACAATATTTTATGCTTGCCGCGGACAATAATGATGCTGATGCTTTTTATGAACTTGGATACAAATATCATAATGGTGAAAATGTAGAGAGGGATGCGTACAAATCCTTTCGCTATTTTAAAAGGGCTGCTGATTGTGGAAATTCTGATGCAGCTCTTTGGGTTGGAGAGTGTTATAAGGGAGGACGTGGTATAGAGGAGAATCCTCATTTGGCATTTGAATATTTTTTGAAATCTGCTAAAAGTGGAGATGGTATGGGATTATTTGAAGTAGGCTTTTGTTATTATCGGGGAAATGGAATAAAGAAAGATATGCAAGCAGCTGTTCATTATCTAAGCCAAGCTGCTTTAAAGAAAAATGGTCCAGCAATGGCTACTCTTGGTATCATATATTTTCAAGGTGATGGTGTAAGTCAAGATTATAAACTGGCTTATAAGTTGTTTTATGATGCGGCAAATCTATGTGGCATTATGGGCTTTATTGCATATCAATATTTAGGGGCTTGCTATGAATTTGGTCTTGGAACTGAAAAAGATATTGATAAGGCAATCTATTGGTATGAAAAAGATGCAGCGTTGGGATTGCATCAAGATATTATAGAGCATTTAAAGGATTTAAAACAAGAAAGATAATTATGGGTAATGTAGTTTTTATAGAATCAATGCCAGAAGGTTCATATGATTTTTTGGGGATGATGAAATGTGAAATTAAAGATAATCCATTGTATCAAGGGCTGAATGTATGTTTTGAGACTGTTGATAATAAGAAAGATTTCAAAGAGGTTGTAACTTGTTTGTTGAAGCAGGTTTCAAAAGAGACAACTCTTGTCCTTCATTTGTGTGTACATGGTGATGAAAATGGAATAGCTTTTAAAGGGTATGAAGTAAATCAATCTGATGATGATTGTATATTATGGGATGAGTTTATACAAACTGTTAAGCCTTTGAATGAAGCTGTAGATTGTAATTTGATTTTGTTTTTGCAAGCTTGTTTCTCTTCGTCACTAGGGGAAAAACTTTCAAAAACTAAGTTTTGTAAGTGTTTGATAGCAGGAGAAGGACTTGTTCATTCTAAAGAACTTCAACTTCTCTTTCAATTTTATAAGACATATGCAGAGACTATGGATGTTAAGTCTGCATATGATGCAATGAAAGATACCAAATATGTTGATGTGTATCATAATGAGATTCAAATATCTAGTAGTTATAAGTGTTTTCTAAATGATGTGTCAGTGGAGGAGATGAAAGAATGAGACGATTAGCAATTATAATGTTTTTCTTCTTGTGCATTTCTGCGCTACAAGCAAGAACCTATATCGTATGTGTTGGCATCGCTGATTATCCCGGTCGTCAGAACGACCTCGGGTAAGTGCGAATGATGCCATGACCATATCGGGCATCTTTACCAAGAATGGTAATGCTACGGTTGATTGTTTTGTCAATTCAGACGTTACAATCAAAAAGGTATGTACTGCAATGCGTAATACATTTGCCAAGGCTTCGCCATCAGATGCTATTATCCTATACTTTAGTGGTCATGGTGTGCCTGGTGGATTGGTGTGTTACGATGGAGTTTTGTATTACTCTTCCGTATTGAGCATTATGAGACAGAGTAAAGCTCAGCAGAAAATGATATTCGTGGATGCTTGCTTTGCTGGGAAAATGAGAAATACGAATAAGAGGAGTACTAACTATTCCAAAGAGAATGTGATGTTCTTCCTCTCTTCTCGTTCAACGGAGAAATCCTTAGAAACTCCAAGACAGACAGGTTTCAATAACAGCCTGTTTACTGTGTTCTTGGAACGTGGCTTGCGAGGTGGTGCTGATACAAACAAGGATAGAGTTATCACGGCTAAGGAAATCTATAATTTCGTACATCAGGGAGTAGTAGAAGCATCAGGAAATCGTCAACATCCCGTAATGTGGGGTAAGTTTGATGGGAATATGGTGGTGATGAAATGGTGAGAGATTAAATACTCGTATCTTTACCATTCGAATTCGTTTTTGAAATCAGCCATCATTCTAGAAAGTCAACGGCGTTGCCTGTTCTTGCATATTCTTCTTCACGAGCTAAGACATGATTCACCAACTCGTCATTATTGCATGATGTCATAAAAGGATATTCTCCGGATTCGTTATGAGCCTCTGTTGCATAATTGTGACGATAGACAACTGTTGGTTCTTTTGAGTTTGACATTATTTTAGTCATATTGTAATCCTCCTTATTTTTGGTTACTCTAATATGTTGCAAAATTACGATTAATATTTGAAAGTTCCAAAGTTTTAAAATGATATTTTGTGGGGAGATTTGCAAAATCATGGCAAAAAGTTTGGAAGATACCAGATATTTTCTTATATTTGCACTGTTTAAGATAGGTGTTATGAGAACAGTTCAAGATTATATAGCAATAATTAGGCAAAACAGTTCCAAGGTTACTAAAGATTTTGGAATCAAGACCTTGCGCATTTTTGGTTCCGTATCACGAAATGAGCAAACAGAGCAAAGCGATTTGGATGTTTGTGTAGAAACAGAAACTCCTAATCCATTTTTATTGGCCGACTTGAAAGAATTCTTAGAGGACTTGTTTAAGTGCTCAGTTGATGTAGTGCGTATTCACAAAAACATGAATCCTTTCTTTAAATCAAGAATAGAACGGGATGGATCTATGCAATTCGATAAATATGTAGCATTGGATATACTTAATAGAGTATATATCTGGAAATGATAGAATCTTTAAAACGGATACTTGATGAGTAATGTCAGGTAGCCGTTTTGTCATTTCGTACTTCCAGCCCCCTATTTCATACATTTATCCCCTTACTTTCTATGCTGTTTCGGATAAATTCATTACCTTTGTTCCCTGAAAACAACTCAAAAATAAAATGTAATGAAGAAAGGATTGAAATATACTTTGGTTTCCTTAGGCAGCCTGGTCGTTTTGGCTGGTATTGGTCTGGGAATCATGTATGTGGTGTCGCCATATAAGGTGAAGCGATGGGTGGGCATCGCTTCATCTTATTCTGATGTGTTCGTTGATAGATTGAAAGGGCAACCTTATACTCGTGGCGGATATGACGGCATTGATGTCTCGAAACACAATGGAGTTATCAAGTGGAAGGAAATAGCGAAGAACAAGCGAATCAAGTTCGTTTATATCAGAGCTACACATGGTAAGGGATATGTGGATCGGCATTATCGTCGAAATATCAGACAGGCTCGTAAATATGGGTTGAAGGTAGGATCTTATCATCTGATGTCTGCCGGCTCTTCAGTAACTGCTCAGTTCCGGGATTTCCAAAAGATGGTGAAGAAAAGTGAGCAGGACTTGATTCCTGTATTGGATGTGGAGGAGAAAGGCATCCAGGGAAGATGGAAGGGACGACAGCTGCAGGATAGCATACAGGTGTTTGCTGACTTGGTGAAGAAACACTATGGCAAGTATCCTATCATCTATAGTAACGAGAGCTTCTATAATAAGGAGATGGGGGCGAAGTTCAATCGTTATTATCTCTTCATCGCCAATTATAATTCCCGACAACCCTCTATCGAAGGCAGAGGAAAGTGCAATATCTGGCAGTATTCAGAAACCGGACATTTGCATGGTATTGGAGAAGTAGATTTAAGCAGATTCATGAATGGTACAACCATCAAGGATTTGATGTTGTAGGCATTGAAGAAGTTTATTGCTACCTATTCATTTATGAACGAAACTGTTGTAGAATTTAATAAAACGTTTAAACAAGTATGAATTATTTTAAATTGTTTGCCACTTTAGTAAAGGCTATGGTGAAGTCTTTGAGCACTCGTCAGTATGTTCTTTCTTTCGAAAAAGAGAGTGATAACCTATGGTATATTAAAATGCCTTGGGCTGGACATCATCATAACTTGCAGATGGTTGCAGGAGCTAACCATCTGTTGGAGACTTTCAAGTCTAGATTGGTCACTGTACGTGTATCTTACGAACAGAAAGAATCTACAGATATCTGTCTTACCAGACAATATTACAGAATCTTTGGTGGTGCTACTTACAAGGTTTCCAATTTAGAGGGATTCACAAAGGAGGTTTGGATTTGCCCGGTTACATTGTTCGTACTTGGTAAATACCCAAAACGAATTTATGTCTCTAACTCTCAGAAGTAACTTCGTACATAAACAGGAGAGAATAGTCTACCATGTTTACCTTTCAAGGGATAATGGTATTAATAGATAACTAAAAGATAATAAAAATGAGTAAGGAAGTAAAGATTTCAGTTATCAAGTTTGAAATGGTCAACGGTAAGAAGACCTATAAGTCGTTTACCTTTAAGTTGAATCCAAAGGAAATGGCAAAGTTCAAGACCGAGGCAACGGTGAAGAAAAAGGTGGCAGAATACGTGGCGAAAAGTGGCGTATATAAGCCTTCTGAACTTCAGAACTTAAAATACGACATGAAAGAGTTCCTGGAGGAATGGAAGAAGATGGTTCCTGTGGTGGAAGCTGAAGAGCTTGCGAAACTGGATAAGTCGCCGAATAATCCAGAGACTCGCGTTACCCCTCATCTCATCAGCCGTCTTGCCGCTGGTGAAATCTTTGTATTCGGTTCTAACGCCATGGGATATCATGATGGTGGTGCGGCAAAGACTGCCCTGGAGAAGTTCGGTGCTATCAGAGGTCAGGGACATGGTTTGCAGGGAATGAGTTACGCCATCGATTCAATGAGTGGTATGGAAGCTATGAAAAAGGATGTGGATGAATTCATCGAGTTTGCCAAGAATCACCCTGACAAAACATTCTTTGTGACATTGATTGGTTGCGGCATCGCCGGATATTCTCCAGAAGAAATGGCTCCTCTGTTTGAAAGATGTTACGATCTTGAGAATGTGTGCCTTCCTTCTGAGTTCTGGGACATCATCGGATGGCCAAAGGTTCAGCAGCCACACTATGATCTCTTACGTTTCCTGGATGCTCAGGAGTTTGCCTATACCCAGGCTTTGAGAGAACTGAAGGAAGGACGAAAGCAAAGCCATTGGATATGGTATATCTTCCCACAGCAGAAAGGACTCGGTCATAGCCACAACGCAAACTACTATGGTTTGGATGGCGAGGGTGAAGCCAGAGCCTATATTGAACATGAAATCCTAGGTGCCAGACTCCGTGAATGCTGCAAGGCGCTCCTGCTCCACAAGGGTAAGGACATCGAATACATCATGGGAAGCGGAGTTGATGTGATGAAGCTCAACACCTCTATGAATCTCTTCAATAGAGTAAGTCCGAATGATGTGTTTGAGGAAGTTTTGGATGTTTTCTTTTAAAAAACTGAGCCCACTTTAAAAAGTGGGGCCTGTTTAAAATGTTTATATTTTACAAAAATAACAGATTATGATAATTATTAAAAACAAAAGATGTAAGTTAGAAAATATTCGTAAGGAATATCCTGGTGCAATAATTTTTGATGTTACTTCTAAAGGTGCATTGAAAACACTCTCTCCATTCTATCCTCATGGTCATATTCCAGTATTTGGTTCTGATAAAGAACCTAAGGATGGAGATCCATATCTGGGTTCAGCTGAGCAGAGACCTTTTAAATACTATTCTGCTTCTGTAGAAGGTATGTGGCAAGGTCTGAAGGTGTTTGAGCATGCAGGTGTTGATACTTCTTGCTTTACTAACACTACTATGCGTAACTTGAAGCGTAGCTGTAGACGTTTTGGCAAGTGCTTGGACACATGTTTTGGGGAAGCTTAATAGGTTATGCTTCTGCAAGATATCGTATTTATAAGCCTGCTTATGAATACATGCTCCTATGGTGTTGTCGCGAGGAGACAGATTATCTGACTTATTTAAATGAACACAATAAAACAATAGTATTACTTGATTATAATACTAATTGTGATATAAATGATTTGTCTTCTCCATTGTCACATGCTTCTTTAATTAAAGAATTTTTAGAAAGTAGTATTGTATCGGAAGACTTTGTGTTCTCTCAGGAATGGGTAGATAAGCACTCAGTAAAGTAATATTCGCACATTTTTAAGTCAAGCTCCTAAGCATGAGTTTAAACTGCTCACTTTTTAGATCTCAACAATTATTGGAAAAGAACAACAAATAAAAACAATGCATATGGAGACTATTATTTCAACGATTGTGATTATAGCTTGTACTTACTTCTTTACGCGAAGAAAAGTAAAGCCTATTGAACAAGAGACTGATGGCTGTACACAACCTGAGGCTTCTGCGGACATACTGCAAGAAGAAAAGCAGGAAGAACCTCCACATACCAAGGATTTGTGCATAGAGCTGCTGAAGCAATTAAACTGTGAGGTAACTGTTTTAGAAGAGAACGAGAATCGCTTGTATTTTGAGTATCAGGGAGAACATATTGTCATTAATGCCAGTAATGACAGCTACTTCATTGAAATGTGGGATCCATGGTGGTGTATAGTTCCAATGGATGATCTTGAACAAATGTCTAACGTACGTAAGGCAATTAACACAATCAACACTCATGGTGGAGTAACCATTTTCTACAGCATAGAAGAAGAAGGACAGAAATTTGTTCTCCATTCTAAACGCCAGTGCATACTGACAAAGGACATTCCTCAGGTAAAAGAATACCTAAAGGCTTTATTGGGTGATTTTTTTACTGCTCAAAACAAGCTGCGTGAAGAAATCGTTCCTCTGAGAACAGAGAACTGATGCATTATGAAGAAGTTATTGATTATATTGGGAATACTGGTTCTGCTTGTCATCGGTGTTCTTTTCGTTCCACCTATTTATAATAGGTTCACAAAACCGTTTTTTAAGAATACGGTGGATGCTAAAGAGTGGTATCATCAGGTGGATTGTGAGAACCTGACGCAAGTAAGAGATTATTGCGACAGACGAGGATACAGTACGGATTACTATATCCTAGTGGATTTCTCCAAACCATCTGGCCAGAAGAGGTTCTTTATCTATGACTTGCAGCGTGGCAAAAGAGTAATGAGTAGCTATTGCATGCATGGAAGTGGTAAGGGAAATACAGCAGCCCAGCCAAAGTTCAGTAATAACCCTGGAAGTGGATGCACGAGTCTTGGAAGATATGTCATGATAGGAAAAGGTGGAATGAAGTTCAAGAACTGCGTTCGCCTTCGGGGGCTCGACGAGAGCAATTATCTGGCAGAAGCCCGTGGCATCCTGATTCATTCTGCTGGCAAGGTGACAAGATTCTCCGGTGAAAAGAAGTATATTCCGCTGGGAACAGAGAGCCGTGGCTGCTTTACTGTATCAAGGAGCTGCGTAGAGAAAGTGATGCAGATATACAAGGAATCTTCTAGGAGAAGACCGGTATTGATTTATGCAAAATACAAATAAAAAGAATATTCTATGAAGAAGTTATTGTTGTTTATATCAGGAATCTCAATCCCGTTTTTAGCAGGTTGTTACAATGGAAATCAGAGCCATGGCAATGAAATCATGGGAGACAGCCTCCCTGCTGATCCTCCATTGGGTTATGTCATAGAGTTAAAGCCTTTGGGAAATTTCTCACATCAGGAGGCTGAACAGTTGAGAGAAGAACTCGTGAAGCAATTGGGTATCATTCTCTATATGAAACCAAAGGCTTGGGTGGAGGCATCTATATTTGTTGGAGACAAGAAAGAAATACCTGCCTCATGTCTCTACAAACCAAGAAACAGGTATTGGGCTGGGGGAATCCTGAAAATGTTGCATGAAGAGCATGGAGGTAATGATGAAATCGTTACGATAGGTTTGACGCATCGAGACATCTCTACTTCTATTCATGGACAATACAACTATGGAATCATGGGATTGAGTTTCCGGCCAGGTGACGCCTGTGTGGTTTCAACCTTCCGATTGAAACGAAAGGATGACTTATGGAAAGTAACAATCCATGAATTCCTGCATTCTCGCGGTTTGCCGCATTGCAAGAAGGATGATTTGAAGTGTCTGATGCAGGATGCCCATGGCAAGAATACCTTCTACATGAAACATGGGCTGTGCGAGGATTGCAAGAAATCTTTGAGGATGATTATGACTCATCAAGAGAGATAATTCAATTTTCCAGCACTCTATCGTGCCTTGAATATAATCCAAGGCACGATTTTCTGATATTTCTTATGAGGATGCTGGGTATCATCGCCTATATTATGCGGTTTGCCGTCGGGGGTGCGATAGAAACTGTGGCACTTGCCACCGGTGATGTAGATAGCATCGGCGAAACCATATTCGCGCAGGGCATCGGCGAAATCCCAGAGGGTTTCTGGATGACGGGTCTCTATATAATATAGGTAGTCGTCGGAAGTTCTTGCCAAGCACGGCGCTCCACCTTGCCGTGAAGCTGGAACTTGGCTGGTAATACTCCATCTGATACCAAAATAAACTGGCGGAAGAAACTGCCGCCCCGTTCCTCTACATAATCCTTCACCTTGTCGCTTCTCGAAATTCCCAGCACGATGTTGCCATTCGCCATTGCGCAATAGCCAAGACGGGAAACATCCGATGCCAGTTCCTTGCCGTTCATCACCAGACTGCCCAGATATTCGTTGGTGCTGGTGTGGTCGGCACTTCGGCTGTACATCCATACACTCATGTCGGTGGTATCAGGTTCTACCAGGGAAATCTCGGCTTGTAGATTTTCCAGGCGATACATGTTGAGCGCTACGCCCAGGATGGAATCGGAAGATAACGTGATGGCAGGCTTGCCGCCTTTGTGACGGGCAGCCAGTTTCTGAATGTTCTCTTCGGGCGTTACCGATACAGGCACACCGATATTATAATAGTAATTATAGAGTCGCCAACCGACGTATGCTGCCAAGCAGAACACCACGGATGCGAAGATGCTGAGGGCTATCCATCTCCATTTATGGGAATGAGGATGGGGAGTTCCTGCTGATGCTGAGGCTGAAGAAACCTCTGTATCAGATGTAGGCGCATCCTGCTCGATGATGATATCCGAGTCATCATCTACTATGATGAGACCCTTCTTGCTGTTGCCTTCGAAGTCCTGGATGAAAATCTTATCGTCGTTCATGAGTTACCTCCTTCCTTTTCTGTAATTAATTCCTTTGCTAAAGTTAATTCTTCTTCTGTTTCTGTTTCCAATTTCTCTTTCAGTTTTTTAAGTGCATCCTTGGATGCCTTGATGAGGATATCCTTTTCCAGTCTGCTATTGGAGAGAATGATTCTCTGAAGTCCCGGATTTACCTTGAAGACATAGTCGCGGTTGATGATGAGACTTTTGCTACCCGATAGAACGGACTGTAGTTGAGGGCGGTCAACTTGTCCATCAGGTCGTGCAACTGGCTGATCACATTCTCTTTTTTGCCATTGGCAAGGAATATGTCGGAGTAGTTTCCATCGCCTTTGATGAAAATGATCTCATCGGTTGGAATCCGGATGATTTCGCTGTTGGTTGTTATTTTAAGCCATTCCATATTATCTTTCTTCTGTTATTTGCTGGCAAAGGTACAAGTTTTCTTTTGAACAGCCAAACGCAATAGCAACTATTTTTCTCCAATTTTCTGCATATTCTTGCAGAAAAGTAAGCAGAAATGATAAATTTGCAGCAAAAAGCAATAATTTTTGGGAATTTATGCTTGATATTGTAGAAAAAGTCTTAACTTTGCAGCGGATTTGAGAAAATAAGCTGTTTCCGGCTATCAGAAGATGAGAAATCATGAAGCTATCAGAAAATGAGAAATCATGAAGATGATAAGGGGGCTGGCTTTCTCTTCCACAGTTTACACTTATAACAACTTTATAAATTAAAAGATTCGATTATGAAAGTAGCAATTGTTGGTGCAAGTGGCGCAGTTGGACAGGAATTCCTGCGTATCCTTGCTGAGAGAAATTTCCCTATGGATGATTTGGTGTTGTTTGGTTCTGAGCGTTCTGCCGGACGAAAATACAACTTCAAGGGAAAGGACTATGAGGTCAAACTTTTGCAGCATAACGATGACTTTAAAGATGTCGATATTGCTTTCACATCTGCTGGTGGCGGCACTTCTGAGGAGTTTGCCGAGACTATCACCAAGTATGGTGCCGTGATGATTGATAACTCTAGCGCATTCCGTATGTGCGACGACGTGCCTCTGGTTGTGCCTGAGGTAAATGCTGAGGATGCCCTGAACCGCCCTCGCAACATCATCGCCAACCCTAACTGTACCACCATCATGATGGTAGTAGTGTTGAAGCCTATCGATAACTTGAGCCATATCAAGAAGATTCATATCTCTTCTTACCAGAGTGCTTCAGGTGCTGGTGCTGCTGCCATGGCTGAACTTGAGCAGCAGTATAAGGATATCATCGAAACCGGTAAGACTGAGCATATCAATAAGTTCCCTCATCAGTTGGCATACAATGTCATTCCACAGATTGACAAGATGACTCCTAACGATTACACCAAGGAGGAGATGAAGATGTATAACGAGACCCGCAAGATTATGCACTCTGATGTTCGCACCAGTGCTACCTGCGTTCGCGTTTCTTCACTCCGTTCTCACTCAGAGAGTGTTTGGTTCGAGACTGAGAAGCCATTGGCAGTAGAGGACATCCGCAAGGCTTTGGAGCTGCTCCAGGCGTAACTGTAAAGGATGATGCCCAGAACTACGTTTATCCAATGCCATTGGAGAGCGCCGGTAAGGACGATGTATATGTAGGTCGTATCCGCAAGGATTTGGCTGATGACAATGGTAACACATTGTGGTTGACCGGTGACCAGATTCGTAAGGGTGCAGCCCTGAACGCTGTTCAGATTGCTGAGTACTTGATTAAGGTGGGCAACGTAAAGTAAGCCATACCTTATTTATATAAAAGAATATGAGGAAGTTAAGGGATAATGAATTTTATCTCTTAACTTCTTTTCGTCTTTATACGATTCTGAATAGAAAAGTAAGAATATGCTTGAAAGATTCAAACAATTACTCGCTGAGATGAACCGGGGCATTTATGAGAAGGAGACGGAGATATCGCTCTCGCTCCTGGCAGCTCTGGCAGGTGAGAGTATCATCCTGCTGGGACCTCCGGGTGTGGCAAAGAGTATGGTGGCCAGACAGTTGAAGACGGCATTCAGGGAGGCTCAGAGCTTTGAGTATCTGATGTCGCGATTCTCTACTCCCGATGAAATCTTCGGTCCGGTGAGCATTCAGAAACTGAAGACTTCGGATACTTACGAACGTGCGGTGGAGGGTTATCTGCCTACTGCCGATGTGGTTTTCCTGGATGAAATCTGGAAGGCGGGACCTGCTATCCAGAACACGCTCCTTACGGTGATTAACGAGAAAATCTTCAGAAACGGCAATCGGGAAATGCATCTTCCTCTGAAGCTTCTCGTGGCGGCAAGTAATGAGTTGCCGGCTAAGGGAGAAGGACTGGAGGCGCTCTGGGACCGATTCGTTATCAGAATAGAAAGCCGACCGATTAAGCTGGAGAAGAATTTCCGGGCAATGCTGCTGGATTCTAATGAGTCTCACACGGATCTCACTGATTCCACGGATGAGGCTAATGTTATGTCCAAGAAGTCTTCTGTAAAGCAAACGCCAATGGGAGTAGAAACATCAGAAAGAGATTTGTTTATTTCTGAGAATACAAAGAAAAAATCTGTGAGATCTGTGAAATCCGTGTGCGATATAAGAATATCCCCTGAGGAGTATGCTGAATGGGCGGAGAAAATCTGTAAGATTGGCGTGAAGGAGGAGGTGCTCGATGCAATTTCCGCCATCCGTAAATCTCTGAAAGCCGTGAATGTGGATGAGGCTGCCGAGCGCAGAAACATCTATGTGAGTGACCGAAGATGGAAGAATATCGTCCGCCTGCTTCGCACTTCAGCCTTTATGCAGGATAGGGAAGAGGTGGATATCTGCGATTTGCTGCCTATCTACCATTGTCTGTGGCAGGAACCGGAAGAGCGGGATGCTATCCGAAACATCGTGATCCGTGCCTCTTTTCTCCTTTTGCAGATAAACTCGTGGAGATGAAGAATGCGCTTGCTGAGGATATTAAGTATCATCGTGTACGCAGGAATCCGGAGGATGGAAGGGATTACGAGGGAGAGATAGAAAAACTTTCGGATGGCTTGAGCTCGCTGGAAAGGCAGTTGGGCGAGAATCTCTTCGCATCTGCTGATGATAAGGCGGAAATAGCGGCTTATCTCCGCGATTTCTATAAGGAGCTGGCGTTTACCCGTCAGGATACGATGAAACTTTATGAGGTTTAATCGCCTCCTATTACATTATTATATATAGAAGAATCTAAACATGATGAATGAACAGAAAATATTAACTCCAGAGTTGGAGGCGCGTGTTCACCAGGCGGTGGATAACTTTATGCAGGGCTATGGCTGCTGCCAGTCGGTAGTGGCTGCCTTTGCCGATTTATATGGTCTTGATGATGAGATGGCGAAGCGCATTGGTGCCGGCTTCGGTGGTGGAGTAGGCAGAATGAGAATGATGTGCGGTGCCGTTTCGGGCATCGTGGTGCTCGTTGGCTTGGATTGCGGACAGACCGAGGGGGATGACCGCGAGGGCAAGTCGGCATGCTATAAGGTGGTGCAGGATTTGCTCGCCAAATCGAAGGAGCAGAACGGCAGTATCATCTGTGCCGAGATTCTGCTTGAAGGGCCACGAGAAAGCGCAGTCCAGCTATGTGGCTTCGGCAAGAACGGCAGAATATTATAAGTCTCGCCCTTGCGCAGCCAAAGTAGAGAGTGCTGCAAGAATCTTCGCAGAATATCTGATGGAGAAAAAATAAGGATTTACTCCTATGAAATACCAGAATAACAAGGATTTGGCGGAGGCACAGTATTACTTGAAGATGCTGGATGACTTCTGCAAGTCGGGACAGGTGAAGATTCCTGATCCGACAGGCACCGCCATGCCTTGGAATTTGAAGGAAGACCCGCTGAAGGATTATCTCATTCATCTCTTTACCCTGAATGTAACCATAGAAGAAACTGGCGAAGAGGTGCAGAAATTCGTGCGACAGGTGGTGAACAGCAAAATCAAGAGCAAGGTTTTCTATGATAGCGTGGGAAAATTCATCGTGGAATGCGTCCATCACATGCGGTTCCAGCGCCAGCGTTCCTGGACCGAGAGTCATCGGGCAGATGATGTGCTCGATTGGGCTCCCTTTAAGAGAATGGATGAACAGGTGTGGCTCCCCTTGCTCGACCAGCTGGAACAGGAACATGCTGAAGATGGGTTTGATAAGCCTTTCTTCCTCAAGCTGATGACTGGAGACGGGGCTTCGAAACCCGAAAACTGGGAAAGCTGGTAAGAGACTGGAAGGTCTGCATCGACCATCAGGTATTGAACAAGCTGAAGGACTTTATCTCCCTGCGCCAGAACAACTTCGAAACAGGACTGGTGCGCATGATGGACCAGATAACCCGCAACATGAAGACGAAGGGCGTTTCGGAACAGCGCGCCGTACAAGCCTGGGAACTGATGACGAACGGATGGACTGAAACGGAGTTTGAACGCCGTCTGAACCAGGTGAAGATTCAGGACAAATATCCCGAAATCAAGGAAATTGTGGCAAAGATGGGACGAGTAGCCGATGCCAACGGCAAAGACCGGCTCACCATCGCATCGGGCGTAGAGATGAAGATGGAGCATTCTGCGGGTAGCGATATCGAGGGCATTACCGTGGGCGATGATCTCAACTCCCTTCTCCCGCTCGAACTGGCACAGTATAGCGATGAAGATATGGAGGGCCTCTTTATCTATAAGTATCGCACGCGAAGACTCCAGACCTTCCGTTATAAGAGCGAAATGTCGAAACCATCCCGCAAACTGGGCTTTACCCATGCCTCCCGCAAGGGTCCGATGATCGTCTGTCTGGACACCTCAGCCAGTATGTATGGCACGCCCGAAAGGATATCCTCTACACTCATCTCTCTGCTGGAAGAAACGGCAGAAGATCTGGAGCGAGACTGCTTCCTGATAGATTTCTCCGTCAGTACCCGTGCCATCGACCTGATGGCGAAGCGCAAGGCAGAGCGCCTGAAGAGAATTGGAATCACTATGATGGAATCAGCCGAAGCAGATGCATCTCCGTCCGACGGAGATGGACAGGCTCATACCGGGCGAGGCATCCGGCGGCAGCTACCACAACCCACCTTCCATTTATCGGAGGCGGAACATCGGCAAAGAAGATGATGACCCAGATGTTCGACCTTCTCGACAACGACGGACTCCATTACGTGAATGCCGATGTGCTTTGGATTACCGACTTCCTGATTCCAGATCCGCCACAGCAGCTGCTGTCCCGATTCAGGGAATACAAGGAGACGGTACCCGATTCTACGGCATCCGCATCGTGCGTGATGAAGACAAGGAGCCGAACAGCTGGAAGGAGTACTTCAATCAGATTTACACTATCCGGTACCGCCCGCTGCGAAGATATTAAAGAAGATATTAAAGCAGAGAAAGACAGAAAAAGGGTATCAGATGATAAAAGAGATACGTATAAAATGTATCAAGAACTTTATCATATGTTACATTTGGCGCAGAATTTCGGTTTTGCGCCATTTTTGAATAAAAAATTCCTTAAAACGCTTGGTGATACAAAATATATTTGTACCTTTGTGCTCGGAACAATGAATAATTGTCAGCCAAACAAATTAGAAAAGAATCAATAAATATAAGCAATTTATACAAAAACTTAAGTAATAAACTAAAATTATGGTAAGCAACAACATTCCACAAGTAAAGCTCGGTATTATTGCCGTTAGCCGTGACTGTTTTCCAATCGCGCTTTCTACTCAGCGCCGTGAGAACATCGTAAAAGAGTACAAGGGTGAAATTTTCAACTGTCAGACTACAGTTGAGAACGAGAAAGATATGCTCAAGGCTGTGGCCGAAGTAAAGGAGCAGGGCTGCAACGCCTTGGTTGTATTCCTTGGTAACTTCGGTCCTGAGACCCCTGAAACTTTGATTGCAAAGAACTTCGACGGTCCTGTTATGTTCGTAGCAGCTGCTGAAGGTGACGGCGATATGATTAATGGTCGTGGTGATGCATACTGCGGTATGCTCAACTGCTCTTACAACCTCGGTATGCGTCATTTGAAGGGTTACATCCCTGAGTACCCTGTTGGTACAGCAGAGGAAGTAGCTAAGATGATTCAGGACTTCGTACCAGTAGCTCGCGTCATCCTCGGTTTGAAGGGCTTGAAGATTATCACATTCGGTCCACGTCCTCAGGACTTCTTCGCTTGCAACGCTCCAATCAAGGCTTGTACGAACTGGGTGTAGAGATTGAGGAGAACTCAGAGCTCGACCTCCTCGTAGCTTATAAGGAGCACGCGAACGATCCACGTATCGACGAGGTTTGCGCTGATATGGCCAAGGAGATGGGCGAAGGCTGCTACTATCCTGATCTCAGCCGCAGAATGGCACAGTTTGAGTTGACATTGCTCGACTGGGCAGAGGCTCACAAGGGTTCTCGCCAGTATGTAGCATTCGCTGACAAGTGCTGGCCTGCATTCCCAAGCCAGTTCGGTTTCGAGCCTTGCTATGTAAACAGCCGTCTCGTTAGCCGCGGTATTCCTGTAGCTTGCGAGGTTGATGTCTATGGTGCATTGTCTGAGTACATCGGTATGTGTGCTTCTGACGATACCGTTACATTGCTCGATATCAACAACTCTGTTCCTCAGTATATCTATGATGAGGACATCAAGGGCAAGTACGATTATAAGTTGACTGATACCTTCATGGGCTTCCACTGCGGTAACACTCCACAGTGCAAGATGTGCTCAAGCCGTAAGATTAAGTATCAGCTCATCCAGAACCGTTTGTTGGAGAATGGTTGTAAACCAGACTTCACCCGTGGTACTTTGGAGGGTGATATCGCAGCTTCTGATATCACATTCTACCGTCTGCAGTGCGATTCTCAGGGCAACCTCCGCAGCTACATCGCAGAGGGTGAGGTTCTCGATGTTCCTACCCGTTCATTCGGTGGTATCGGTATCTTCGCCATCAACGAGATGGGCCGCTTCTATCGTCACGTATTGATTCAGAAGGGTTATCCACACCACGGAGCCGTAGCATTCTCTCACGTAGGTAAGACCTTGTTCGAGGTATTCAAGTATCTTGGCATCAAGGATATCGCTTACAACCAGCCAGCTAGCCTGCCTTACCCAACAGAGAATCCTTGGAAGTAAATTGAGTGAAGAGGGAAGAGTGAAGAAACAAAGTTCGGCGGCCGAAGGGAAAGCAATTCATTTGCTCTTCTTTCTAAACTGAGTTCATAAAAGATAAGGGCGATTGCTTATCCCTTGCGTGGGGAATAGCAATCGCCCTTTTTATGTTTTCCTGGAAGGAGATTACCTGATGATAATCTCCTTTACGAATGGTTTGCTTATTTCGTATTTTCCAACGCTTCCTGTTTCTGCGGAATCACCACCGAAGCCCCGATGCTGACGAGCAGTACGAGGATGATAAATACCAGCGAACTGACAGCATCAATCTCGAAGAAATCGTGGATGAGCATCTTCACACCGATGAACACCAGCAGCACGCTCACACCCACCTTCAGATAGCGGAACTTGTCTGCTATCGCTGCCAGCAGGAAGAAGAGGCACGCAAGCCCAGGATGGCGAAGATATTCGAGAAGAACACCACGAACGGGTCGAGCGATACCGAGAATACGGCTGGGATGCTGTCGAAGGCGAAAATCAGGTCGCAGAACTCGATGAACACCACCGTCATCACCAGCGGACCCAGATGCAGGCGCTTCTGCATGAACTTCACTACCGGATGCTCCAGGGCATTGATTTCCTCCTTCTTGTTCCTGTTGAGGAACATCTTGGCACCGCTGTAAACCAGAAATCCTCCGAATACGAGTAATATCCAGGCGAACCGGCTGATGAGCGCAGCACCCGCGAAGATGAAGACGAAGCGCAGCATGATGGCTCCCAGGATACCCCAGTTCAGTACGTGCTGGTAATCTTTCTTGTCTACTCCGAACGAGGTGAAAATCATCATCATCACGAAGAGATTATCTACCGAGAGTGTTTTCTCTATCAGATAACCCGAGATGTAGGAGATGGTCATATAGTGCCGGTATTGCTGCAGACTCCCCTCATAGTCGTTCGGGTCCAGTTTGAGATGCGAAGCATAGCGCGAGGCTATCAGCTTCAGGTCGTCGAAGTTCTCGATGCCGTGCACCATGTCTCCATGAAAATAGATGAATACGGCGAAGGCGAGCGCGAGAATAATCCATACAGCCGTCCATGAACCGGCTTCCTTGATAGACACCACATGTGCCTTTCGGTCGATGACCAGCATGTCTAATACGAGTATGGCGGCGATGAAAATCACGAATCCCACCAAAAACATCGATTCAGTAAAAATATGTTCCATTTTTCTTTATCCTTAATCTATACCATTGAATCTTAAAATCATTTCATCTGTTAGAAACGTGGGCGCAAAATTAGGAAAAATATCTGGAATAGCGAAGGTTCCGGTGCAAAACTTAATTGATTTTAACTTGAAAGGCAGCAATGTAACAGGTTTGTAATAATGGCGCTGTGAGAACCGGCAAAAAAGGCGTTTTACCTTTTCTTAGTCAGCACATAGTGCTTAGCCATGGCACCTTCAGGCTCATTGCCCAACGAATCGGTCATGATGAGACTGTTGGCATCCTTTACCTTGTAGTAAGATGTCTCGCCGCTCGATGGACGAGTGATTTCTACCACGTTGTTAGCCAATACCTTGAAGATACCGCTCGCTTCGTCGTGACCATCCTTGCGCTCCAGATAGTCGGCTGAGTACTGGTAGGTGCTGTCGGCGTTGAGCGTCAAAACGGTCTTGATGCCCGGACAGTCGGCAGCAGGTAGAGTTCCCTCGTAGGTGCCGGCGATGGAATCGAGAATGACATCGTTGGAATTGAGCGAATCATTTTCAGCATAACTGAGGCTATCCTGGTCAGCCCCCTGGCTATTTGTCTTCTTGCCATTGCAGGAGACAACTGATAATGCAGCGATGACGGCTGCTGTCAAAACTAATTTCTTTTTCATACTATTTAATTGTTACTTATTTACGGAATCTCTTCTCTTAGAGAGCACTTTCCCCGAGAAGGATTTCTCTTCGCAAAAATAGTGTTTTATTCTGTTATCCGCAAGTTTTACACAGAAAATTATAGAATATTATACTATTTTCTTAATTGATGATGACTGGCACAATCTCTTCTTCGCTAGGCCAATGAGGCAGATAGAAGAGCGGGCGAGGGGTGCCGCCCAAGCCCGTCCAGTCTATCTGTTTCACAAAGTCGAAATCGGGAGGACCAAAGTCGAAACTTCTTCCGTAGAGCACGATGGCGCCTCTGCCTTCATCTATCTTCCACAAACCGCCCCCGTAGGTGCATTGCTCACCCGGAGCCAGCATGTCACGGTGAAGATAGACGTGGCCGAACTTCAGCACTCCGTCTCTGTTGATAATGAATTTCTGAAACATCTCTATTTCTGGTTTATTCAATGAAATCTGTATTCCGATTGATTCAATGTAATGAGAGAATTATTTCTTCTCCCAAAACAGTTTGTCTATGAAATCATAGCGCTTCTCCATCTGGGCATCAGTTTTTACGACGGTATTCACGTCTATCTGAAGCACAGGGGCTACTGCCTTGCCGTTGGTGGATGGCCACTCAGGCAGACCCATACCATTCGGATTGCCGGTCTTTACGAAATTGGCGTAATACTGGCTGAAGATGTCGCTGATCATAAAATCCTCCGGCTGCCAGTTGAACACGCGGTTGGTTGGCAATGTACCCATTGCATACTCGATGTCGGCAGAATGAACGGCTCCCTTGTCTTGTGGCGCAGGAGCCGCATCTTCCTTGGCATCTACCACGCCGCCAGCCAATGCAGCCACCTTGCCCTTGATGGCCATAGCAGGACGAGGATGGCAATAGCGGTAGCGGTAAACAGGCTGTCCGCCGGTCAGCTTGTGCATGTTGCCCCACTTCCATGTAGAATAATCGAGGAAGATATCCGAAGCTAGGTTCACGCCCGGCTGTTCCAATACATCCTTATCGCTGTTGATGCCGTAGAGGCGGAAGAGTTCATCGATGTTCTCTTCTCCGAAAGTAGCCTTGGCGCCAGCTTTCAGATTCTCAACGGTTGGCTGCTTGCCCATCAATACCGCCAATGGAGTCATCTCCTGGTTGTTGCCGCCGATAAGCAGAGGCACCTTGGTCTGCTCGCCTTTGGCAAATACCTCTACAGGCTGTTCTTTCATGAAATATCCGTCGATGTTATAGACCGGAACCGCTCTTACTTCCGCCAGCTTCATCAGTTCCTCGGCAGGAAGGGCACGAAGGTCGTTGAGATTCTTCATTCCAACCTTCTTTCCCACCTTCTTGCCGTTTTTCTTACCTATCTTCTCGGCTATTTTCTGGGCAAGCTGCACGCCTTCCTCCTCGCTACCTTCAGCGTAGCCACCTTCTTGAATCCCATCACCGAACCACTGGAACCCATTGCCTGAGCAAAGAGTCCCTGACAGAGAGGGGAAGCCATCAGGCGCTGACCGACATGGAACCTGCCGATTCGCCTACGATGGTGATGCGGTTAGGGTCGCCGCCGAAAGCCTCGATGTTATCCTTTACCCACTGGATGGCAGCCACCTGGTCCATGAATCCATAGTTGCCGGAACCCTTGTAGGATGTTTCCTTAGAGAGCTGCGGGTGGGCGAAGAATCCGAAGATGCCCTCGCGATAGTTGGCTGTGATGGAGATGATGCCTTGCGTGCCATCGCATCGCCCGCATATCGAGGTTCGCTTCCGCTACCCGCCATCAGTCCTCCGCCGTTGAAATAAATGAGTACCGGCAGATGCTCCTTCATGGTCTTTGCGGGAGTCCATATATTAAGGTACAGACAATCTTCGCTGTATTTCTTCGTACCGAAGTTCATATCACCGAAGATGGGTTCCTGCATCGGGTTCGGTCCGAACTCCTTAGCCTCGCGTACGCCCTGCCATTTCTGTACAGGCTGCGGAGCCTTCCAGCGGAGATTTCCTACAGGAGGAGCAGCGAACGGAATACCCTTGAATACTGTGATGCCTGAGAGGTCTTTTCCTTCGAGGATACCTTCGGCAGTCGTAACCTGAGTCTGCGCCATTATTCCCATACCAGAGAGCAGAAAGGCGATGGATAAGAGTAGTTTTTTCATATCTTAAATCTGTTAGTTTTGCAATAATACTGCAAATATAATCAAAATATCGTTACCTTGTCTTATTCAGTCCCATTTTTTAAATCTTTTTGTAAAAAGGCAATGCTTTCACTCTTCTTTCATTTCTTTGTAACACGAAAGTAACATCCTTTAAATATCTTTGCAGCGGTATAAAGTATTACAGCATTATCCGCAAAACTCCTTTCGGCAATTCGCTGACGATTGATTTGGCAAAGCCGGCGATAGACGGCGAGCAGTTGGGTGCAGATGAACTATACGGTAGCCGCGGAGACTCTGGTGCGCTCTTGGGAGGACATTGCTGTAGAAGTTTTGGACAGATATCAGCATTTAATTGACAGACAATAAAATAGATTGGCCATTTAATCGTTATATTACTATATATAATAAGGTATAGTTTTATTTTGAGAATAATATGAAAAAATGGCATTTATGGTTGGCGGCTTCCATCGGACTGGTGGTCATTGTTGGAATGATGATTCGGGAGTTTGATGTGGAAGTTCTGAGCAGGATAGATTTGTCTCCCAGGTTCTTTCTGGGGGTAGTAATGGGCGTGTTGCTCTTTGCGGTCCAGAATCTGATGCTCACCCTCCGTTTCCGTCATCTCTGCCAGCGTAAGTTATCCGTAGCCGAGGCGTTCCGCATCAATGTGCTCTGCGAGTTTACTTCTGCTGTCACTCCTTCGGCGGTGGGGGGAAGTGGCTTGGCTTTTGTCTATCTCAATCGCGAGGGAGTTTCTATGGGCAGAAGTATCTTCACCATGTTTGCAGCCCTGCTGGCTGATGAGGCTTTTCTTGCCATCAGTTGCGTGCTGCTCTATTTCTGTGTTCCATCGCATCTCTTGTTCAGCTTGGCTGATGGAGTGGGGATTTCTGTGGATGCTACGAACGAATGGATTAAGGGCG
>ENA-OQER01000471-OQER01000471.1-human-gut-metagenome-genome-assembly--contig:-NODE-471-length-21698-cov-2.997636_pt1 | contig 21698 bp, 19 predicted proteins | sample MGYA00242797_ERZ504639 | MGnify/ENA primary metagenome ERZ504639 (study PRJEB26092, sample SAMD00036306) | human gut metagenome | host: Homo sapiens | study: EMG produced TPA metagenomics assembly of...
TAAATAAATGAGAATTATTATCAAGAAACAGGAGGATTGATTTATGGTGAAAAACAAAAAAATGTCATATCAAAAAAATCGCCGCATTAGCTGGAGCAGTCGTACTCGCAGTATCATCCGCAGTTTTATATGCTGCACCACCGGTAAAAGCTGCCAACGGACCATGTGATACTGGCGATTGGGCTTATGCTTATATTAATGTAAGAAATGGAGAGGAAAGTACTCTGCTGTTCTCATCAAAAGGCACTAATTCCATAGATGGAATGGCTTATGACAGAGAAACCAATACACTTACATTAAATAATTATAAAAACAAGACTGCGGCATAGCTACAAATATGATGGGTGATGATTTCAAGATTAACCTTATTGGTGATAATGAAATCGGAGGTATAGGTTCATATGGTGATGCCTGGGGCGGTTCCATCAATATATGTGGCAATGGTTCCCTGGTTATTAATGCAGACAGAGCAGGAGATTATGGTGTAGCTTTCTTTGCTGAGGGAACTAATTCAGTACTTTCAGTTGCAGACACATGTAATGTCACTATATATTCCGGTTCAAAGGCAGTAGTGTATACAAGCGATAATATAACGGACAAACCAATCAGAGATAATGGAACATTAAAGGAAAATGTAACTTATAATGTTTCACATCCACTGCAAATATCAAGCTTATATGCCAGGTATTATGAGTACGACCCATATACAACTAATACAGTATATAAGAACGAGGCAGATAATACTTCATTATATTATATTAAGGAACTGACATATGTTGAATCTGGGAAAGTAACTTATACAATATACAAGCTTACCACAAAGAACGCTCTGGGTGACGTATATTATGCTGACAAAATAGGTGAATATGATAATATCCCTGCTGGATATACTAAAACCACATTAGACAATCCTATTTCATATTATGAGTCAGACGGCGGAAGCGGTGGAACAAGCCAGGTTGTAATAAATACAGCTACCAGTGAAAAATATGTATCTGCATATGCATACGAAAACGGAGAATCATTTTATAAAATATGTAAGCTGCTTGAAAAGCTTGGTGTAGATGAACAAAGCAATGATGAAATATGGCTTGTTGATTATAGCAATCCTGTGGCAACATATAATCCTGTATGGGGAAATGATAATCCTCCAGAAGGATATAAATATGACGGAACAGAAGTAGAAAGTCTTTATAATGTTGAATGTATAGCAGACAAGCTTACATTTACAGCTAAATCAGCCGGAGACAGCACAACAGACAACCCATCTGAAAACCCATCCGAAAAGCCAACTGAAAAACCAACCGAAAAACCAACCGAGAAACCAACCGAGAAACCAACTGAGAAACCAACTGAGAAACCAACTGAGAAACCAGGCGATGAGAAGCCATCAGCTCCAGACCAGGATTCCAATAATACAATAGTAGATGTATCCGACGGCAGCACAACAATCAAGGTTGATGAAATCCGAAAGATTATAGAAGATAACAAAACAAATGATGTTATTATCAAGTCTAACAATGATGTTACATTTACATTTGCCAAAGGAACTATGTCAGAAGTATCACAGGTTGCAATCTATGACTTTTCAACAGCAATCACTTCTGATATAAAAGAAGCTGGAAATATACCGGCAGCTGTAACAGATGATATATTTGTATCTAAGATAGTATACAATTATTCTGGTGCACTTCCTGCAAAAGCAAGCATTAAGTTAAATGTTGGAAAAGCCTATGCTGGCCAGACACTTTATTACAGCCAGCTCTTAGATGATGGAACAATAATCAGCATGATGTCTGCAGTAGTCGATAATGATGGTTATATGACAGTAGAACAGGATCACTGCTCAACATATCTTATAACAAAACAGAAGCTTACAAACAATAAGCTGGAAACACCTAAGACAGCTGATAACAGTAATATTGCACTCTGGCTTACACTACTTATAGTTCTTTGCAGCAGCGCAACACTTTATACCTTTGCTGTAAAAGCTAAAAAAATCAATAGATAATTGAATGAATAATTAATTGACAGCTTAAGCTGTTATGTCATAATTTATACCAAAATACTACACCTTATTTTATAACCATTAGAAACTAAAAGTGGTTTAAAATGGTTCAAAGAGGTGTAGTATTTTGTTGCATTACCCCTTATTGTAATATATAATGTAATTAGTTTTTTACGTTAATTTTATATGAAGGTGAGTGCTTTTATGGACATTTACGAATCATTAAACTCTATACTTGTTACGTTGTTTAACGATATTATGAATATAGAAGAAAAAAGCTTTAATAACAGATGAATTCAAGGACATTTCTGTAACAGATATGCATATTATAGAAGCTATAGGTATAGATGAACCAAGAACCATGAGTATTATATCTAAGGCTCTTGGTGTTACTATGGGTACGCTTACAGTTGGCATTAACGGACTTGTTAAAAAAGGGTACGTTATCAGAACACGCGGTGAGAAAGACCGCCGTATTGTATATGCATCACTTACTGATAAAGGTATTGCTGCATATAATCATCACAAAAAGTTCCACAAAGATATGATTAACTACATCACAGAAGACTTAAGCGAAAGTGAAGCCATTGCACTTACTAAGACATTTACAAGACTTGAGGAATATTTTAAGAGCTTTTAAACACCTTAATTGCATTGATACATGAACAAATATTAAAGCCCCCACAGATATAATTCCTGTGGGGGCTTTTTGAAAGATTGTTAATCTTTCCGCCGGCCTGGCCGGCAATTATATATATGAGAGTTTTGGAAAAGTAAGCCTTATTATTTAGTTAACTCAGCAGTCTTATATATGAATGTTACTGAGCTTTCCTTTCCATCCTTCTTATCAAGGAATGAATTATAATTCTTACCAAGCTTTATAACCTCCTTGATTGTATCTACTGCTGTATCAGCATCATTTCCTACAAGACTTGTTATAGCCTTTATACCAGAGGCATTGAATTCAGCCATGCCATCCTTAAGTGTTATAGCACCATCATTAAGCTGTGTAACACCATCTGCTAAGGTTACTGATGATGACTTAAGTGTTGATGTACCATCAGCAAGCTGTGATGAACCATCTCTTAAAGCTGGATTGTTTGCATTAAGTGTTGCGAAGCCGTTGTATAACTGGGCAATACCTCCATTAAGTGTGCTGTTGTTTGCATTAAGTGTTATAAGACCGCTATCTATCTGGTCTATACCACCATTGATTGTATCATTGTTAGCATTAAGCTGTACAAGTCCCCCATTTATCTGGGCTGCACCGTCATTAAGTGCTTTGTTATTACCATTAAGTTCTGTAAGTCCTGTATCTATCTGGGCAACACCATCATTAAGTGCTTTACTGTTTTCATTAAGCTTAACCACACCTGCCTGTAACTGAGAAGCGCCTGTATTTAACTTTTCATTACTGCTATTAAGAGTTGATACGCCTGTATCAAGACTTGCAATACCATTATTCAAATTATCATTATTCTTATTTAATTCTACTAAGCCATCATTAAGCTGTTCTGCACCATCATTAAGTGTTTTATTCATGGAATTAAGAGTGTTAAGTCCATTACTTACAGCTTCTGCTCCTTTTTCAAGTGTCTCTAGGGAACCTGTACTTCCTGAAAGCTGTGTTGCCACCTGAGAAAGTGCACTTGCTGCCCCCTGATTACCGGAAGCCTTGACTAAAAGTCCTAACTGGCTTGCATATAAGCCTGTCAGCTGACTGCCTGCACCATTATTCACTACACTATTGGTATATGCTATAAGATATTTATTATACATTTCAGTAATCTTAGCTTCTATCTTTTCAGTTTCGCTAGTCTTTGCAAGCACAGTAAGATCATCAGCTATTGTTATATCACTAAGACCTGCCTGAACAGCTGCTTTAGTAAGATTTTCTACATCAGTTGTAATATTCTGGTTCATTTTATAAGCAGTAATATTATTTTTAAGCTCTGCAGCCATTTTATCTGTAAGCATTTTCTTTAACTGTGAAACACCATTACTTACCTGTAAAGCTCCATCTGCTGCCTTCGTTACACCAGCTGTATAATCATTGATACCCTTTTTCAAAGCGGCAGCACCATTTCCAAGATTCTTAGCTCCTGTTGTGTATGCATTTATACCACTCTTTAAATCCGCAGTTCCTGATGCTGCAGCTGCTACACCAGCTGTATATGTTGAAAGACCATCCTTAAGCTGTGTCGAACCATCTGCAAGCTGTGCTACTCCATCTGTATAGTCTTCAATACCCTTTTTGAGTGTTCCTGCTCCTGCTGAAGCTTAGATGCTCCTGTTGTATATGCTGCAATACCTGTTGTAAGAGTATCAGAACCCTTTGCAAGCTGTGCTACACCAGCTGTATATGTTGAAAGACCACCCTTAAGCTGTGTTGCTCCTGCTGAAAGCTTAGATGCTCCATCAGTATAAGCTGTGATACCATCCTTAAGCTGGCCTGCTCCTGCTGCCAGTGCTGTTGCACCATCAGTATAAGCATATATACCATTCTTAAGTGTTCCTGCACCATCATTTAGCTGGTTAACACCATCTGTAAGTGCTGGAATGCTGTCTGCAAGTGTCTGAGTTCCATCCTGAAGAGTAACAGTTCCATCTGTAAGCTGGTCTGCTGCTGACTGAAGCTCATTCATCTTATCCTCAAGCTTTGCAAGCGAGAAGTCATCTACATCTACATCGTTGAGTACACTTGTAGTTGCTACTGACATAGACATATCAAGCTCAAAGTCATTAACATCTGCTGATATTTCAAAGTACTCCGAAATATCCATATCAAGGCTTTCACCATCAAACTTAAGGTTTAATGTATCCTTTAAACCTGGCATAGTCATACCAAGTGCTATTATATTATCACCAACCTTGCTTACCTTGCCATTAGTAACTTCTACATTACTGAATTTATCCGTTGGAAGAAGAGTTCCTGTAATCATTGTGAATGGAACATAAGCTGTCTGTGACTTTCCATTAACTTTTATAGTCTTCTTCTCATTGTTAGTGTAATCATATCTGATAGTAACCTTACCACTTTTGCCAATCATATCCTCTGGCTTTGTTTCTACACCGTTTAACTTATAAGTAACCTTCATAGATACAGGTGCACTCTTACTTGAGCTGCTCTGGTTAGTTGTTGTATCCCCATTAGCATCTGTCACCTTTTCTGTTACAGTTACGTGATCCTGTGTTCCATCTGCCTTACCAAACACATATACCATTTCGTCACGCGTATTTGTCTTCAATGTACTTGTGTTTGATACAGATAACTCATTTTTAATAGCATTGGATATTATGCTTTCTGTATTAGAAGCTGCCTCACTGCTTACTGCAACCTCGCTTGATACCTTATTATATGCTGTGTTTGTTCCACAGGCTGTAAGCGTTGATGCTATAAGAACAACACTCATTAATACTGAACTATATTTGAATAAAGTCTTCTTAACCATAACTATTCCTCCATTTTCTTACTTCCTGATATATTCTTATATCTGTTACGACATATACATCTTTGCCCGTTCATTCATCCATCTGGCTACATATCCTGATTCTTCTTAGGCTTAAAACCAAAGCTTGTATTGATAATGAGCTTATCACATAATACGAACAATGATGGAAGTATGAATATAACAACAAACATACTTATAATCGCGCCTCGTGCCATCAATGTACATAATGAACCTATCATATCACTGATGCTATGCAGCCAACGCCAAATGTAGCTGCGAAGAATCCAAGTGCACTAACGATAATAGATGGTATTGATGCTGCAAGTGCTGTCTGTATAGCTTCCTTCTTAGCAAGTCCCTGGCTTCTTTCCTTCTTATATCTTGTCGTCATAAGAATTGCATAATCGACTGTTGCACCAAGCTGTATAGTACCGATAACAACGGATGCTATGAATGGTATCTGTGTATGTGTGAAATAAGGAATACCCATATTTACAAATATAGCAAACTCAATCGCTGCAACAAGTATAACAGGAAGTGATATTGACTTAAGTACAAACAGTATAATAACAAATATAGCTACTATTGATACTGCACTGACTGTCTTAAAGTCCTTATCTGTTATAGTTATAAGATCCTTAGTACAAGGAGCTTCTCCAACAACCATTGCTTTTGAATCATATGACTTTACAATATCATTTACCTTATTAATCTGATTGTTAATATCATCTGATGCTATCTTATAATCAGTAGCAATCATCATTATCTGATAATCCTCACCCTTAAGCTCTGATACCATCTTAGATGGAAGGAATTCCTGAGGAATACCTGACTTAAGTGCTGTATCAAGTCCGAGTGCAAACTGTACACCGTCTACATCATTAAGCTTATCAAGCATTTCATTTGCCGTATCTGTAGACATATTCGTATCTGCAAGTATCATATATATTGAATTCATATCAAAGTTTTCTTCAAGCTTCTTGTTAGCCTGTGAGCATGCAAGCTCCTCTGGAAGCGTATCAGACAGATCATAATATACTGATGTATGGCTCTGTCCATATATAGCAGGTCCTAACAACGCAAGGAAGATAATAATAAATACCCACGAATGATTTACTATAAATGCAGCAAGCTTATCAAAGCCCGGCATAACCTCTCTATGCATTGTCTTCTCTAATGCCCTGTCAAATGTAAGAATCAAGGATGGCAGTATAGTTACACATCCGATAACACCAAATATAACGCCCTTTGCCATAACAATACCAAGGTCAAGACCAAGTGTGAAGCTCATAAAACAAAGTGCAATAAAACCTGCAACAGTTGTTATAGAAGATCCGACAACTGATGTAAGTGTATTGCCAATGGCAACTGCCATCGCTTCCTTATGGTCATTTGGATACTGTGCCTTCATTTCCTTATAGCTGTGCCATAGGAATATTGAATAATCCAGCGTAACACCTAACTGGAGTACCGCTGCAAGTGCCTTGGTTATGTATGAAACCTCTCCCAAAAGGATATTTGAACCAAGGTTGTATACAATTGCCATTCCTATACTCAGCATAAAGAATACTGGCACAAGAAATGAGTCCATAAATATAGCAAGTACGATACAAACAAGCACTACCGCTATAAGTACATAAAGTGGAGTTTCTTTCTCTGAAAGATTCTTTGTATCTGTAACTACTGCTGACATACCGCTTATGAATGCCTGACCTTCTGTTACTTTTCTTATCTGTGTTATGGCATTCATAGTGTCATCACTTGAAGTTGTATTATCGAAGAATATAGCAAATAACGTTGTATCTGTGCTGTCATTCTCGAAATACTTCCTGAACTTTGAAGGTACCATTTCTGATGGAACATCCTCACCAACTATTCCTGTATAAGAAATAACCTGTGCAACATGTTCTACATTCTCTACCTTCTTGATAAGCTTATTAGCAGCTTTTGCATCCATATCCTGGACAACCACCATAGCATAGGCACCCTTATTGAAATCATCCATAAGAATGTCCTGTCCCTGCATAGTCTCAATCTCATCCGGAAGATAATAGAGGATATCATAGTTAACCCTTGTATTAACATATCCAATTGCGGATGGAATAAGAAGCAGGATACTTAGAACCAGAATAGGAATTCTAAGCTTAACAATTACTTTTCCAAACTTTTCCATACATTCGCCTCATTTCTACGTCTGCGACGTCTTCTTATATATTTATCCACCTTAGTAATAAGCCTTAACAGCTCTCACAGATAAATATATTGATAAAAACTCTCAAATATGACTTGTGGTCATTTTCTTTACAAACGATATTCTAACACAAAATGACTGATAGTCAATATCGAAAATGACTTTAAGTCATTTTTTTTATAGATTTTTTATTTTTTTCATGTTAGAATAGTTATAGCTTTAAGAAATGAGGTTTTTGTATGGGAAAACTAGAAAGTAATAAACAACAAAAAGAACTTCTCTTTTAGATACAGCATTTAAACTTTTTACAACACAGGGGGTATCAAAAACATCTATTGCTGAGATATCACAGAAAGCTGGAATAGCCAAAGGAACCTTTTACCTTTACTTTAAAGATAAATATGACATCAGAAACAAGCTGATTTCTCATGAGGCAAGCAAACTTTTCAAGAATGCTGCTACAGCTCTTAACAGGCACATATATGAGGAGACAGCTAAAAATGCTGCTTTTACAATCTCACTTACTAATCAAATTGTATTCATTGCTGACCATATAATCAATGCTCTCAATGATAACCAGACTCTTCTTACTTTCATTTCAAAGAATCTGTCCTGGGGAATATTCAAAGAGGCTCTGACAACCAATGTTGCTGATGATGATCTTAACTTCAAAGATGTATATTACGATATGCTGTCAGAATCCGGACTTAACCTTAAAGAACCTGAAATAATGCTCTTTATGATAGTAGAACTTATAAGCTCTACTTGCTACAGTGCTATTCTCTATAAAGAACCTGCTGATATTGATACATTAAAGCCTTATCTTTATAACACTATACGGGCTATTATCAATGAACACACTATCAGCAATTAAATATCGTTTCTTCTTTTTTTCTATACATAAAATAAAAGTTCAGGATAAACATCGACTTGATGTTTATCCTGAACTTTTTTTCACGTTTATCTTTAGTTCTTCACTACTTCCCTCGTATATCACAGTATACAGACCCCCATCTGCATACTGTAATCCTGTTAACTTTTCTGCCAACCCTATATTCGGCTGACTGCAAAGCTTACTACTTTCTCATATTAAAATACCTTATTATTAAATCACTGATTTAATCAGCTTCTAATCAACTTCAATTGAAAAGATTAACTAAATTCTTTTCTTCTTGTTATCATATACAACTACTGATAATAGAAGTCCTGCTGCCATCATAGCTAATACTGCATATACTACTGGACGTGCTGTATCACCTGTTGTTGCCCCTTCACCTGATTCAGTAGATGGAGCTGTTGCTGCATCACCTGTGCTGCCATCAGCATTGCCATTATTAGTATTATCTGTTTTATCATCTGTAGATGGTGTATCTGGTTTTGTTGGCTGTGTTGGAACTGTTGGTGTATCACCCTTGTTATTATCATCCTTACCAGACGCAACTGTACTTGGCTTAACTGATTTAGCCTCAGCACTTGTTACATCAAGTCTTGCACCTGAGTTAGCTGGTGCTGTATCATTTAACTCAAGAAGACCATGCATATTGATTGTACCATCTTCATTTCTTGTTGGAAGAACTGAAGTATCTACATTTACAAACCAGTCTTTAGTTGCTTCAACACCTAAGTTATTATAAGAAGCACTTCCATTATAGATATAGTTATCCTCGCTATGAAGAGCAAAAGGAATTAAATCATCAAGTTTAGTGTTCTTATCATTGTTTAAAGAAATTAATCCCTTAACAACCCATTCTTTTCTGTTTGAATCCTTTGTATTAAGACCTACATTGTAAGCACTATTCTTAATAGAATTGTTGTATGATGTACAATCATATATCTTAATATCAGGACAACTGTTACTTGTGATTCCCTTAGCATGGTTATCAAATGTGATGCTGTTCTTAAGAACATGTCCACCCTTTAAGTAACCACCACCAAGCTTGAATCCGTTACCTTCACCATATTCATAGTTAGGATCTGTAATATCATCTGTTGTAAGCCATCCGTTATTGTAAGCTACACAGTTCTCAATAGTTACAAGACCTATCTCACCTGATACTGACTTAGCATAAAGATCCCAGCCATCATCAATATTGTTATGTGAAATACATCCGTAGAATCTGTTTCCGTTACCACATGTAAGCTTAGCTGCGAAACCATCTGCATCGTTACGTCCAGCATCACAGTTATCAAAAGATTCACAGTTCTTTACAAGGTTATCTGTTGGCCATAACTTATACTTAATACCAGTCTTGTTATCAGCACTTCCTGAACGGCTTATCTGGATACCTGAATTAGCTGCATGTTCAACTGTACACATTTCAACGATATTGTTGTTACCACTAATCTGGATACCTACGCCTGATGAATCCTTAACATAGATACCATATACGTGCCAGTAATCACCAATGATTGATAAACCACAGCCTTCAAATACTGCCTTACCTGTATTTTCAGCTACAAGAGTTATCATTCTGCTTGCTGTACCACTTACGCTTCTCTGGATTGATATAAAATCCTTATATGTACCATCCTTAAGAACGATAGTCTGTCCTGGCTGTGCATACTGTACTGCTGTTGCAAGATTAAGTGGCTTAGCCTCTGTAGCATCACCATCTTTTGTTCCATCTGGTGATACTATAAGTACACCATTCTCTTCTCCGTATGTAGCACGCTTAACTGTTACATCACCCTTAAGTTCATCTGTAGATGTAATCTTATCACTTGCCTTAGGAGCATATGTATAGGATATCTTATTGTCACCAATATTAACTGCTACATTTACTCTTGCAGCATCACCAGCTGATAATACTCTTTCTTCTGTCTTACCATCTGGACCTGTTACTTTAAGTGTACCATCACAGTTAGGAACATAGATAATTCATAGCTTGCTGCACCTACTGTATTAGAAGAATATACTCTTCCGCTTGGTTTTATCTTGTCGTCACCCTTATCATTAGATGTAATACCCTTACTCTCTGATTTAGTGAACTTGATGTTACTAATCTTAACACCAATCTTTCTACTTACCATCACACCAACAACAACTGTTCCATCTTCCTGTACTGATGTGAATGAATTATCTGCATTTTTAATTTCTTCACCATTGCATACCGCTGTATATCCTTCATCTGTCTTCTCAAGTGAGAATTCATATGTTGAATTTGCTGCAAATGATGTAGCTGCCTTAAAGTCTTTCTTTGTAACAACTCTGTCAACACCATCATTATTAGATGAATCTGCTGATGTATAACCTGTTACATTTCTCATACAAGCTGTTTTTGACTTGCTGCTATATACCATAGATGAAGCATAGTTGAAATACTTATGTACATAGTCAACCTTGCCCCAGTTGTTAATACCAAGTGTATCAGCTGCTACTACACCAAAACCAGTCTGGTTATCTGGTGTCTTAGAAGTATCTGTTACTGTAAATGTAGCTGATAACTTAAAGTTTTCTGTATCTGGATCAATCTTTGTATAGTAGTAAGAGAAACCATCTTCATCATCAGATATCTTACCACTTGTCTGTGAAGCAATTTCAATTGTTCCGTTTGTATTAGAAATATCTAAAGCTTCAACGTTGTTCTGCTTATTAGCTGTCTGTTCCTGTGAATCAAGATCATACTTAGTTACTGTTCCATCTTCTGCTGTAATAACCGCATTAGTTGTCTGTGCAGAACCTACTGTGGCTACATACCATTTCTGATCTGCATCCTTCTTAACTTCAACTGTTGCAACAGCATTAGCAACGAATCCATCGCTGTTTCTTGTTGCTTCAATCTTAAACTCATAGCTCTTACCAGCCTCAAGTCCTGTTACTGTGTAATCTGCCTGGCTTGCTTTAAGATCTTTAACAGCATATGTAAAATCACCTGTGCTTCCAGCTTCCCTATAGCTTACTGCGTAACTGTCTGCATCTTCAATATTAACCCAGTCAAGATATACGCTTCCGTTACCCTTATTCTGTGCCCATGTTATAACTGGCTTTCTTACTGCAAGTGTATATGCACCATAGCTGTATGCACCACTTGACTTATCAGCTGCACCAACTCTCTGTGCAACTGCTGTGAATGTATAATCACCTGACCAGAGTGGTGTAAATGTAACTGAATCTGTCTGTGCCTTAACATTAACTGTAGATACTTCATATCCACCTTCAAGCATAGTAACCTTTACATTCTCTGCGCCTTTAAGTTCATCTATAACTGATGTGAAGTTAACAACAAAGTTCCATCTGCATCTGTTGTAACTGAATTGATAACAGGAGCTTCTACTGTATCCCATGCAACTGCCTGCTTATTCTCTTCTGGATCATATTCTACCTTGATATCGTATATGTCAACGCCATTTGAACCACCAATATAGTATGAGCCTGGCTTTACATTCTCAACAACATAAGTATCAATAACATCTGTCTTTCCTAATGTTCCTATACTTACCTGTGTTTTATCACCAACCTTAGTATAAGCAAGTGACTTTCCTTCTGCACTGGTGCCCTTTGCAGCGGCAACAACAGTAATCTTAGCTGTTTTTTCAACATTTACCTTTACTGCTGCCTTCCCCTTGCTTCCATCAAGTGCACTATTAAGCTGAAGCTTGTTGTTATATACTGTGTCCTTATACTCTGCTGGTTTTGATAACTTAACTAAGTTATTCTTTTTCTGTTCTCCAGTTATTGTAAAATAACCATCTGTTCCTACAGTTGTATCAGCTGTTATATTAATCTTACCTGATTCACCAGCATTAGTAAGATCAAAGTCATTAGCATTCATTTCATACTTCTCAATATACTTAACACTCATATTAAATATATCAAGACCATTCTTAGAACCAAACTTATATGTACCAGCTGGAAGCTCTACTGTATACTTAGCTGCTGTACCCTTTTCAAATACTGCATCTGCAAGTGTAACTGTGGCACCGCCATCCTTAGCATACTGTAACTCTGGAACTCCTGAACCTTCTGGCTGCTACTAATGTAAGTCTGAAATCCTGCTTTGCTGTAAATGTGATAGCAGACTTTTCTTTTCCATCTGCGAATGATGGACTTCCATCTATCTTAATGATGTTGTAAGTGTTTCCTTACCATAAGCTACTGACTGACCTGTAACTAACTTTGTCTTGTCACCATTCTTATATACACTAAAGAAACCTGATAATGTATCATCAGCTATAAGCTTACCATCAGCACTAAACTTTGATGCATCTACTGTTGCACCATCAACTGTATATTCTGGTAAACGGCTCTGAACCTCTACATACAAGAAGTTACCACCATTGTCACCACCAAGCCAGTACTGACCGGCTTCATCAAGATTAAACTCAATCTTGTTAACAATGCTTGTATCGTTTTCCATCTCAATTGATGTAGCCTTAGCTCCTGCTTTGGCATACTGGAATGAATGTTTATTATTAACAGCCTTTACTGCAACATAAGCAATAACCTTAACTGGCTCTGTTGTAGTAATGTTATACCTGCCTGTCCTGTAGATGTATTTAATCCACCTCCAAGATTAAGCGCCTGTGAATATTCACCCATGTTACATTCAAGCTTATCAGCTAATGTTTTTAATGAGTTTTTACCACCCTTAGAAGCAACAGTGAAATAACCATCTGTTCCTACTTTAATATCTTCTGTGACCTTGCCATCTGCGCCAAACTGCTCAGCTTTAAGGTCAGCGGCATCCATGACATAAGCCTTTTTTGCCACTGCTGTTCCTTCACTTCCAGTACTTTCAGCTGCAACAACAGCCGCTGGAACAGAAGGGAACATACCTACCAACATAAGTACTGCGCTAAACATAGCGAATACTCTGTTAAAAGTCTTCTTCTTCATAACTTCCTCCTGATATATATTTGATTCACATTTCTAAAAAACTGTACAATATAAACAATTCCTCAATTAAAACAATCAATTCTTTAAATAATTATTATAACATTACCAAAAAAATGCCTTTTCTTTTTTGTAATACTTTTATAATTATTTTTCTTTTACCCAATATTTTTTAGAAATATTTCACAAGTAAACGTATTATATATCATTTATTATAATAAAGCAACCTATTTTACATAAGTTTTGTAACATTTTTGTAACAAATGATTTTATTCACTTTCAAGCAGCTTATTGTATATATCCCTCTTAGATACTCCTCTGTCCTTAGCTGCTGCCTTCATAGCTTCCTTCTTATCCATCCCCTGGTCCATATACATCTGTACATGCTCCATCTCAGACATAGCCTTCCACTTATCCTGTTCCTCCTGCTTTATCGCATCACGGCTCTTACCTGCGATAACAAGAACAAACTCGCCTCTTGGCTCATTCACTTCATAATACTCACAGGCTCCATCAAGTGTTGTCACCATGCTGTTTTCATATCTTTTCGTAAGCTCCTTGCACACTGTTATTGCACGTTCACCACCAAGCACTGTGCTAAGCTCCTTAAGTGTCTTTAACAGCCTGTGAGGTGCTTCATATATAATCATTGTTCTTGTTTCTGACTCAAGCTCTGAAAGTATGTCTTTTCTCTCATTTTTTGTCCGATGGAAGAAATGCTTCAAATGCAAATCTTCTTGTAGCCTGTCCTGACATTGTTAGTGCTGTTATACAAGCTGCTGCCCCAGGTACACTTGATACCTTTATACCTGCCTCAAGCGCTGTCGTACAAGCTCCTCTCCAGGATCTGATATGCCAGGTGTTCCTGCATCAGTTATAACGGCCACATTTTCACCCTTAAGCATTTTCTCAACTAGTGTTTTTGCCTTGTCATACTTGTTATACTCATGATAACTAGTCATTGGCGTATTTATTTCAAAATGATTAAGCAGCTTTATACTGTTTCTCGTATCCTCTGCTGCTATAACATCAACCTCTTTTAATATTCTTAACACCCTGAATGTTATATCCTCAAGATTTCCTATAGGTGTCGCACATAAATATAACTGTCCTATACCCTGGCTTATGCCTTTTTCCGATTCCAATATATCTTTATTATCCATACAAACACCCTTTCATATTATAGCTTACATTTAATAAGATTTCATTTAATAATCTTTCATTAATTTATAGCCTTCCAGATTATTCATATCCGAAATCATCCAGGATTCATTCTTTCATTCCATACATATCCAGAAGTTCTGCTGTATAACTTCCGTCTTTATTATATACAATAAGTGGTTCCTCCACTTTAAGCTGCGAATTTCCACCTTTAACTGCCTCTATAAGCACCATATTGGCAGGCTTATCCACATATGGATATACAAGCCTCATTCGTTTAGGCTCTAAGTGGTTGTTCTTCATAGATGTAAATATATCTACTAATCTTGATGGCCTGTGCACCATATACATATGCCCCTTAACCTTAAGACACTTAGATGCCTCTCTTACTACATCTTCAAGACTACATAAAAGCTCATGCCTTGCTATGGCCTTTGCACTTTCAGGATTAACTATCCCATGATTCTCATTCATATATGGTGGATTACTTGTCACAACATTAAAAGAAGCCCCACCGAATATACGTGAAGCTTCCTTAATATCACCCTGAACCATATTTACGTGATCAGAAAGGTTATTCAAACTGACATTTCTTGCTGCAAGATTGAAGCTTATATCCTGTATCTCAAGTCCTGTATACATACCACCAGGATTCTTAGCCTGCATAAGTATAGGTATTATACCATTCCCTGTACCAAGATCCAGCACCTTATCATTCTTTCCTGCTTTTGCAAATGTAGACAATAAAACAGCATCCATACCAAAACAGAACACATCTGTATTCTGGATTAACTTAAGATTATCCCTGCATAAATCATCTATTCGTTCATTAGCATTAATCTTATATTCTGCATTAATACAAGCTTCTGCATTTATCTTAACATCAGTCATCATTGATATGGGCTTTTCCTTCCTTTCTCTCAAGCTCTTCAAGCTCTTTTAACTCTTTATCATCTATGTTCATTCTGTCGTTTTTTCTTTTAGGCTTAAATCGCAGCTCTGAAACAGGATATTCCCTTATTTCTTTTTCATCGCCATCAAGTGTTACTATAACTTTAACAAGCTGTCTTAATACATTGACACTTGACACCTCACCTTTAAGCTTCTCAGGAGTGGTTACATAATCTCCTACACTTGGAAGATGGCTGTTAAGCTCTTCATAAGTTTCCTGCTCATTCTTAAGACAGCACATAAGTCGTCCACACACACCTGATATTTTAGATGGATTAAGTGAGAGATTCTGCTCCTTTGCCATCTTAATAGATACTGGTACGAACTCTGGCATATATGTTGCACAGCACAGTGGTCTTCCACATGAACCTATACCACCTAGAATCTTAGTTTCATCCCTTACACCTATCTGCCTTAACTCTATACGTGTCTTAAACACTGATGCAAGATCCTTAACAAGCTCCCTGAAATCTATTCTTCCATCTGCTGTAAAGTAGAACAATACTTTATTATTATCAAATGTATACTCAACCTTGATAAGCTTCATAGTAAGATTATGTTTCTTAATCTTTTCCAGACATATCTTATAGGCTTCCTTTTCTTTTTCCCTGTTCTTTGCTTCTCTTTCATCATCCTCCAGAGTAGCTATCCTTATAATCGCTTTGAGTGGCTGTACTACATCACTGTCTTCAACTTCTCTCTCTCCAAGTACAACAGAACCATACTCAACACCACGCGCTGTTTCAACTATAACGTGCTGTCCAACCTCAACACTATAATTTGCCAGGTGCAAAGAAATATATCTTTCCCACCTGTCTGAATCTAACTCCAACAACCTTAGTCATTTTAATCTCCATTCTTGCGCTGCTTCTCAGCGCATCTCAAGTTTGTGCGTAAGCACAAATCTTGCGTGTGAAAAATCTTATTTTTCACACTATTCTCCTAACCTTTAGTCAGTTTATTTGCATTTAATGTGCGTTGAAACTTCCATAAAAAGCCACATCCATGACTTTTTATTTCATTTTCAATGTTGTCATTCTCATATTGTCATATCCAATATATTACATCTTAACTTATACCTACATAGCCTCTTTCATAGCCATAATAAGAAGCTCTATACATAAATCAAAGTTAACATTAGCTTTGAGTCTTATTCTCACCTTATCTATGGAATTAAGTATATCCTGAATGCCCTCATATGACATAATCTGTGCCTGTGACTTAATAAGCGATATTTCATCACTGAATATAAGATAATTCGTATCATTTGTACTCTTAAACAATAACACATCCCTAAACCACATAGCCATAAGATCAAGATAATCATCTATTGTAAGCTTATAATTCGTTATGTCTTTAACTACAGACATAATCTCTGCTGATGACATCTCCTTAGCATTCTTTATAACATGCATGACATCCTGCTTAAGATGTGCAAACTCTGTACTTTCTACAATCGTTTTTGCACGTCCTATCTTTCCCTGTGCGAAATTCGCTGCAAACCTGCATTCATATTCTGATATATCATAATTGCTTTTAAGATATTCCTCTACAACACTATCCTTTATAGGTCTTAAATCAAGCATTACACATCTTGATAATATTGTCTGAAGGAATATATCTGCGTTGGTTGTAAGAAATATTACGATACCATAGACCGGTGGTTCTTCTATAGTCTTAAGAAGTGCATTCTGTGCTGCAACTGTGAGCTTTTCAGCCTCATCTATAATATATATCTTATATCTGCTTGAATATGGCTTAATCTGCATATCAGATATTATCTGGTCTCTTACATCATCAACACCAATACTTGTTGGTTTCTCATGCTTAACCCATATAATATCTGGCTGGCTGCCTGAATCTGCCTGTATGCAGGAATGACATTTATTACATGGATTAACTGTCTCTTCCATATTCTCACACTGCAGAGTCTTAGCAAATATTCCTGCTAACATCTTTTTCCTGAACCAAGTCCGCCATTTATAATATATGCGTGTGATACTTTACCAAGCTTAATGGCACTCTGCATATGCTCTTTAATTGTTTCATATCCATAAATATCTGAAAAACTACTCATTTTGTTTATTCCTGCATCTTTCTACTTCTTTTTATATGACTATGCTGTGATATCAAGAAGAAGCCCCCTTATATCATCTATCCTTCCAACGATTTCAAGGTGATTCTTTTCTTCTTTAACAAGTTCACCTGCAAGTTCATCAAGATTCTTATCAACAAGCTTGACTATGCCATATACTCTGTGACGGCCTCTTCTGTCAAGAAAGTTCTCTCTTGAAAACTTATGCGAACGGTTAACTACCTCATTTAAAAAGCCTTTTACGAGTTCTCTGTACTTACGCATATCTTTAATATCCATATGCTTAGCAATCTTTTCTCCCTGCTCAGTAATCTCCTGCATCATATTACCAAGCTTTTCCTGAAGGTCTTTTTTCTTCAATATTACTTATTAATGTAAACTTGAAACTATCATCTGAACTTGCTGTGCTTTTTACACTCTGTATCTGAGATGACGCTTTAATATCATTAACTTTAATATCCATAGCAAACTCCAATCATATAACATATTATCATAAATACAGCATTAAAACAATCTTGTCTTTATTTCCTCTTTTATATTATATATACATTCATCAATTGAGCCGTTATTACTGAATCTATTAACAATACCGGCATTTCTTATATTTTCCTCTGAAAAATCAACGCTGTCAGCTAAAAATCTTCTGCACATTTCCTCGTAATGTGGAACATCCTGCTCCTGTTCTCTCTTAATAGCCCTCTGCAGTCTTAGTCCATCTTCTACTTCAATATATATCGGAAGCATACACTCTTTTCCAAAGTACTCCACGAATTTGTTATATGCCTCTATTGTTCCAATAACTATGTAACGCTTTCCACTTCCAGACTCTATCTGACCATCATCTGCTGTGAAATATTTCCACTCTCCGTATACAGTCTGATATTTTCTCATTTCAATGATTTTATTATTTTTCTCAAACTCGCAGACTTTGTTATCATCTACAAAATAATACTCAACCCCATCTGTTTCACCAGCTCTCATAGGGCGTGTTGTATACATGGTTATTGTACTTAACCAAGTGTTTCATCCTCTATAAGTGCCTTAAATATATGATCCTTTCCACTAGAACTTTTCCCATTATAAATGCTATTTCAGGCATACAAATGCTCCTTTACATCCCTCATTTTTTTTGTTTTTATCGTTGCGGCTATCCTTTAAATTATCTTCAAGTCCAACTACTTCAAGTCCATTATCTATTGCTTTGCTTATTATATTGACGACATTTTCAGATATATCTCACCAGGACAAAGAATTGGAATTCCAGGTGGATACACATATACCATCTTTGCACTTATTCTACCATACAAAGAGCTGTCATTCATCATAATTTTATCATATCCGTTTTTATCACCTTCATTTAAAGCTTTTGCTATACTCATTAAAGCTTCATTTTTAAAATCAGCTATATTTACTTTTATATCTGCTTTTTTATTGATGAAGTATTATTAAATATATTGTAACGTTCAGCATAATTTTGATTATTATTGGCATTATACCTTCTATCTATTTCACACAATGCATTGTAAAATCTGTCATAATACTCTGCAGAATCAAATATTGATGTCATGGCTATTGCATACTTTAATGACGACATTTCAAGCTGTATTCCATACTTCTTTAATAATATATCGTATAGTTTTTTAGCATTATCACAGCCAATAACTATTTTAGATATATCATCTGAATCTATAGCTTTATATTTTTAAGCTGACCTAATTTATTGCGTAATATTTTTAACTTTGATATATAATTTTCAAAAAGATATTCACCATCTTTTTCTATTATGCTCATGCATCTGTCTATTGATCCCATAAGTATATATGATGGACTGGTTGACTGATATATATTCCAGTATCTTTTCACCTTAGAAACATTTACATATCCATAGTTATATGCATAACTGCTGTCTGTGTAAGCGAAGGAAGTGTCTTATGTACACTGTTTATAACTATATCTGCCCCCTGCTCAACTGCAGTCTGTGGAAATTCACAAGAAAACTTAAAATGTGCTCCATGAGCTTCATCAACTATAAGCGGTATATTATGTTCATGAAGATATGCTGCTATATTTTTAATGTCTGAAACGTTACCTTCATATGTCGGAGAAGTTATAACTACTGCCTTAATATCTTTGCCCATACTCTCATTCTTTTCCACAGTATCCTTTATTTCTCTTAAACTTATCCCCTTATAGTATCCATACTCGTCATCATATTGTGGATAAACATAATTCGCATCCAGTTCATTTAGGATAATTGCATTATAGACGGAAATGTGACAGTTTCTTGCCACTATTATACTGTCCCCTTTATCCGTAACTCCACATATTGCCGCCATATTACCTGCCGTACTTCCATTAACTAAAAACAGACTCTCATCAGCTCCATATAATGCCGCTGTCTTTTCAAATGCTTTCTTTATCATTCCATCTGCATTATGCATGTTATCAAAGCCATCTATCTCAGTAATGTCTATGTCATATGGTGCTGGCATGTCATCCATATATCTGCCTATAAGTTCACTGTTTCGTTTAGCACCTGGCATATGCATAGGAACTATGTTTTCCTTGCTATATGCTTCTAATTTTCCAAGCATATCATCATATTGGTAAGCATTTTCATTATGAAGTTTCATTTTCAGTTCATTTTCTTCATATTGTTCATTTTCTTTATATTGTTTATTTTCTTCGTATATTTTCCACTCATTTATTTTTTCTTTAATATCTTTCATACTTATTTATTCCTTCCATAACATGCCTATATAAATACGATGAACTACCCATTGTCTAAAGCCAATGGACTTCCTGCTTCACAGACCTCTTGATTTACTATGTCCACAAGATTAAATATATGATTATAACAAAAAAAAAGTAGATATTACGTACTGTAATACCCTACAACATCTAGTGCCTAGAACCGGAATCGAACCAGTGACACGAGGATTTTCAGTCCTCTGCTCTACCGACTGAGCTATCTAGGCAAAGTAGCGGGGACAGGATTTGAACCTGTGACCTTCGGGTTATGAGCCCGACGAGCTTCCGAGCTGCTCTACCCCGCGTCAATATTATACTATATGCAAAATGATGAAATATATTCATCAAATGGGCGGAGAAGGATTCGAACCTTCGAAGGCAGTGCCAGCAGATTTACAGTCTGTCCCCTTTGGCCACTCGGGAATCCACCCATATAAAATTAGATTAACAATCCCCTTGATATCTTAACTATCAAGATTATTGTTAACAAAAAGCCGACAGTCGGAGTCGAACCAACAACCTGCTGATTACAAATCAGCTGCTCTGCCATTGAGCCATGTCGGCATATCGATGGGACCTACAGGGCTCGAACCTGTGACCCTCTGCTTGTAAGGCAGATGCTCTCCCAGCTGAGCTAAGATCCCATATCGCATTAAATGCCTACAATATATAATTGTAAACGACCCGGATGGGGATCGAACCCACGACCTCCGCCGTGACAGGGCGCGCTCTAACCAGCTGAGCCACCAGGCCATACTTACTAGATAATTCTATTAAGTAAAAAGGATTGCTCCTTCAAAACTGCACATTAAATATTCTATATTATACATCCGTATTCTGTCAAGCACTTTCGTACTCTTACCTTCAAGAATAACTCTCTTTGTTCTATCCAAACCTTAACCTCTTTCGGTTAAGCCCTCGACCTATTAGTACAGATCAGCTCCATATGTCACCACACTTCCACCTTCTGCCTATCTACCTCGTCGTCTTCAAGGGGTCTTACTAGATTACTCTATGGGATATCTCATCTTGAGGGGGGCTTCACGCTTAGATGCCTTCAGCGTTTATCCCGTCCCGACTTGGCTACTCGGCCATGAGCCTGGTGGCTCAACCGATGCACCAGAGGTCAGTCCATCCCGGTCCTCTCGTACTAAGGACAGCTCCTCTCAGATATCCTACGCCCACGCCGGATAGGGACCGAACTGTCTCACGACGTTCTGAACCCAGCTCGCGTACCGCTTTAATGGGCGAACAGC
>ENA-OQER01000472-OQER01000472.1-human-gut-metagenome-genome-assembly--contig:-NODE-472-length-21687-cov-3.990121_pt1 | contig 21687 bp, 28 predicted proteins | sample MGYA00242797_ERZ504639 | MGnify/ENA primary metagenome ERZ504639 (study PRJEB26092, sample SAMD00036306) | human gut metagenome | host: Homo sapiens | study: EMG produced TPA metagenomics assembly of...
TGTATGATACAATATTTTATCAATTAACACAATTGTTATTTTGTCCATCTTCAATTACTTGCGTAAATTCGATGGACGCGTCTTATATCCCCATAGCTGAAGCAAGGTTTTACGACGCATTGGATAAAAATTGCTGCAAGGGCAATCCATTCAGCAAGATCTATCACATTCAAACCAGATAGTTACTCACATACACAATACCTCTTTCCAGACTCCCAGGACTTCCGCTGAATGCCCACGCTGCGGCATCACTCGCCAGAAGAACGGCACAGGAAAGCTGCATCAGAAGTATCCGGTATTTTTTCTTTTTCTGATCCATATCCCTGCTCAAAACCATACAGAGGGCCGCAATATTTGTTTTGTCCTTCCTAAAACAGCAAAAGAAAACCCTCTCATACCGCCTTTCTCTGCGTATATGAGAGGGTTCCTGTTCTTACGCCTGTCCCAGTACGTGGTCGGAAATTCTTCCGTAGACGGAGATCAGGTAGAGACCGCAGATGCCGACAACCGCGTAGATGATGCGGCTCAGCCACGTCATGTTTCCGAAGATCAGGGCGACGAGGTCGAGGCGGAAGAATCCGATCAAGCCCCAGTTGACGGCTCCGATGATTGCAACGGTGAGTGCGGTGTAATCCAGTCCTTTCATGTAAAGAAACCTCCTTTTTCCGGATTTTGTATCGTCTTTTTATCTCTTCCGGTTTCTTTATAAAGAATTTCCCAAAAGGAGGCAGATTATGCATTTTCTTTGATTTTTCGGGCTGAAAAATGGAGACCATTTCCAGGCCTCCATTCGTGCAATTTTGTTTTCTTTATTCAGACAGCAGCTTCTGCAGCAGCTCTCCTGCTGCTGCCGGGTTGGCTTTGCCTTTCATTTCTTTCATGACCTGGCCGACCAGAAATCCGAGGACTTTTGTCTTTCCGGATTTGTACTGCTCTACCGGGCCAGGGTTGTTTTCCAGAACTTTTCTCGCAGTTTCTTCCAGAAGGCCGGTGTCGTTTACGGTTTTCAGTCCGTGCTCCTCGACGTATGCTTCCGGATCGACATCCTCTGCAAAGATCTGCTCAAATACCTCTTTTGCCACCTGGTTGTTGACCGATCCGGCTTCTGCCAGTTCGATCAGGGATGCCAGATGCTTCGGTGAAACTGCAGATCCTCCGGCTCCTGGCCGTTCTCCTTTAAGAGACGTAAGGTCTCGCCCATCAGCCAGTTTGCCACTTTTTTCGGTTTGCCGCAGAGCGCCGTCGTCTCCTCAAAGAGATCGGACAGCTTCTTGGAACCGGTCAGAATGCCCGCATCGTACTGCGGCAGTCCGTACTGCTCCACGTAGCGTGCCTGTTTTTCCGGCTGGAATTCCGGCATGGATTTCACAATGCGGTCGATCCACTCGTCGGAAATGTGCACCGGCGGCAGATCCGGGTCCGGGAAGTAGCGGTAATCCTTCGCATCCTCTTTCGAACGCATCGCGTAGGAATACTCTTTGTTGTCGTCCCAGCGGCGGGTCTCCTGGACAACGGCTTTTCCTTCCTCGATCAGCTCGATCTGTCTTGCACGCTCTCCCTCGATCGCTCTTCCGATTGCCTTAAAGGAGTTCAGGTTCTTCATCTCGGTACGTGTTCCGAATTTCTCACTTCCAACCTCACGGACCGAAAGGTTGACATCGGCACGCATCGAGCCCTCCTGCAGTTTGCAGTCGGATGCGCCGAGATACTGAATCATCATACGCAGTTTTTCCAGATAAGCGATAACCTCTTCCGCAGAGCGCATATCCGGCTCGGATACAATCTCGATCAGCGGAACGCCGCTTCGGTTGTAGTCGACGAGCGAGCAATCCTCCCACTCATCGTGGATCAGCTTTCCGGCATCCTCCTCCATGTGGATCTCATGAATGCCGATTTTCTTCTTTCCCGCTGCGGTGTCAATCTCGACATATCCATCGTGGCAGATCGGCAGATACAGCTGGGAAATCTGATAGTTCTGCGGGTTGTCCGGGTAGAAATAGTTCTTCCGGTCGAATTTGCAGAGCTGGTTGATTTTGCAGTTTGCAGCCAGTCCGACGCGCAGGCGTAATCGACAACCTTCTTATTTAATACCGGAAGGGATCCCGGCATACCAGTGCAGACCGGGCAGGTGTGGGTGTTCGGCGCACCGCCGAATGCGGTAGAGCAGCCGCAGAAAATTTTTGTTCTCGTCGCAAGCTCCACATGTACTTCAAGTCCGATGACGGTTTCATACTGTTTTGACATTGTTTTGCTTCCTCCTTACCATTTTTCTGGCTGCCCGAATGCACCGCGTACCTGCTCATAGGTGTATGCTGCACGGAACAGTTTTTTCTCTGAGAAACAGTCGCCGATAAGCTGCATGCCGATCGGAAGCCCCTTGTCATCCATGTCGCACGGAACGGTGATGCCCGGAAGGCCGGCGAGGTTGACGGATACGGTGTAAATATCGCCCAGATACATCTGCAGCGGATCGGAAAGCGATTCCCCGAGACGCGGTGCGGTCGATGGTGCTGCCGGGCTTAAAATCATATCGTATTTTTCAAATGCGCGGTCAAACTCTTTTTTAATCAGGCTTTCGTGCGCAGTGCTTTCAGATAATACGCATCATAGTAACCGGAGCTTAAGACGAAGCTTCCCAGCATAATCCGTCGTTTCACCTCCGGACCGAAGCCCTCAGAACGGCTCTTCTTATACATATCGTGGAGTCCTTCGTACTCTTTGGCACGGAAACCGTATTTCACGCCGTCGAAGCGTTCCAGGTTGGAGCTTGCCTCAGCGGATGCAATAACGTAGTAAGCCGGAATGGCATAATCAATGAGGTCGAGATCGAAATACTCTACTTCTGCTCCGCGTGCCTTCAGGACATCGGCAGCTTTTAAAATGGATTCCTTCACCTGCGGATCCAGGCCTTCGCCGAAGCAGCTGTTCGGAATACCGATTTTCAGATCGGAGACATCTTCTTTTAAAGCGCTCATGAAATCGTAATCGTCGCGTTTCATCGATGTCGCATCTTTTGCATCATACGAAGCGACCGTCTGCAGCAGTGCTGCACAGTCTGTCACATCCTTTGCGACCGGTCCGATCTGGTCGAGGGAGGAACCATAAGCGATCAGTCCGTAACGGGAAACGGTGCCGTACGTCGGTTTCATGCCGGTTACGCCGCAGAAGGAACTCGGCTGACGGATCGATCCGCCGGTATCGGAGCCAAGTGCCATCGGTACTTCTCCTGCTGCAACGGCTGCGCAGGAACCGCCGGAGGAACCGCCTGGAACGTGTTCGGTGTTCCATGGATTTTTCGTCACGCCGTACGCGGAAGTCTCTGTCGTACTTCCCATCGCAAACTCATCCATGTTTGTCTTTCCGATGATAACGGCTCCCGCCTCTTCGAGCCGTGTGATAACCTCTGCATCATACGTCGGAACAAAGTTCTGCAGAATTTTTGACGCACACGTCGTCGCAAGACTTTCGTACAGATGTTGTCCTTGACCGCAATCGGACGCCGGCCAGCGGACCGGTGAGCTCTCCTGCGTCAATTTTCTTCTGCACTTCTGCCGCGCGTGCTCTTGCACCCTCTTCATCCACAAGAAGGAATGCGTGAATTGATTCTTCCGATGCTTTGACTGCCGCAAGGGACGCTTCCACAGCGTCCGATACGGTGATTTTTCCTTCTTTGATTGCGGCAGAAAGCTGTACTGCTGTCATATCTTTGATTTCCATATCAATCTCCTCCTGCTATTCTACCGTTTTCGGAACCTTGTACTGGCCCTCTTTGACTTCCGGTGCATTGGCAAGCATTGCATCGCGGTCGTCGCCATTGGTTACTTCATCCTCGCGGAATACATTTCCCATCTCGAAAATGTGGGTCATCGGCTCGACCTTGCTGGTGTCGAGCTCGTTTAATTTATCTACATAATCCAGCATTTTCTGCATATCCTGCCGTGCGGATTCTTTTTCCTCATCCTTTAATTCCAGCTTTGCCAGGATGCCGACATATTCCATCGTTTCATCTGAAATCACATTTGCCATTTCACTCATTCTCCTTTTTTATTTTCCAGCAGGATCCGCTTACGGCTCCAGTCTTGTAAGATCACGCGGGAACAGCGTTGTCTCGCGGACGTTGTCCTCACCGATCAGCTTCATGGTCAGACGCTCCAGACCGATGCCAAGACCTCCGTGCGGCGGCATACCGTGTTTGAAAGCACTCAAGTACTGCTCCATGCCCTCTTCTGTCATGCCGCGGGCTACGATCTTTTCAGAGAGCATCTTGTAATCGTGGATACGCTGGCCTCCGGTTGTAATCTCCAGACCGTGGAACAGCAGGTCGAAGCTCTTTGTGTATCTCTTATCCTCCGGGTCGTCCATCGCATAGAACGGTCTCTTTTTCGACGGATATTCGGTGACGAATACGAAGTCTGCGTCGTACTCCTCTTTGAAATACTGGCCGATCAGAAGCTCCTCCTCTGGCTCAAGGTCGAACGGGTTGCGGATCTTTCGGTTGTATTTCTCGGCTACCAGCTCTTTCGCTTTCGTGAACGGTACAGTTGGGATTTCTTCTGTCTTTGGAAGCATAACTTTCAGGATCTCCAGCTCTTTTGCGTAATCCTTTTTAAGAAGCTCCACCATGTACTGTAAAAATCCGGTTTCCATTGCCATGATGTCGGTGTAATCCTCGATGTAGCCCATCTCAAAGTCAAGGCTGGTATACTCGTTCAGATGACGTTTCGTGTTGTGTTTCTCTGCACGGAAAACCGGTCCAACTTCAAAGACACGGTCAAACACGCCGACGAGCATCTGTTTGTAGAACTGCGGGCTCTGTGCCAGGACAGCCGGGCGGTGGAAATATTCCAGCTTGAAGATGTTTGCGCCGCCCTCAGCGCCTTTCGCGCCGATCTTCGGTGTATGGATTTCGGTGAATCCCTGGGAATGAAGGAAATCACGGAACGCCCGTACCACGCCTTCCTGGATGCGGAATTTTGCACGCTCTCTGACGTTTCGAAGAGCGATCGGCCGCATGTTCAGCATTGCTTCAAGGGAGGTGTTCATTTTCCATTTGTTGACTGCGAGCGGCATTGGCTCGGTCGGCTCGGAAAGAACGGTGATGGTCTGCAGCCTGACTTCGACGCCGCCCGGTGCGCGGTCCTCTTTTTTGACCGTTCCGGTTACGGCAACTGCCGATTCCTCTTTCAGATCTTTCAGCGGGAAGTCAACGCTTCCTTCTTCGTACACACACTGAACGAGTCCCTCGCTCTTTCTTAAGATGACAAAGGCAACCTCGCCCATGTCACGGATGATGTGTACGGCTCCTTCGAGTTTTACTTCTGTGCCTTCCGGTGTCTCCAGCAGAGTTTTTACGGAGATGTCTTCTTTTTTCTTTACGCCTGTCATAAATTCCATGTCTTGTTCTCCTCTCTTTCTCGCCTGTCCCGGATTGTTTTTTTCAAATAAAAAGTCCCGGAACAGTTTTTTAACTACTGTTCCGGGACGGGATATTTTATGTTCCCGCGGTACCACCCGCATTGCGTTTTTCTCTCCGGTTTTCCGGGGGAACGCCCACTCATTTATACTTAACGCGTATCACGGATCTGCCTACTTGATTTCCTGTTCGGATCTCATGTTCAGCAGACCGGCTCCGGAATGTTCCCCATTGTATGTTTCCTCCATGCTGATGCTCTCAGTCGGTGACATCGGCTTCCTGTCAGATTCCGCATACGGAGTTTCCTTCACTGCCTTTTTCATACTGTGCATTATAGCACAGCAGTTTTACATTTGTAAACACCTAATTTTTACGGATTTCATATAAATTCTAATGCATTTTTCGTGAATTTTATCTATACAAAATTATTTTTTCGCGTGTTTATAAAATTGCGCAGAAATTCCGTTTTATTGGTATTTCTCACACAATTTACAGTTTTTTGATTCTCTCCACTGCCTCCACTGTATTCTCATACGTACCGAATGCAGTCAGACGGAAGTAGCCTTCTCCGCTCGGGCCGAAGCCTGATCCTGGTGTTCCGACTACGTTTGCGTCTGCAAGCAGGTGATCAAAGAACTCCCAGGAAGTCATATTTCCCGGTGTTTTCAGCCAGATATACGGAGCGTTGACGCCGCCGGATACGGTGTAGCCTGCGCCCTTTAATCCGTCGTAGATGACTTTTGCGTTCTTCATGTAGTAAGCAACCTGCTCTTTTAACTGTGCTTTTCCTTCCGGAGAGTAAACAGCCTCGCCGGCTCTCTGGATGATGTACGGAGCTCCGTTGTATTTCGTTCCGTGACGGCGTGCCCACAGGCTGTGCAGAGTCACATCGCCGGATTTGATGTCTTTCGGGATAACGGTGAATCCAAGACGCATACCGGTAAAGCCTGCGTTCTTGGAGAAGCTGCGCATTTCGATGGCACATGTTCTTGCACCCTCGCACTCATAGATGGAATGCGGAATGTCTTTTTCTGAGATATATGCCTCGTATGCAGCATCATACAGGATGATGGCTCCTACTTTATTTGCATAATCAACCCATTTCTGCAGCTCGGCTTTGGAAACCATAGCGCCGGTCGGGTTGTTCGGGAGCACAGATAAATCAGATCCGGGGTTTCTTTCGGGAGCTCCGGGGTGAAGTTGTTTTCTGCGGTACACGGCATGTAAATCACATTCGTGAAACGCTCGGTTGCTGCGTCGTAGTCACCGGCACGGCCTGCCATTACGTTGGAGTCTACATAAACCGGATAAACCGGGTCGCATACAGCGATCTTGTTGTCCAGCTGAGATCTCCTGAATGTTGCTGCAGCGCATTTTGCGCCGTCCGATACAAAAATTTCATCAGATGAGATATCGCATCCTCTGTCCTGATAATCTTTTTTTGCGATGGTATCGCGAAGGAAAGCATATCCAAGATCTGGTGCATATCCGTGGAAGGTCTCTGCGTGTCCCATCTCATCCACTGCTCCGTGCAGCTTTTCAATGATCGCCGGTGCGATCGGCTGGGTTACGTCGCCGATTCCAAGACGGATGATTTTCGCGTCCGGATTTGCCTCGGTGTAAGCTGCAACTTTTTTGCAATGGTGGAAAACAGATAGCTTCCCGGCAATTTCAGATAATTGTCATTGATTTTGAACATTATTATGTCGCTCCTTTTCACTTTTTCTTACTCTGTCAAAAGCGTCAGCACCATCTGTGCCGTTTCAACCAGATTGGTGCCGCTGTCCATGCTGCATTTCTGCATGTAGCGATGGGCCTCCGACTCGGTCATGTGATTTCGTTCGATCAGAAGGCTTTTTGCACGATCGATGATGTGCTGTTCCTCGGCGCTGCGCACCTTTGGCTTTGCCCGCTCTTTCTTTCTGCGCCGTGCCGCACTCTGCAGCATCATCTCCAGTGTATTGACCAGCTCGTACACGGAAAGCGGCATCGTAACCGCCATGATTCCGGTTCCCTCCACCGCACTTAATGCGCGGCTCGATGCAATCAGAAGCATCTGGAAGCCGGACGGCATACACTCATTCAGATCCGTAAAAAACATATCCGGGAGCTTGTAGCCGCAGATGACGATACCGCCGTTTAAGTTGTTCATCTCTCCGAGCGCCGCTGCCGCTGTCGAACAGACAGCATCGATTTCATATCCTCTTTTTGCCAGAATATCCCGGATGCGCTTTCCATCTTCTATTTTGGGAAGTACTATCACTATGCTGCTCATGCATTTTCAGGCCCTTCGTCGTCTAAATACGGTACAGATATTTCTCGGTCTCCCAGTCGGATACCTGGCGGAGATACTCATGCCACTCTTCTTCTTTGGCATTGATATATCCATTCACAAATTCCTGGCCGAGTACCTGACACAGAAAATCGTCTTTCTTTAACTCTGCGACCGCTTCTCCAAGGCTTCCCGGGAGAAGGGTGATCTGCATCGCGTTTCGTTCTTCTTCTGTCAGATCGGAAATATTGCGGTCCACCGGGGACGGCGGAACGATTTTCTGTTTGATACCGTCAAGTCCTGCTGCCATGCAGACAGCAAGTGCTAGGTACGGATTGGCTGCCGAATCCGGGCATCGAAGCTCAATGGCCATGATACCGTCTCCCGTCAGCGGAATGCGGATCAGCGGGCTTCTGTTCTTTGCAGACCATGCCACGTAGATCGGTGCACCGTATCCCGGTGTCAGACGTTTGTAGGAGTTACAAGCGGATTGGTAATCGCTGCGATTCCGCTGATGTGTTTCATCAGTCCGCCCATAAAGTAATATGCCTCTTTGCTGAGCCCGTATTCATCGGATTTGTCGGCAAACACATCTTTTCCCTCCTGAAACAGGGAGAAGGAAAGATGAAGACCCGATCCGTGAACTCCGGTTTTTGGTTTTGGCATAAAGGTTGCGTGAAGGCCATGACGTTTTGCAATCGTACGGATAGCAAATTTGGCAGTCATCAGCTGATCTGCGTCCGAGTGCTGCAGCCGGACAGAAATCCAGTTCGTGCTGGCCTGCCGCTACCTCGTGGAAGGAAGACTCAACGTCGATTCCCATTTCTTCGAGAGTCAGCACCATATCGCGCCGCGCGTTTTCTCCCAGATCCAGCGGTCCAAGATCCAGATAACCGCCTTTGTCGTGCGTTACACTCGTTGCTCCGCCGTCCTCATCGGTGTGGAACAGGAAAAATTCACACTCCGGTGAGATTTCAAACTCATAGCCCATCGCTTTCGCTTCGGAAATTACCTTCTGAAGGATGGTCCGGGAACTCTTTGCATAAAGATTCCCCTCTCTATCATACACATCACAGATCAATCTTGCAACCTTTCCTTGCTGCGGACGCCACGGAAGTATTGCAAAGGTGTCGAGATCCGGGTGCAGAAACATGTCTGCTTCCTCGATGGTGACAAATCCTTCGAACGAAGAGCCATCGAAAACGCACTGATTATTCAGGCTTTTTCCAGCTGTCCGGCGGTGATGGCCATATTTTTCATCATTCCAAACATATCGGTAAACTGCAGGCGGATAAATTCAACATCTTCTTCCTCCGCCATCTGAAGGATCGCTTCCTTCGTATACTTTGCCATATCGATTCTCTCCTTTATCAAAGACGATTCTAAACGAAAAGGGTGCTTTCACGCGGCAGGGCAGAAAGACACCTTGCGTAAAAACACCCTTGTTTTGGGCATATTATAGCAGTTTTTCGCGTGTTTTGTCAAGAAAAACTTAGAGATTCGTGTATCCCATCAGGGATTCATCGACTGCCTTTGCTGCCTCGCGTCCCTCGCGGATCGCCCATACGACCAGGGACTGGCCGCGGTGCATATCGCCTGCGGTGAAGACATTTTCTTTTGTTGTCTGGTATTTTCCGTCATCTGTCTTCACGTTGGTGCGCTGGTTGACTTCCACTTTAAATGCATCGGTCACATATTTCTGGGATCCTAAAAAGCCTGCTGCAATAAGAACGAGATCTGCCGGGAGAATCTCTTCTGTTCCCTCAACCGGAACCATCATCATGCGGCCGGATTTCTCATCTTTTTTCGGTGTCAGTTTTACGGTCTTGATCTGGCAGACTTCACCCTTTTTGTTTTTGATAAATTCCGTTACGGTTGTCTGGTAAATCCGCGGATCATGGCCGAATACGGCGATTGCCTCTTCCTGGCCGTAATCCGTCTTGCAGATCTTCGGCCACTCCGGCCACGGATTGTTCTCGGCACGCTGATCCGGTGCTTTCGGCATCATCTCAAGCTGTGTCACAGATTTGGCACCGAGACGGATGGAAGTTCCGACACAGTCATTACCGGTGTCGCCGCCTCCGATGACAACAACGTGTTTGCCCTTGGCATCGATGTAGGCATGATCCTCAAAATTGGAATCCAGAAGACTCTTCGTTACGGAAGTCAGGAAATCGACAGCAAAGTAGATGCCCTTTGCATCTCTTCCCTCTGCCTTGATATCTCTTGGATTTGCCGCACCGCAGCAGAGCAGGACACGGTCAAATTCTTTTAAGAGTTTGTCAGCTTTTACATCTTTTCCGATATCAGCATTCGTCACAAACTCGATGCCCTCGGCCTTCATCAGATCCACACGGCGGTCGATGACGCTCTTATCAAGTTTCATGTTCGGAATACCGTAGCGTAAAAGTCCGCCCACGCGGTCGCGGCGTTCAAAGACCGTAACAGAATGGCCGCGGCGGTTGAGCTGCATCGCTGCTGCAAGGCCGGAAGGACCGCTTCCTACAACGGCAACGCGTTTTCCGGTGCGCACTTTCGGCGGCTGCGGCGTAATCAGGCCGGTTGCCCATGCGTTTTCGATGATCGCGCGTTCATTTTCCTTCGTGCAGACCGGGTCTCCGTTTACGTTGCATGTACAGGCTGCTTCGCAGAGTGCCGGGCAGACACGGGAGGTAAATTCCGGAAAACAGTTTGTCTTGGTGAGGCGGCGGTATGCCTGCTCATAGTTTCCAAGATACACAAGGTCATTCCACTCCGGAACGAGGTTCTGCAGCGGACAGCCGGAGGCCATTCCCGCAATCATGGTTCCCGCCTGGCAGAACGGTACACCGCATGCCATACAGCGGGCAGCCTGCATCTGCTGCTCCTTTTTCGGGAGCTGCAGATGAAATTCCTTAAAGTTTTTGATACGCTCAAGCGGGGCAACGGTGTTTCCCGTCTTGCGCTGATATTCCATAAATCCAGTTGGCTTACCCATAATTCTTCTTCCTCCTACTTACGCATGCTTTCGTAAAATGCTTCAATCTGTGCCTGTTCGCTGCTAAGGCCCTTGTCTTCCATCTGGGCACTCAGCATCATCATGCGCTTATAGTCATTCGGAATGATCTTCTTGAATTTCGGCAGATATTCGTCAAAGTGTGTGAGAATTTCTTTACCTTTTTCAGAGCCGGTGTGTGCAACGTGTTTTTCAATCATGTTTTTCAGCTCTGCAATATCGTATTTGCTTTCTACCAGTTCAATCGAAATCATTTCCTTGTTCAAATTGCGGTACAGGTTGCTCTTTTCATCCAGGACATAAGCGATACCGCCGCTCATGCCGGCTGCAAAGTTCTTTCCGGTTGCGCCGAGGACAACGACACGGCCGCCGGTCATATACTCGCATCCATGCTCACCGACACCCTCGACAACGGCGTAAGCACCGGAGTTTCTGACACAGAAACGCTCTCCTGCGATACCGTTGATGTACGCCTCACCGCTCGTTGCGCCGTAGAGGGCAACGTTTCCGACGATGATGTTTTCTTCCGGTTTATACTTTCTTGCTTTCGGCGGGTAGACAACCAGTTTTCCGCCGGAGAGGCCTTTTCCGAAGTAATCGTTCGAATCGCCCTCAAGTTCCAGGGTCAGTCCTTTTGGAATAAATGCTCCGAAGCTCTGTCCGCCGGCACCCTTGCACTGTACGGTGTACGTATCCGGCTCCAGAGAGGTGCCGAATTTTCTGGTGATCTCGGCACCAAGAATCGTTCCCACGGTACGATCGGTGTTGGTGATCTCGACTTTGACGTTCTTCTTCTCTTTCTTATCCATTGCCGGACCGAATTTCTTTAAGAGTACCTTCTCATCCAGGGTTGCGCCAAGTTTGAAGTCGTAAACATCTTTCGGATCGAACGTTACCTTCTCGCCTGCTTTTGCAAACGGATTGTTCAGGATCTGGCTTAAGTCTACGCGGTCTGCGTGCTCGTTCGTCACTTTATCATTTCTCTTTAAGAGGTCGGAACGGCCGACCATCTCGTCAACGGTGCGGAAGCCAAGTTTTGCCATGTATTCCCGCATCTCTTCTGCGATGAAGCGCATGAAGTTGATGACGTACTCCGGTTTGCCGCGGAAACGTTTGCGCAGCTCCGGGTTCTGCGTTGCGATACCCATCGGGCAGGTATCCAGGTTGCAGACACGCATCATGACACATCCCATGGTTACAAGCGGCGCCGTCGCAAAACCAAATTCCTCGGCGCCAAGAAGTGCTGCGATCACAACGTCGCGGCCGCTCATCAGCTTTCCGTCCGTCTCAATCATGACACGGTTGCGGAGGCCGTTCTTAATCAGCGTCTGATGGGTCTCGGCAAGGCCTAATTCCCACGGAAGTCCGGCATTATGGATCGAGCTTCTCGGTGCTGCTCCGGTTCCTCCATCGTACCCGGAAATTAGGATGACCTGTGCTCCGGCTTTTGCAACACCAGCTGCAACGGTACCAACGCCGGCCTCCGATACGAGTTTGACAGAGATTCTTGCATTCACATTCGAGTTTTTCAGGTCATAAATCAGCTGTGCAAGGTCCTCGATGGAGTAGATGTCGTGGTGCGGCGGCGGGGAAATCAGGGATACACCCGGTGTGGAGTGACGTGTTTTCGCAATCCACGGGTAAACCTTTCCGGCCGGTAAGTGGCCGCCCTCGCCCGGTTTTGCACCCTGCGCCATCTTGATCTGAATCTCTTTTGCGCTGACCAGATATTTGCTGGTAACACCGAACCGGCCAGATGCTACCTGTTTGATTGCGGAACATCTCTCCGGAGACTCCAGGCGGTCATCACTCTCGCCGCCCTCACCGGTGTTGGATTTTCCGTGCAGACGGTTCATGCAACCGCCAGTGTCTCATGTGCCTCCTGGGAAATGGAACCGTAGGACATCGCACCGGTTTTGAACCGCTTTACAATGGAATCTACACTCTCAACCTCTTCGAGCGGAACGCCCTGTTCCGGGTAATCGAAGTCCATCAGACTTCGCAGATAACCGCTCTCCTCGCTGTCAACCATGGCAGTGTACTCTTTGAACATCCTGTAGTCACCGCGTCTTGTAGACTCCTGCAGGGTATGGATGGTACGGGGATTGTAGCGGTGCTCCTCACCCTGACTTCTTGCTTTATGACGTCCGAGACTGTCCAGCGTCAGATCCGTCGTCAGTTCCAGCGGATCAAATGCCTGAGAATGACGCTCATCAACGTCTTTTGCAATGTCTTCCAGTGTAATACCGCCGACACGGCTGACCGTACCAGTGAAGTATTTGTCGATTACATCCTCAGAGATACCGATAGCTTCGAAGATCTGGGAACCCTGATACGACTGAATCGTCGAGATACCCATCTTCGCCGCGATTTTTACGATGCCGGAAATGACAGCATGGTTGTAATCTTCAACGGCTGCATAGTAATCTTTCTTAATCATGCCCTCTTCGATCAGCTCATGGATCGTGTCGAGTGCCAGATACGGGTTGATTGCGCAGGCACCGTAGCCGAGCAGTGTTGCGAAATGGTGCACCTCGCGCGGCTCGCCGGACTCCAGAATAATCGCAAGAGAAGTTCTCTTTTTCGTTTTTACCAGATGCTGATGAACCGCAGATACAGCCAGGAGGGATGGAATCGCCACATGGTTCTCATCGACACCGCGGTCAGAGAGAATCAGGATGTTGGCTCCTGCCCGGTGTGCACGGTCAACCTCGACGAAAAGGCGGTCCATCGCACGGTCAAGCGGTGCGCTCTTGTAGTAGGTGATCGGAACGGTCACTGCCTTGAAGCCTTCGACTTTCATGTTCTTGATCTTCAGCATATCGGTATTGGTCAGGATCGGATTGTTGATCTTTAATACCTGGCAGTTCTTCGGCTCCTCCTCAAGCAGGTTTCCGTCACGTCCGACGTAAACGCTTGTGGAAGTTACGATCTCCTCACGGATGCAGTCGATCGGCGGGTTCGTTACCTGTGCGAAGAGCTGTTTGAAATAGTTGAACAGCGGCTGATGCTCATGGGAGAGAACGGCAAGCGGGGTATCGATACCCATCGAAGCGGTTGCCTCGACACCGTTTAATGCCATCTTTCCGATGGAGGAACGGTACTCCTCGTAGGTGTAGCCGAACGCTTTCTGCAGGCGCATCCGCTCTTCTTTCGTGTACTCTTCGACCGGCAGATTCGGGATTTTGATATCCTTTAACTGTACCAGATAACTGTCGAGCCATTCGCCGTACGGCTGTTTCTTTGCGTAATATTCTTTGACTTCCTCATCGTTTAAGACTTTTCCCTGTACGGTGTTGACAAGAAGCATCTTGCCCGGATGGAGACGCTCTTTTAAGACGATTTTTTCTTCCGGAACTTCCAGAACACCGACCTCAGAGGAGAGGATCAGAAATCCATCGTTAGTGATGTAGTAACGGGAAGGACGAAGACCGTTGCGGTCGAGCACTGCTCCCATCACATCTCCGTCGGAGAACAGGATCGATGCCGGTCCGTCCCACGGCTCCATCATCGTTGCATAATACTGATAGAAATCACGTTTCTCCTGGGAAATCGTATCGTTGTTTGCCCACGGCTCCGGATCGTGATCATGACAGCCAGCGGAAGATCCATACCGCTCATGGTCAGGAACTCGAGTGTGTTGTCGAGCATTGCAGAGTCAGAACCCTGGGTGTTGACAACCGGCAGAACCTTGTGCAGTTCATCCTGCAGCATCGGGGAGGACATCGTCTCCTCACGGGCCAGCATCTTGTCGGCGTTTCCGCGGATGGTGTTGATCTCGCCGTTGTGTACGATGAAACGGTTCGGATGGGCTCTCTCCCAGCTTGGTTCGTGTTCGTGCTGAACCGGGAATGCACCATGGCGATTGCAGATTCATAATCGACATCCTGCAGATCGCGGAAGAAGGTGCGGAGCTGTCCTACGAGGAACATACCTTTGTATACGATGGTACGGCTGGAAAGAGATGGCACGTAGGTGTTGTCGTTGCTCTGTTCGAAAACACGGCGTACGACGTACAGACGGCGGTCGAAAGCGATTCCCTTTTCCACATCCTCCGGTTTTTTGATGAATGCCTGCATGATGTAAGGCATACACTCTCTTGCCTTATGGCCGAGAACTTCCGGAACGGTCGGCACGGTTCTCCATCCAAGGAGTTCCAGTCCCTCTTTTTCCACGATGATCTCAAACATCTTTTTTGCCTGGTTCCGTTTCAGCTCATTTTGTGGGAAGAAGAATACGCCGACGCGTATTCCCGTTCTCCGCCTAATGAAAAACCGAGGGTCAAACAGGCTTTGGAAAAGAATTTGTGCGATATCTGCAACAAGATTCCTACTCCGTCTCCTGTTTTACCCTCGCGTCTTTGCCGGCTCTATGTTCAAGATTTTCTACGATTTTTAATGCGTTTTCTACGGTCGCATGGGATTTTTCACCTTTGATGTTCACGACTGCTCCGATACCGCAGTTGTCGTGTTCAAAGGAAGAACGGTACAGCCCTTCTTCTCCCATGACACGCTCTTTACTCTGTGTCATACGGCTTCCCTTCCTTTACCTTTTCTTATTTTCGGTTCTCTTTTGTTTTCCAGAAAAGAATGGAGGGGAACATTTCATTCCCCGCCATTCTTTTTGGATTGCCCTTACTATACTCTATTTTTTTCATCCTGTAAAGAGCAAATTTAATTTTTATATAATTTTTTTACAATTTTTCTTTTACTTTCTTAAGGTTTATTGCTGCATTTTACCTAATTTTCTACACTTTCGATCCATTATTTCGCTGCATGGTACTCGGCTGCTGCTGCAATCAGGCCGCGGAACAGCGGATGCGGACGGTTCGGACGGGATTTGAACTCCGGATGTGCCTGCGTTGCGATGTAGAACGGATGATCTGAAAGTTCTACCATCTCAACGATTCTTCCGTCCGGAGAAACACCGGAGAGAACCATGCCGTTTTCGGTCAGTGCTTTCCGGAAATCGTTGTTTACTTCATAGCGGTGGCGGTGACGCTCGGAAATCTCTTTCTCACCGTACAGCTCCTGTGCCTTCGATCCGTCTGCCAGGACGCATGGATATGCGCCGAGACGTAACGTACCGCCGATATCCTCGATTCCATCCTGATCCGGCATCAGTGCGATCACCGGGTGCATGGTGTTCGGGTTCATCTCGATGCTGTGTGCGTCGTGGTAACCGAGAACGTTTCTTGCATATTCAACAATCGTCAGCTGCATGCCGAGGCAGAGGCCGAGGAACGGAATCTTGTTCTCTCTTGCATATCGAATCGCTGTGATCATGCCTTCGATACCGCGGTTTCCGAATCCGCCCGGTACCAGAACACCGTCCACATCGCTCAGATACTCTGCCACGTTCTCCTCGGTTACCAGCTCGGAATCCACCCATTTCAGGTGTACGTTTGCATGGCTTGCAATTCCGCCGTGTTTTAATGCCTCAACAACGCTCAGGTATGCATCATGCAGCTGGATATACTTTCCGACGAGCGCAATCGTCACCTCTTTGTTCGGATGGCGGAGTGCTTCTACCATATGGGTCCAGTCGGACAGATCCGGTTCCGGGCATGGAAGGTGAAGGCTCTCGCAGACAACCTGCGCCAGGTTCTCTTTCTCCATGGCAAGCGGAGCTTCATACAGATACTCCACGTCCAGGTTCTGCAGAACATGGCTTGACGGAACGTTGCAGAACAGAGCAATTTTATCTTTGATCTCGGTGGTCAGCGGATGCTCGGACCGACATACGATGACATCCGGCTGAATACCGATTCCCTGCAGCTCTTTTACGCTCGCCTGCGTCGGTTTTGTTTTCATTTCACCGGAAGCTTTCAGATATGGAATCAGGGTAACGTGGATCAGAATGGCGTTCTCGTGTCCGACGTCATGCTGGAACTGGCGGATTGCCTCCAAAAACGGCTGGCTCTCGATATCGCCGACGGTTCCGCCGACCTCAATGATGGCAATACGCTCCTCGTCTACTTCTTTTCCGCGGTAGAAACGGCTCTTGATTTCGTTTGTAATGTGCGGAATGACCTGTACGGTGCCTCCGCCGAAATCACCGTGGCGTTCTTTCTGCAGAACAGACCAGTATACTTTTCCGGTCGTCACGTTGGAATTTTTATCCAGGCTCTCGTCGATGAAACGCTCGTAGTGGCCGAGATCGAGGTCTGTCTCTGTGCCGTCATCGGTAACGAAAACCTCGCCGTGCTGAATCGGGTTCATCGTACCCGGGTCAACGTTGATGTACGGGTCAAATTTCTGCATCGTCACTTTGTATCCTCGGGCTTTTAAAAGCCGTCCAAGGGACGCCGCCGTGATTCCCTTTCCAAGGCCGGAGACTACTCCGCCTGTCACAAAGACATATTTTACTGCCATATTGATTTCCTCCTGTTTTCTCTTCTGATATTTTCTTTTCCGTCACAAGTTTCTCTAAAAGGAAATGTCGCCTGCCGCGACATCTCTATGATAAAGCCAGTTACTCCGCGCCTGCGTCGCTCCCGTAACTGCTGACAACATTCGTAATCCGGCTATCGCCCTACTTACTCATGTCGTCTTGCCCGGCCAATATCTATGAATCGCTCATGCAAGCATGGCTCATCCATAGCTGCTATCCGGGGCTTTCATTCAAAATCAAAAACGATTATAACACATCTCGAATTTCCTGCAACTTTTTTTTACTATTTTTTATTATTTTCGACATTTTCCACGAAATCTTAAATTTCTGCACCATATTTTATACATATCACGATTTTCTTGACATCATCCGCAAAAATGAGTATGATAATCAATGTTTTTTAAAATATGCAGGTCTACAACTGAAAAAAGGAGAATACCTATGCAGCCATCGTCAAACAATTGTTATGATACCGGTCTCCGGGAGGAATGTGGTGTTTTCGGCATTTACGATCTGGATGGTGCCGACGTCAGTCCTTCGATCTACTATGGCCTTTCCGCCTGCAGCACAGAGGACAGGAGTCCTGCGGAATCGCCGTCTCTGACACCAGCGGTCCAAAGGGTCATGTGAAATCCCACAAGGGTCTTGGTCTTGTCAATGAAGTTTTCAAAGAATCAAAACTGGATGAACTGACCGGAAATATCGGTATCGGTCATGTCAGATACTCCACCACTGGTTCCACCACCGTGGAAAATGCACAGCCGCTCGTCCTGAATTATCTGAAAGGCTCTCTTGCCCTTGCACACAACGGAAATCTGGTCAACGCCATGGAGTTGCGCGAGCAGATGGAAAACACTGGTGCAATTTTCCACACCTCCATTGACTCGGAAATTATTGCCTACGGCATTGCGCGGGAACGTGTTCACTCCAGGACTGTGGAGGAAGCGATTCTGCATACCGTAAAGGATATCCGCGGCGCTATGCGCTTGTCATCATGAGCCGCGAAAGCTCATTGGTGTGCGCGACCCATATGGCTTAAAACCGCTCTGCATCGGAAAGCGGGACAACGCCTGGGTTCTCGCCTCGGAAAGCTGCGCCCTCACTTCGATCGGCGCTGAATTCGTCCGCGATGTCGCTCCGGGAGAAATTGTAACGTTTGACAAAACCGGAAATCTGAAATCCGAATTTATGCCAGTTGACGTAAAAAAAGCGCATTGTATTTTTGAATATATTTATTTTGCCCGCCTCGACAGCAAAATAGACAACATCAGTGTCTATGAAGCCAGAATCCGCGGCGGCGCAACGCTTGCAAAGACCTATCCGGTTGACGCAGATCTTGTCTGCGGCGTTCCGGACTCCGGACTTGCCTCCGCAAAAGGCTATTCCGAAGAATCCGGCATTCCGTTCGGTCTTGCCTTCCACAAAAACAGCTATGTCGGCCGTACCTTTATCAAACCGACACAAAAGGAACGGGAATCCAGCGTAAAAATCAAGCTGAGTGTTCTGGAATCCGTCGTAAAAGGAAAACGAATTGTCCTCGTTGACGATTCCATTGTCCGCGGAACAACGATTTCGAATCTGATTACGATGCTGCGAAAAGCCGGTGCGACCGAGGTTCATGTCCGTATCAGTTCCCCGCCGTTCCTGTATCCATGCTATTTTGGAACCGATGTGCCTTCCAACAAGCAGTTGATCGCAAGCTCCCATTCCACCGAGGAAATCCGCCAGCAGATCGGAGCGGACTCCCTGGGCTACATGCCGATCGAAGAGCTCCAGAACATGGTCGGTGACCTGCCGATCTGTCGTGCATGCTTTGACAGTCATTATCCGATGGAAGTACCAAAGCAGGATATCAGCGCTCTTCTGGAAAGCTGATTTCGTTTTCTTTCCCCTTACCGTGCAGATCTTGCACCCGGTAGGGGGATTTCTTTTTTGAGCATGCATACTTTTCTGTATGGTTTGCATACAATACCTTCAAAAACAAAGGATCTCTTTATGGATCTTACGGACATCATCTATTCCAACGATTACATCAACATTCTGATTCAGAATTACGTGGCACAGTCCGAGCGGTACCAGATGCTCTTTCCGGAATCCAGTGCCTTCTTACACTGAATTCGCAGTATTCCGTTCTCTTTCTCGAGCGCAGCCTGCTCCCGGAAAAATCTCTTTGGTGAAATTCTTTTTACCGGACTCCCGAAACTTTTCACGCCGCTTTCCACCCTCTCTTTAGAAGTCTCCGGCATTGTACAGACGCAGAATCTCTACGGCGGCGGGTATACCGGCAAAAATGTAATCCTGGGTTTTCTGGACACCGGCATCGATTACCGCCACCCCGCCTTTCTGCGCAGCAACGGCCAGAGCCGGATTCTTTCCATCTGGGATCAGACCGACCGCACAGGCACACCGCCGCCGCAGTTTCCCTATGGCAGTCTCTACGAAAAGTCAGACCTTGACGATGCACTTCGAAGCAGGGATCCTCTTTCTGTCGTTCCGGTCACGGATCCGGACGGACACGGAACATACGTCGCCGGAGTCGCTGGCGGTACTCCGAATGCGTCCGCCGGCTTTCTCGGTGCTGCACCGGAAGCCGATTTCGCTGTTGTTAAGTTAAAACCGGCGAAACAGAATCTGAAAGACTTTATCTTGTCTCCACCAATGCTCCCGTCTTTGAAGAAGATGATCTTCTCTCTGCGATGCGTTTTCTAAACGAAGTCGCAGCCAGGGAGGGAAAACCACTGGTCATCTGTCTGGCACTTGGAACAAATCAGGGAAGTCATTCCGGAACCCTTCCCATCGCTCTGACGCTGGCGCGCTACGGAAATACGCCGGGCATTATTCCGGTCTGCGCCACCGGCAACGAGGGAAACGCCGCTCACCATTATTATGGCTCCGTATCCGAAAATGACTCCCCGAAAAATGTGGAGTTTCTCGTTTCCGAAGGCAGCCGCGGTTTTGTCCTGGAGTTCTGGGGACAGGTTCCGCAGCTTTTTTCCGTCGGATTCCGCTCTCCCGGCGGAGAAACGATTCCGCGGATTCCCGTCTCTTTGACTCAGGAACAGAGGATCACCTTTGTTCTGGAACGCACCGTCATCTACGTCAACTACGAAGTCGTTCAGACGACGACCGGCAGCCAGCTCATCCTGATCCGCATGCTGGATCCGACGCCCGGCATCTGGACACTTCAGGTTTACCGCGCCTTTCCTTCCCCTCCCGATTTCCACGTCTGGCTTCCGATTACCGGATTTTCCACTTCCGATGTGATCTTTCTGGAACCCGACCCGTACACGACACTGACGACACCCTCCGCCACCGTTCCCGTTCTGTCTCCCTCCACCTATCAGGCATCCAATAACAGTTTTTCACCGGAATCCGGACGCGGCTTTACCCGGCTTGGTGAAATCAAACCCGATTTTGCTTCCCCCGGGATTTCCGTCACCGGACCGGGACCGGCAGGCTCCTACGAAAACCGGAGCGGCGCAAGCGCGTCCGCTGCCATTACATCCGGTGCTGCCGCTCTCTTCCTGCAATGGGGCATTCAACGCACCCCATCCCGCTATTTTACGGCGCAGGAGCTGAAAAACTATCTGATCCGCGGCGCTGGCCGAACTGATACCATTACTTATCCAAGCCGCGAGTGGGGATACGGAAGATTGCAGTTATATCAGAGCTTTCTAAGCCTTATGACAAACTGATTTTCCCGCTCACAGGTTTGCTTCTATGGTATATCCGTTTGTTGATGCAAACTTTTAATGTGCAAGTGCCTTGTTTTTGATTGTTTTCCGTTGTATCATTACGTATTATCATTATATTTATAAAACTAAAAGGGGGATTCCTGACTATGAATTACGAACGCTTGAACGATCTTCGCCTTCTTGGACTTACGATTGCCTACTACCGAAGAGCAAAAGGAATGACGCAGGCCGAACTTGCCGAGGCGGTACATATCAGTCGTACCCATATGAGCAACATCGAAGCGCCAAATACAAAAACCTCTATTTCGTTGAATCTTCTGTTCGATATCGCTGAGGCACTTGACATTCCGGTGAAAGAGCTTTTTGATTTTCAGGGACGCAGTCTGTAGGGTCTTTGAATTTTTCTCTTTAAGAGTAACCCCGCCCGGCAGTTTTTCATATCATGAATTGTAAGCAAAATGATTCCTTTGGAGGAACAAACATGAGTGATTTAGCTGCTACAAACTGTGGATGCGGATGTGACAACGGCTGTGGCTGCGATAATGGATGCGGTGTTTCCAACAACAACCTGTTCGGAAACAATGGCTGCAGTATTATCTGGATTCTGCTTCTCCTCTCCTGCTGCGGCGGAGGTGGATGCGGAAACAATAACAATGGCTGCAATTCCGACTGCTGGCTCGTTCTGATTCTTCTGTTCTGCTGCGGCGGATGGAACAACAACGGCTGTGGATGCGGCAACAGCAATAACTGTGGATGCGGCTGCTGACCTTTTTTCAGTCCTCCCAGATGTTCGGGCAGAAAAAGCCCCGGGTGCGGATCAACCGCCCCGGGGCTTTTTTTCACCAGAATTCTCTTTCAGCGAAACCGTTTCGGTTTCCGTGCTTCTCTTTCCCGCTTTCCATCTCTTCTCTTTTTCTTT
>ENA-OQER01000473-OQER01000473.1-human-gut-metagenome-genome-assembly--contig:-NODE-473-length-21687-cov-2.178757_pt1 | contig 21687 bp, 25 predicted proteins | sample MGYA00242797_ERZ504639 | MGnify/ENA primary metagenome ERZ504639 (study PRJEB26092, sample SAMD00036306) | human gut metagenome | host: Homo sapiens | study: EMG produced TPA metagenomics assembly of...
TGCAGAAAGCAGTACAGTATACCAAGGAAGACCAGCCGATCAATTTCGAATTCCAGTGGAATCATGCTCGCGGCAAATACACAGGCGAGCGATGTTTTAAGCACTGACATTGGGCGGGACATGACAGAGATGATGACGCTTGTTTCTGCTTCCACACAGCACATGACAAAGTTTCACAAATTGAAAAGATGATGTCTATGGATAAGTATTCGGATGAAGAGAGCCAGAAGAAACTTCAGACCTATCTGGATGCTGCCAATAAAGAAGCTACCTATGCAGACGATAATCTGTCAAAAACCTACCAGCAGTTTATCTCAAATTTTGACGGATACCTGAATAAAGTAAATGTGGCACATACCAATGTGGGCGGATTGCAGCAGCGCGTGGAGCTGACAAAGACCCGTGTGGAAACCAGAAAGAGACGGTAGAAGAATTGAAGTCTAACAATGATAACCGTGACATTTCGGATATTATCATTGATTACTATGCTGCTTACAACGCATATACGTCCAGTCTGACAGCTGCATCGAAAGTTGGAAGCCAGACATTACTGAACTATTTATAAAAACGCGGAGCAAGGAGAAAGACCATGAAGGCTGATTCACGTATTTTGGAAAAATTGAAATAGAGGATGATAAAATCATCACGTTAGAGAAAGGTATGATCGGTTTTCCGGATCTCAATCATTTTGCACTGATTTATGATGAAGAGAAAGAAAAAAAATACAATTCCATTATGTGGCTGCAGTCGATGGATGATCCGGACATTGCATTTCCGGTTATGATGCCGCATATCGTCAAGGAAGATTACAACCCGAATGTAAGTGAGGAAATGATTGCACCACTCGGAAAGCTGACACCGGAAAACACATATATTCTTGTGACGGTAACGGTTCCGAAAAATATAGAAGATTTTTCCGTAAACCTGAAAGCACCGGTTGTGATCAATATGGATAACCGCAAAGGGGTACAGATGATAGTGGAGGATGATTATCCGGTAAAATACAAAGTATATGATGTGCTTAAGGCAAAGAAAGAAAAGGCGGGTGAATAAGATATGCTGGCATTGACAAGAAAAAAGGGGGAGGCCCTTGTAATCAACAACAATATCGAGATCACCGTACTTGAAATCCGGGGAGATCAGATCAAACTTGGAATTACGGCACCGAAAGATGTTCCGGTATACCGTAAGGAAGTGTATCTTCAGATTCAGAAAGAAAACCAGGAGGCAATCAGCTTGATGGCATCGAAGCATTAAAAGGAATTCTTGGATAAATCGGAAAAACAATCGGAGGGTGTTAAGTTTTTACTGACACGCTCGATAATTATTTATAGAATGACAGTAATAGATTGGCTATGCAGCGGCATAACCGGCAGCGGATGATGGAGACAGGAGGTAATCATCATGGCAATGGAGGCTATTAAAGGTGCAGGAATGACGTATCAGGGAAGTGTGTCATCTGCAGAAGCCAGCCCAAAACAGATTCTGCGGTAAAAGCAGCAGAGACCGATGCAACTGAAAAGGGCATCGTATCGGAGAATATAAAGCAGGCTGGTGAGGAGAACGTAAACACTTCCCAGGGAGCAGATCAGCGGAATACAAATGCGCAGATCAAAAAAGCCGTGGATGAAGTGAATAAAAAGGCGGTCAACTCGGAAGCAATATTCGGCATTCATGAGGCAACCAATCGTGTGACCATAAAAATTATTGATAAAGATACCAAAAAGTACTCAAAGAGATCCCACCGGAGAAAACACTGGATATGATTGCAAAAGTGTGGGAACTTGCAGGCCTTATGGTAGATGAAAAAAGATAAAAAAGGGGAGGGAAAATTATGCCAATCAGAATGACAGGTATGGTGTCCGGACTGGATACCGATTCTATCGTAAAAGAACTCGTTTCTGCATACAGTACCAAAAAGGAAAAATACAAAAAAGAGCAGACAAAACTTGGCTGGAAGCAGGAGATCTGGAAAAGTCTGAATAAAGAAGTAAACAGTTTTTATAAGAGTGCTGGTAATCTGCGGTTTGACAGCGGATACAATACCAAAAAGACAACATCGTCCGACAGCACGAAGGCAACCGTCAGTGCGGGCGGAAATGCGACTGTCGGAACACAGAAACTGCATGTGCTTTCTACCGCGCAGTCCGGTTATCTGACGGGGGCTGAGATTAAGACAACAGCCAACGAGAAAGTTACTACGTCTACAAAGCTTTCGGATCTGGGTGTTACAGCAGATGAAATTACCTTTAATGTGGGACCGGCAAATAATTCTGCATCCGGAACCACAAAACAGATCAAAGTAGGAAAAGACAGCACAATCAGTGACGTTGTAAACCAGCTGAAGGATGCGGGACTGAATGCAAATTTTGATGCCGGAAACAGACGCTTTTATCTGAGTTCTTCAGATTCCGGATATGCAACGGATTTTAATATTACTGCGGACAGCAGCGATACAAATTCTACAACATTATTAAACGCACTGGGTCTGGGCAAGACGGCAAAGAAGATTGACGGAAGCGATGCGGTTATTGTTTTAAATGGCGTAAAATATACCAGTACAACGAATAATTTTTCTGTCAATGGATTATCCATTTCCGTCAATGGAGTGACAGACAAAGTCGATGATCTTGAACATGTCGATGTCGATGCCTTAGATGACAGCAAGGCAGTTTCTATTTCCACAACGACCGATACACAGGGAATTTATGACAAGATTAAAGACTTCCTGACCAGTTACAACAACATCATCAATAAGATGACGAAACTGTATAACGCAGATTCTGCAAAGAATTACGAGCCATTGACAGATGATGAGAAGTCGCAGATGTCTGATTCGGAAGTAGAAAAGTGGGAGACAAAGATCAAGGACTCCCTGCTTCGCCGTGATTCCAATCTGAGCACGATTATGAATGCCATGACGACTTCCATGACCAAGGCAATTTCCATCAATGGAAAGAATTATTCGCTTTCCAGTTTTGGAATCAGTACACTTGGTTATATGAATTCGGCAGAGAATGAGCAGAATGCTTATCATATTGACGGTGATGAGGATGATGAAAATACATCAGGAAATAAAGATAAGCTGATGGCTGCATTAAGCAGTGATCCGGATACCGTGATTGATTTCATGAAGCAGTTGTCGACCAATCTGTATACGGCAATCGACAAGCAGATGCAGAGTAATTCCCTGCGAAGCAGATACAGCATTTACAATGATAAGGAGATGACTTCCCAGTATACAAGCTATACGAAGACCATTGCAGAGTGGGAGACAAAGATTTCCGACAAGGAAGATTATTATTACAAGAAATTCTCCAAGATGGAGACTGCGCTTTCCAAGTTAAACAGCCAGACAAGTTCTCTTTCAGGTATGTTCAGCAGTTAATCAGTATCATGCAGGGCAATCTTTTGCAAAATAAAATATACAGGAAATAATAGGGGGAATCAGGATGATTCAGAAAAATCCATATGCAGCGTATAACAACAGTAAGATCCAGACGGCAACACCGGCAGAACTGACGCTGTTACTCTATGAGGGAGCTATTAAATTTACAAACATTGCGATTGTAGCGATTGAAAAGGGCGATATTGAAAAGGCGCATAACAATATCCGAAAGGCAGAGAATATCATTCGGGAGTTTCAGATAACTCTCGACCACAAATATGCAGTTGCCAAAGATTTTGATGCGGTCTATACCTATCTGTTACAGAGATTGTTAGAGGCCAACATGAAAAAGGACAAGGATATCTTAGAGGAAGTGCTTGGTCATCTCCGTACCATGCGGGATACATGGAAAGAAGTTATGGCAAAGACCGCAAACGGAAACAATATCAAGACAAAGGAACCGGTAGCGTAATGCCGGCAGGAGACAGTATGCCAGATACATATATTGCAATTATGCTGCAGAGCCTGAAAAAAAAGGAACAGGTTCTGGATGAAATTATCCGCCTGGATGACCGGCAGAAAGATACCCTGACGGATCCGGAATGCCCGTTTGATGTGTTTGATGAAACCGTGGAGGCAAAAAGTGCGTGTATTGATCAGCTGAACCAGCTGGACAGTGGTTTTGAGAAGCTCTATGCACAGGTGCAGAAGAACTGGATCAGAACCGTGAAGATTATGCAAAGGAAATTCGTGACATGCAGCAGTGCATTCGCCGGGTAACGGACAAAAGTGTCAAGATTCAGGCGCAGGAAGCCCGCAACAAAGAACTGATGCGTGAAAAGTTGCCACAATTCACAGACAGGCAAAGGCGGTGCGGAAAAACAGCCGTGCGATTACCGGATACTATAACAGTATGAAAGAATGGTAGTTATTTCATAAAATGGGACAAAAGTACTACTTGAAAAAAAATATCATATGACTTATAATGACTTTGTTATATGACTGACGGATAATGTGGAGCACCACGTGAAGTATAACATAGCACACCGCATGAAAAATCGCTGACGCGATGCGGGTGCGTAGGTTATACATCAGATAGATGTATGAAGGAGCACGCCGCATGAAAAATCGCTGACGCGATGCGGGTGCGTAGGTTATACATCAAATAGATGTATAACAAGGGTCGTACCGTCTGGGCAAAAGATAAAAAACCCAGGCGGTTTTTTGCGTTCATTTATATTTTCCGGTTTTTGGTAAATATATTGTACGAAAATAAAGACATGCGTGGGTATTGACAAAATGATGAACGTTAGTGTAATCTATCAATGATTAGAGAATACTAACCAATAAGAGAAGGAGGATCACCATGTTAGAAATGAAAGAGTGGGATGGATTTGAAGGACGTCTTTGGAAAGAAGAGATTAATGTCCGCCAGTTCATTCAGGATAACTACACACCATATGATGGTAACGAGGATTTCCTTGCAGAACCTACAGAGGCTACCAATAAGCTTTGGGGAGCACTGCAGAAACTGCAGAAGGAAGAGCGCGCAAAGGGCGGAGTCCTCGATATGGAGACCGAGGTTGTAACCGGTATTACAGCTTATGGTCCGGGATATATTGATGAATCTTTAAAGGATTTAGAGACAATTGTAGGTTTACAGACAGACAAGCCGTTAAAGCGTGCATTCATGCCTTACGGTGGAATCAAGATGCTGTTCAGGCGTGTGAGACATACGGATATCAGGTAAGTGACCAATTAAAGGAGATTTTTACCAAGTATCACAAGACACACAACACAGCCGTATTCGATGCTTACACACCGGAGATGATGAAAGTACGTCACAATAAGATCTTAACAGGTCTGCCGGATACATACGGACGCGGACGTATTGTTGGTGATTACCGCCGTGTTGCTTTATACGGTATCGACCACCTCATCGAGGAGAAGAAGAAAGATAAGGCAAACTGTGGCTGTGGTGAGATGACAGACAATGTGATCCGTTTAAGAGAAGAGATCGCCGAGCAGATCAAGTGTTTAGAGGATATGAAGAAGCTTGCAGAGATCTACGGATACGATATTTCCAGACCTGCAACAAACGCAAAGGAAGCCGTACAGTGGTTATACTTCGGATACCTTGCAGCAATCAAGACACAGAACGGTGCAGCAATGTCCGTTGGTCGTGTTTCCACCTTCCTTGATATCTACTTCGAGAGAGACTTAAAGAAAGGCATCATCACAGAGCAGGAAGTACAGGAATTGGTTGACCACTTTACCATGAAGCTTCGTATGGTAAATTCGCACGTATTCCTTCTTACAATCAGCTGTTCTCAGGTGACCCTGTCTGGGCAACACTTGATGTTGCGGGTACAGGCGTAGACGGACGTTCCATGGTTACAAAGTCCGACTTCCGTTTCCTGCACACCTTAGAGAACATGGGACCGGCTCCGGAGCCAAACCTTACCGTATTATATTCTTCCAGACTTCCGGAAGCATTCAAGGATTATGCAGCACGTATCTCTATTGATACAAGTTCCATCCAGTATGAGAACGATGACGCTATGAAGCCTGTATGGGGCGATGATTATGCCATCTGCTGCTGTGTATCTGCTACACAGACAGGTAAGGAAATGCAGTTCTTCGGTGCCCGTGCAAACCTTGCAAAGTGTCTCCTGTATGCAATCAACGGTGGTGTGGATGAGAAGACCGGCCAGCAGGTAGGACCGGATTACAAGCCAATTACATCTGAGTACCTTGATTATGATGAAGTCATGGAGAAGTACGATAAGATGATGGACTGGTTAGTAGATATTTATGTAAATACCTTAAACCTGATCCAGTATATGCATGACAAATATTACTATGAAGCAGCAGAACTTTCTCTGATGGATACTGATCTGAAGAGAACGTTCGCAACCGGTATTGCAGGATTTTCACACGTAATCGATTCTCTTTCTGCAATCAAGTACGCAAAGGTTAAAGTTATCCGTGACGAGAACGGAATTGCAAAAGACTTCGAGATCGAGGGAGACTTCCCAAGATACGGTAACGATGATGACCGTGCCGATGATATCGGAGTATGGCTGTTACAGACATTCATGGATAAGTTAAAGAAGCATCACACTTACCGTGATTCTGAGCCTACAACTTCTATCCTTACCATTACTTCCAACGTTGTATATGGCAAAGCGACAGGAGCAATGCCAGACGGACGTAAGGCTGGCGAGCCACTTTCACCGGGAGCTAACCCAAGCTACGGCGCAGAGAAGAGCGGACTTCTTGCTTCCCTGAACTCTCTGACAAAGATCCCGTATGAGTGGGCACTTGACGGAATTTCCAATACCCAGACCATCAACCCTGGTGCACTTGGAAATGAAGAAGGCGAGCGTATTGAGAACCTTGTAAACGTTATGGACGGATATTTTGACCAGGGTGCGCATCACCTCAATGTTAACGTGTTTGGCAAGGAGAAGCTTATCGACGCTATGGAGCATCCGGAGAAAGAAGAGTACGCAAACTTCACCATCCGTGTATCCGGTTACGCTGTGAAGTTCATTGATCTGACCAAAGAGCAGCAGATGGACGTTATCGCACGTACTTGTCACGATCATATGTAATAGGATCTAAGGGGTCACGAGAGTTGCGAAGCAACGGAGTAATTCGTAGATCATATCTGTTGGAATGGATATGAAATCAGGGTTAATACATGAATGAATATTTGTGTATTAGCCCTGTTTTTATGATATAATTTGCACATACTAATGAAATGATAATTCGATGCTTTTATTGGTTTGGTTAAAAACGAGGTAAAACAATGCTAGGAAATATACATTCAATCGAGACATTCGGTTCCGCAGACGGTCCGGGTGTACGCTATCTGATTTTTTTAAAGGGCTGCAATATGCGCTGCAAATACTGTCATAATCCCGATACATGGGCAAAAACCGAAGGGGAAATGAAAAGCGCAGAAGAAATTTTACAACAGGCGCTGCGGTATAAAAGATACTGGGGCAAAAAGGGAGGTATTACCGTAAGCGGCGGAGAAGCACTGTTGCAGATTGATTTTGTCACAGAATTGTTTACGCTTGCCAAAGAAAAAGGTGTCAATACCTGTCTGGATACATCGGGCAATCCGTTTACCCGTGAGGAACCATTCTATTCTAAGTTTGAAAAACTGATGGAAGTGACGGATCTGTTTATGCTAGACATAAAGGAAATGGATGAGGACGAGCATAAAAAACTGACCGGCCAGACGAATAAGAATATTCTGGATATGGCAACCTGTCTGTCGGATCACGGTAAAGCGATGTGGATCCGACACGTGCTTGTGCCGGGCATTACCGATGATGATGGGCAGTTACACAGGCTCCGTGCATTTATTGATACGTTAAAAACCGTGGAACGTGTGGAAATTTTGCCATATCACACGCTGGGGGTATTTAAATGGAAAGAAATTGGGATTCCTTATGCACTGGAAGATGTGGAGCCGCCGACCAAAGAGCAGGTGGAACATGCACGGGAAATCATTATTCCCGATTATAAATCCTGATTGTATGAACAGGAGGGACATAGAAGCAAGGAAAAAATGTATATGTCCCAACAGTATAGATGGGCGGGACATAAAGATAAAGAAAACATAAGGAAAAACAAATCATGACACAACCGGAAATTTTATACGAAGATGCACAGCTGATCGTCTGTTATAAACCGGCAGGCATTGCAACGCAGACAAAAAAACTGGGACAAAAAGACATGGTCAGCATACTTTTAAATCACATAGCACAGGAAGAAACCGGACAGCCGTTTATCGGTGTAGTCCATCGGCTGGACCAGCCGGTGGAAGGCGTGATGGTGTTTGCAAAAACAAAACAGGCGGCAGCAAAATTGTCGGCACAGATGAAAGACCATCCTTCGGGAAAAAATATTATGCCAGAGTACAGCTTACGGAAGGAAAAACTTTTGCGGAAGCTACCGGTCATGCCACAGAGGGAACGCTGCGGGACTGGATGCAGTTTGACCGGAAAGAGAATAAATCCTGTGTGGTGGAGCAGCCACGGAAGGAGCAGAAGAATGTAAACAGTAAAAACGGGGTGCAGGAAGCCTTACTGGATTACCGTGTCATAAAGGAAGAAGAAAAAACAGCGTTGCTGGATATCACGCTGCATACCGGACGACATCATCAGATCCGTGTGCAGCTGGCACATCTCGGAACGCCCATCTGCGGGGATCATAAGTATGGGAATGCTGCAGGCGGTATGCCGGAATTGTGCAGTTATCATATCGATTTTATACATCCGGTCAGCGGAAAAACGATGACGTATGATATAAAACCGAGAAATTTCGGAATCGCATTTTAGATAGGTGGGATGCTCTGCTCAACCTTGACAATCGGCTGTGTTCGTCATATTATATATTCGGGCTTTTCTGCGCGTTTTGCGGGCAGAAAAGGAAAACTCTTACACGAGTATAACGTAAAAAATGACCGCACAGTGGTCGCAGAAAAGGAGAAAGACATGGCGAAAGAGAAGAAACTTGTTGAAGCCATTACTTCCATGGAGGAAGATTTTGCACAATGGTATACCGACGTCGTAAAGAAAGCAGAGCTGATCGATTATTCCGCAGTAAAGGGCTGCATGATCATCAAGCCCGATGGGTATGCTATCTGGGAAAATATACAGCATGAATTAGACCGCAGATTCAAAGAAACAGGCGTAGAGAATGTATATATGCCGATGTTTATTCCAGAGAGCCTTCTGGAAAAAGAGAAGGATCATGTGGAAGGATTTGCACCGGAAGTCGCATGGGTGACTTACGGCGGACTCAATCAGCTACCGGAGCGTCTGTGCGTCAGACCTACTTCTGAGACACTGTTCTGCGATTTTATAAAATCTGATCCAGTCTTACCGTGATCTGCCAAAGGTGTACAACCAGTGGTGTTCCGTAGTACGCTGGGAAAAGGAAACCCGTCCGTTTCTGCGTTCCAGAGAATTCCTGTGGCAGGAGGGGCATACAGCGCATGCAACCGCAGAGGAGGCACAGGCACGTACCATCCAGATGCTGAATCTGTATGCAGATTTCTGTGAAGAGTTCCTTGCCATGCCGGTTGTCCGCGGACAGAAGACAGAAAAAGAAAAATTTGCCGGTGCGGAAGACACCTATACCATCGAGGCACTGATGCATGATGGAAAAGCCCTGCAGTCCGGAACCAGTCACAACTTCGGAGATGGATTTGCAAAGGCATTTGGTATCCAGTATACCGATAAACAGAATAAATTACAGTATGTACACCAGACTTCGTGGGGAATGACAACACGTCTGATCGGAGCCATCATCATGGTTCACGGCGACAATGATGGTCTGGTTCTGCCACCTAAGGTAGCACCGACACAGGTAATGGTTATCCCGATCCAGATGCAGAAGGATGGCGTATTGGATAAGGCAAACGAAGTGCGTGAGCGTCTGGGAAAAGTCTGCCGTGCAAAACTGGACGATTCCGATAAGAGTCCGGGATGGAAATTCTCTGAGCAGGAGATGCGTGGAATTCCGCTTCGTGTGGAACTGGGACCGAAAGATATTGCGGCAAATAAATGTGTGGTTGTCCGCAGAGATACCAGAGAGAAAATTGAGGTTTCCCTGGATGAGATCGAGACAAAGATTCCGGAACTGTTAGAGACCGTTCAGAAAGATATGTTTGCGCGTGCAAAGGCACATCGTGATGCACATATCTGGGATGCACATAATTACGAAGAATTTAAGGATATTGCAGAAAATAAACCGGGATTCATCCGTGGTATGTGGTGCGGAGATCAGGCATGTGAGGACAAGATCAAAGAAGATCTGGCAGTAACCTCACGCTGTATGCCGTTTAATGATCAGGAACAGATTTCAGATGTTTGTGTATGCTGTGGAAAACCGGCACATAAGCTGGTATATTGGGGCAAGGCATATTAAAAATCAGCCGGGATTATGGATTTCAAAGAGGGGGTTGGAGCCATGATTGAAAAGTATTTTAATGGTGTTATAGAACAGGTATATCACAGAATCGGAAACGCAGAAAAGAACATTGTTATGGCAAGCTATAACAATGACTTTTCTGTGTCCGGGCTGGAGAATAAAAAACGTTATCAGGAAGACGATAACGTTTTTTGCCTGTTGTGAATTGCGATATGAAAAGTTATCCGGAGCATATGCACCTTTTTTAGATATTATCTGCGATATGTTCCGGCAATTTGTAAAGGGCGATTTTGATTCTTTTTTACGGGAATGCAAAACCTATGAACTGCACCGTTCGTTATTTCTTGGGTACTACGAAGACGGTGTCTGCAAAAGAGAAGAAGGGGTACTGTTAAACGAAGTAGAGTATGAGCAGCGGCGCATGACAGATGCAATCGTTGCCATGTTAAAGAAACTGACAGAATATCGTCCAATTCTGATTGTGATCAACCGGTTTCAGCTGGTGGGACGCAGTTCGATGGAACTTATTTACCGGCTTGTGACAGATCCTTCTTCTAAAATCGGAATTGTGCTGGGTGTAAACGAGATGCAGCCACGGCTGGATACGGCAAACGATGTGTGGGATGCGATTGTCGAAAAACTTGAAGACAGCAGCCAGATCTATCACATCGGAAGTTCTGGAAAGCACAGAGACCGGGAGAAGGCAGAGGATATTGCAGAGGATAAAAACTATGCACATATGCTCAGAAAAGTAGAAACGATTCTCAGTTTTCTGGATTGTGATCAGGCAAAATTTTACTTGCAGAAGCTGGAGTACAAGCTTAAATTTGAGGATATTTTTATTGAGGAGGTAACGCTTCGGAATTTTTATCTTTTGTATACGCGCACAGCTATTATGCGGGCGGAACTTTCAAAAGCACTGGAGATGGTGGATTCTGCCATGCGCCTGCCATCGGTCCGGAAAGATTTGTTTTACCGCAGTGAGTGTGCTTTTTTAAAGGGAACCTGTCTGATGTATCAGGGAAAACTGCAGCAGGCTGAGATGTATGCGCAGTATGCAAAGGAAGAAGCCGAAAAAAGCGGGAACGAAAAACAGATATTTAAAGCAGAACTTTTATCGGTTATGGCGCGGATGTCCGGCTGGTATAATATCTTCTTCTGTGTTCAGGATATCCCGATTGATGAGGGATTGATTGAAAAACTGATGCAGAACAATTATCGGAACCATCTGGCACATATTTATATTTATGCGTATGATAACCGGCCGGAGATGGTTGCAAGGGCGTACCGCTCTGAGGCGTCTCTTTTGTATTTTAGTAAGGGTGTCGCGCTGGCAAAAGAAATCGGAAATGAACAGCTGGTATACGATGCATATCAGAAAAATATCATGCTTGCAGCGACCAATGGCATGAATGAGATCGCGATGCTGTATTCTGTGCGTACATATCAGTTCATGAAGTCCAGAGATGGTATTTATGAGGGCAGAATTTTATCCGGAATCGGCTATAATCTGAGTGCCATGGGAAAGAACCAGCTGGCGGAGAATTATTATAACCGCGCGATTGAGGTATTTTATCATCTGCGTCTTCCGGAGGATATCGCGGAAGTATTTTATAACCGCGCGCTGAACTATATCATGCAGGAGAAATATGCGAGGGCAGAACATGATCTGCTGATGGCTATGAAGGTGATTGAAAAATTACATCTGAACAGCCTGCGCGTATGTAATCTGTCAAAATTATACGGTTTGCTGGCACTTGTGAGCATTATGCAGCAGGATCGCTTCAACTGTGAGCGGTATTTATTGAACTGCAGACAGTTTTTAAATTATATCATTGAAAAAGAAAAAGATAATGAGAACGAAGAAATCATTCATGATTATGCAAAGTGTGATGACGACATGTTCTTATATATGTTTTCCACAGCGATGCTCAATCGTATGGACGGCAGACAGGAAGATGCACTGGCCGGTTTTGAACAGGCGGAGCGTTTTTTGCTGCAGGCAGAAGGAAACCAGTTTTTTAGTTACCGGTTGTTCCGAAAGGAGAGAATGACTCTTTTTGAAGAAATGGGACGCAGTGAGCGCTGCCAGATAGAACGCGCGACTCTTTTGCAGCATGAGGAGATCAATGCGCAGGCGGCACGGCTACTTCCAATGAATCTGTTGCAGGAGATCGATCTGGGAGAGCATCCGGAAACGTGTGCGGTGCAGGAAGAAGATATCGAATTGCTGATTAAACAGGAAGGACTTTTCCAGGATTATGCAACCTCCCGCAGACAGATGGAGTTTATTTCCACATGGCAGAAGCTGATTGATGTGAGCGGAAGCAATGTAGAGGCAATGGTACAGAATGCCTTTAATACATTCATGAATCATTTCAGTCTGGATTGTGCATTGTACATCTGTTACCATGAGGATGGGGCACATGTACTTTATAACGACACCAAGTGTGAAATGACACAGGAAGTGATCGAAGGAATCGGAAACACCATGCTGGAATATCCAGAGGGGTTTGCCGTGTCAAAAATCAGTGACAGTTTTTTGGAACATCAGGATACCATCGGATATTTTGGTGTGGATGATGTATGTTCCTTTGTGGCAGTACCGTTTATGAAAAACGGAAAGCTGACCAGTCTTTTGATTACGTATGTCAGTATGAAAGATAACTGGCATGGGTCCATCGAGCGCTATATGCTCAATGAGGATGATCTGAGAATTTATTCCCTGCTCTTTCGAGAGATGGAATATTCGATCAACCGGATGGAAGCCAATGATAAAATTTATATGATGAACCGGAAGCTGCAGGAAGCAGCTGTCACCGATCTGCTTACCGGAATCTATAACCGTGCCGGTATGTATGAGGAAATCCAGAAGATGATTGAGTGTTACAGTATGTCAAAAAAAGCACATCATGTTGCTGATGTTTATCGATCTGGACAACTTTAAACACTACAATGATACATTTGGACATGACGTCGGGGATCTGATTTTAAAGGAAATGGCAAAGATTTTCCAGAAGGCATCCAAAGGCAGAGGCTTTGTTGCGCGATATGGTGGAGATGAATTTATCATGATTTTAAATACGGATGATCATGAGATTTTGGAAAATATTGCAAAAGGAATTTACGAGAAGATCAATGCCACGCAGGGATTTCAGCAACAGATTGAAAAATATCTCGGACATGCAATTACGACAACGGAAAAATCAAGGATTACCTGTTCCATCGGAATTGCAAGCGCAGGGGATGTGAGAAAAGAGGAAGATATTAATGAATTAATCCGTAGCGCAGATGAGATTTTATATAAAGTCAAAACAGGGGAAAAAGGACACTACGCATTTTTATGAAAATTCAATTACCAGAACACGTAAAGCAAATAATACACAGACTCCAGCAGGAGGGGTATGATGCCTATGCTGTAGGGGGATGCGTCAGGGATACCCTTTTGGGGCGCTGTCCGCAGGATTGGGATATCACAACTTCGGCCAGACCACAGGTGGTCAAATCCCTGTTTTCCCATACGATTGATACGGGCATTGCCCATGGGACCGTTACAGTTATGCTCGATCATACAGGGTATGAAGTGACCACCTACCGGATTGACGGGGAGTATGAAGATGCCAGACATCCGAAAACTGTGACTTTTACGGGAAATCTGGTAGAGGATTTGAAACGCCGGGATTTTACGATCAATGCCATGGCGTATAACGATACGGCTGGGCTGGTGGATGCGTTTGATGGAATTGGAGATCTCAAACGAAAAGTGATCCGGTGTGTGGGAGTGGCACATGACCGGTTTGGAGAAGATGCTCTAAGGATGCTGCGTGCCGTGCGATTTGCTGCACAGCTGGGCTTTACGATCGAGGAGAACACGCGGCAGGCAGTGGCAGATCTGGCAGAAAATCTGCAGAAAGTCAGTGCAGAGAGAATTCAGACCGAGATGGTAAAATTGCTGACTTCGGCACATCCACAGGAGATGCGCACCGTATATGAGCTGGGACTTTCCAGGGTCTTTCTTCCTGAGTTTGACCGGATGATGGAAACACCGCAGATTACGAAACACCACTGCTACAGTGTGGGAGAGCATACCATTTGCGCTATGCAGGAAGTTCCGCAGGATAAAATATTACGGCTTACCATGCTGCTTCATGATGTGGCAAAACCGGTGTGTGTTACTACGGATGAAAATGGTCAGAATCATTTCAAGGGACATCCGGCAGAGGGCGCAGAAATGGCGCGTCTTATCTTACGGCGTCTGAAGTTTGACAATGATACGACAAAACGTGTCTGTCTGCTTGTGCGCTACCATGATGACCGTCCGACAGTGACGCCGCGCAACGTGCGCCGTGCCATCAGTCGGATCGGGGGCGAAAATATGGAGGCACTTTTTGCAGTAAAGCGTGCGGATACACTGGCACAGAGTATGTATGAAAGACAAAAGAAACTTGCCTATATTGATGCTACGAAGAAACATATCGCAAGATATAAAAGAGGGGCAGTGTGTGCAGAAAAAAGATCTTGCCATAAATGGCAGGGATCTGATTGCACAGGGAATGCACACAGGAAAAGAAATGGGCGAAGTGTTGCAGAGCCTGTATGAGCGGGTTTTAGATGACCCACAACTGAATAAAAAAGAGACGCTGCTTGCACTGGCACTGCAATTGCAGCAGACAAAACAGGAATAAATAAGACACCCTTTCCATATGATGAAAATAGATTCAAGTCATGTGGGAGGGGTTTCATTTTGTATTATCAGCCGGAAGCAATGTTGGAGCAATATGACATAGAAATAAAACAGATCACGAAAGGCAGAGGTGTGTTTTGCTGTGAGACGGATCAGGGGAAAAAAGTACTTGCACCGTTTCGGGGATCTGCAGAACGCGCAAAATTTGTGCGCGAAATATTATGCAGCATGCAGGAAAAGGGATATCCGGTGGAACAGGTCAGTCTGACAAAAGAACGGGCAGTGTGTGGTAACGGATGAAAGTGGCATGCGTTTCTGGCTGAAAGATCTGGTAGAGGGAAATGAATGCCAGACAGGTCGGGAGAAAGATGTAGCTGCCGGTGCCAGGCGCTGGCAGGGTTTCATTGCTGTGTTTCATCCTGTGTTACGGAAATTCCGGATTTTATGAAAAATACAAAGAATGAACCGGCAGTGCTCTATTACCGGCATTACCGGGAACTGATCCTGGTAAAAAATTTTGTGCAGTCAAGAAAAAACCGAAACGAGTTTGAGCGGTCATTCTGGGAACAGTATACGCATTATATCGCACAGGCGAAAGAAGCGGTCGGGATGCTGCAGGAGCGAAAAGACCAGGGGGGAACCAGGGGGTTTTGTCACGGGGATTGTAACCAGCATAATATGCTTCGTACAGCACAGGGGGTCCGGCTCGTAAATTATGAAAATCTGTTTTACGGAGAACAGATGGTGGATCTGGCAAACTATCTGCGTAAGATTCTGGAAAAAAACAGTTGGAGTACGGACATGGGAAAACATATTCTGGAAGCCTATGAAAAGCAGAGAAAATTGTGCAAGGAAGAAAAACAGCTGCTGCATGTGCTGCTTCTGTTTCCAGAGAAATTCTGGAAAGTATCCAATCACTACAGTAACTCGCATAAAGCATGGGTATCCGGCAGAGATATTGAAAAATTAAACCGGCTGATTGCAGCGGAGCCGGCAAGGGAACATTTTCTGGAAAATTTGTTTTCTTTTCTGTGAAGAATGAGCTATACTAAGGATATGAGAAGAGACAGAATTAAAAAAACAATTACATATTTGAGTCTGCTTTTTTGGCTGTGTCTGCTTGTGGCATGTGGACAGCAGGAGGAGACGACAGATGACGGAGTTACCTATTTCATCATTCCATCGCAGACCGGAATACACAGGAAACACAGGAGAATTCCACGGAAACGGAAAAGTCCGAAGAGTTTCTGCTGACCGCAGTCGATCAGATTCAGGAAAGTCTCCAGCTGTACCGGTATGCGGATGGAATGGAATACCGGTATTATTACGGAACAGGCACCCGTTTTTATGACAAATACGGAAACCGGACACCTGTGACAAGTTTTGAACCCGGTCTGCTTGTGACCATCGGGGATGTAGACAGCGAAGGAATCCTCACGGAAGCCCGGATTTCGGATCAGGCATGGGTATACGACAATATCACCCGGTTTTCGGTAAATCCGGATCTGGACATGCTAAAGATCGGAGATGGAAAATATCGCTATACGGATGACACGATTGTGTTTTCCGGAGATAAAAGAATCCAGATGACGGATTTGTCGGATGGGGATACGTTAAGCGTTGTCGGCAGGGATAAAAACATTCTTGCGGTGCGTGTGACAACCGCACAGGGAACGCTTGCACTGTCCAACACCAAACTGTTTGAAGAAAGTTTTTTGCAGCTGGGCACAAAGATTTTTGCGGAAATTACACCGGATATGGAGATTCAGGTGCCGGAAGGAACCTATGAACTTCGCGTAGCCAATGACGGGTGGGGCGGCAGTACGGAAGTGACGATTACGCGTGGCGAGACTACAAATGTGGATCTTGACACCTTAAAAGGCGAAGGACCGTCTTACGGAAAGGTGCAGTTGTCATCGATGCAAAAGATGCGGTGCTGTCAATTGACGGAAAAGAAACGGACTATGAGAAGCCGGTGAAATTAACCTATGGAAGCCATACAATTACGGTATATTCTTCGGATTATGATACCTGGAAGCGGAACTTATATGTCAACTCGGAGAAATCGACAATTGTTATCAATCTCGCGGATGAAGATTCCAGTGAAACAGGCAGCAGTCAGAGCAGCTCAGAAAGCAGCAGCCAGAGCAGCTCACAGGGAGCAGTCAGAGCAGTTCAGAAAGCAGCAGTCAGAGCGAGTACAAGAACCGGCAGGAAGAGCTTGATACACTCAAGGATCTGATTTCCAGTATGACATCCTCCAGTTCGCTTGTGTCAAAATGACGGTTTTTCGGACAGAATTTTGGTTGTTTTTAAGTGCCCAAAAGCCCGAAAATATCGCATTTTTCCTTGACAAAAGGATGGAAAACAAGTATAAATAGATTTGTAAGTAATTTGAGAGAAGGAACTCGAATTATATAATATAGGAATCCATAGGAGGAATTTTAACATGAACAAAGCAGAGTTAGTTGCAGCAGTAGCTGAGAAGGCAGAGATTTCAAAGAAAGACGCTGAAGCAGCAGTTAAGGCATTCACAGATGTTGTTGCTGAGGAGCTGAAGAAGGGTGAGAAGATCCAGTTAGTTGGATTTGGTACTTTCGAGGTTTCTGAGAGAGCAGCAAGAGTTGGAAGAAACCCACAGACAAAGCAGGAAATCACAATCCCAGCTTCTAAGGCACCGAAGTTAAAGCAGGTAAGGCTTTAAAGGATTCCCTGAACTAATTCTGGTGGAATATGTGGGAGAGCGTCATTGGACGCTCTCTTTTCTGTTATAAGGAGAAATAATATGAGATTAGATAAATTTTTAAAAGTATCAAGACTGATCAAGCGGCGTACCGTAGCCAATGAAGCCTGTGATGCAGGACGTGTTATGGTAAACGGAAAACCTGCCAAGCATCCACTAATGTAAAAGTCGGAGAGAAATAGAAATTCTGTTTGGACAGAAATCCGTAAAAGTGCGTGTTACGGATATTCAGGATACGACCAAAAAAGAACAGGCGAAAGATCTGTTTGAATACATATCCTAGAAGTGTGGCGCATACTCTTTAACAGGAGGGCGCTTGTATGGAAGAAAGAGGACAGTCAAACAGCACAGGGCAGCATAAGCTGATCCTGCAGAACCGGAAAAGCGGAAGTTTTACCGGTGTAACGGATGTTGTAAATTTTGATGCAAATGAGATTATCCTTGACACAGAACTCGGACGGTTGACGATTAAGGGAAAAGAACTTCACGTAAACCGGCTGGACCTGCAGAAAAAAGAAGTGGAAATTGATGGAACCGTGGATATGCTTCAATATTCCGGAACACCTGGCCGGGGTGTCTTTGGAAAGTGGTTCGGTTAAGTGGAAGAGGGCAGGATTTTTGTACATTTTTTTCTGTTTGGGATGATAGCATTTGCGGCATATGACGGAATCCGTGTAGTTCGTAGAATTTTTCCGCATGGGATCTTTATGATTTCCTTAGAGGATCTGGTATACTGGATGGTCATTTCGCTTTGTTTTTTTCTGCATCTCTGTCAGGTAAATAATGGAAAAATCCGGGGCTATGTACTCCTGGGAAGCCTTCTGGGAGCGTGGATTTATTACAGTTTCTGCAGTCGGTTTGTTATGCGGTATCTGACGGAAAAGATTCATTATCTGAAAAAGAGGTTGAAAAAGTTCCGGGAAATGACTACAATAAAGTTAAATAAGCTTCGTAAAAGAAAGAAGCCTGAAGAATCGGAGAAAGAACATGAGAAAAACTAAAAAGCGTCGCCGTGGAAGCGGTACTGCAGGAATCATGATCATTGTGCTTGCATTTTTGGTTGTCATGACGGTTCAGATCTGCAGGATACGTTCAAAAGATGCGGAATATGCGGCAAAAGAAAAAGAATTACAACAGCAGTATGAGGAAGAAACCGAGAGATCTACGGAGATAGATGATCTTGAGACGTATATGAAATCCTCACAATATATTGAAGATGTGGCAAAAAGCAAGCTTGGACTGACTTATAAGAATGAAATCATCTTCAAGGAAAAGAAGTAGAAAAAGAAGAATCTGTCTGAACAGGTTCTTCTTTTTCTTTAATGCATTGATGGAAGATTTGAGCGAAAACTTTTTTGAAAACCACAGAAAATCTGACAGAATATGCGTCATTGTCTGTGTATACTTGTCCCTCGAAAACAATTTTTTGGAGGTGTATCATGCGTACAGGACAATGGAAAACAATGGGGATAGGATCGCTGATCGGAAAAATGATCTATGCAGTATTCGGGCTGGCGGCAAGTATGTTATGTATCATGGGATATTATCCGGTGGTGCCGGCATTTTACACGGCATGCTGTCTGGATAAAAAGAGAAATTTTCTGCTATACATAGGACTGGTTGTGGGAATGGGCTGGTGCATGCCGGTGGCTGCGATTGTAAAATATCTGTTTATTCTTTTTGTACTGGGAATCGCAATCCGGTTTTATATATGGGCAAACAGGCGCTGCAGCGGATGGACGGCAGGAATGATTGCGGGAATTACAACGATCGCGATGAATACATCGGGACTTCTGATTCTGAATATGGAGAAAAAGGCATTGATCCTTGGCATCAGCGAAGGTGTGATCGTGTTTGCACTGGCAGTATTGTTCCATTATGGAATCGGAATGGGCAGTCAGATTTCCGGGAGAGACATAAGAACCGGGTGGAAGAGGAAGGCGTGGAAACGATGGTTGGAATGGATCCTCAGGGGCGGATTCATGCATTTGCAGAGGCAGTTGACGAGCTTTCCGTGGCATTTGCGCGATGGACGGCAGGCAAAAGCCAAAACAGCAGGACCATCTGGATATTCTTGCCCAGGAGATTACCGGAAAGCTGTGTGCGGACTGCGAGGGATGTGTCGTGTGTTTAGAGCAGCAGAAACCGGATTTCTGGATAAAAATCCGCCGGATGCTGCAGGCAGTTGCACAACACAGTACCAAAGAAGAAATTTTAAGTCAGAATTTTATGGAAGAGTGTCCGCGTTATTCCGGGATGGTGGAAGAGGCAATCTGGCTTTTTCCCGTATGGAACTCAATGAGGCATGGTATCACCGCCTGCAGGAGAACCGCAAGGTAATCGCGGATCAGCTGGATGCGATGGCGGATGCTTTGCAGGACTGGGATCAGGGAATCCGGTGTATGGACCGGACAGAGCGTGTTCTGCTGGCAAAAATTGCGTTTGAGACAAGGGAACGGGGACTGGATGTAAAACAGATACATGTTTATGAGGACAAAGAAAAGCGGCGCATGGTGACCGCTTTGGTGGCAAGTAAGTGGGGAGGCGGAATTCCTGTTAAAAATTATCGAAAAGCGCTCGAGCGTGCTTCAGGCATGGCGGTCCGGCTGAAAGAGGATACCAGATCCATACTGACACAGGAACCGGTTATGATTACAGCGTATGAAGATACCTGCTTTTATGCATTATCCGGGGTTGCTTCGGAAAAAGAAGAGGGATCAAGTGTCAGTGGAGATAACTTTTCTCTGTTTTCGATGGAAAATGGGCATTATCATGTATGTGTCTCTGATGGTATGGGAAGCGGACCGTCTGCATTCCGGGAAAGCGATATGGTGGTAGAGCTGATGCAGAAATTTATGGAAGCAGGATTTCCTCAGGAGACAGCTATCCGCATGATGAATTCGGCAATGGTTCTGCAGGGAGATTGTGAGTCTTACTCTACACTGGATTTCATGGATCTGGATCTGTACAGTGGGCAGATGACGATTACCAAAATCGGTGCAGCAGCATCTTTTCTGAAACATAAAGACCGGGTGGAGTGCCTGCGGGCGTCCACACTTCCGGCGGGAGTCGATGCGTCCTGTACCGGGGATGTCATCCACAGAAAGCTCACACATGGGGATTTCCTTGTCATGGTTACGGATGGTGTGTTAGAATATCTACATGTGAAAAATCCGGAAGAAAAGCTCGCGGAAATGATAAAAGAGATAAAAACAGAGAACGCAGGTACTTTTGCTGAAAAGCTGATGGAACATGTGATGCTTTTTACAGGAGGACATGCACCGGATGATATGACAATAGTGGTAAGCGGAATCTGGGAGAAATAATGATCGTACAGGTAGAAAAATTTATGAGAAAGTGGAATATGGTGCCGGAGGGAGGCAGGTACTCGTTGGAGTGTCCGGCGGTGCGGACTCTGTCTGTCTGTGCCTGATTCTGTATGAACTTTCCACGAAAATGAATTTTTCACTTGAGGTTATCCACGTGGAGCATGGAATTCGTGGAGAAGAGAGTAAAAATGATGCGGTGTTTGTGGAACAGCTCTGTAAACAACGGGGGATTGTCTGTCATATCCGGAATGTTGATGTTCCACGTTATGCCAAAATACATCATCTGGGAGAAGAAGAGGCGGCACGAATTCTGCGATATCAGGTGTTTGCGGATGCAGCCGGGCAGGACAGAAACGTCCGGATCGCACTGGCGCATCATATGGAAGACAATGCGGAGACCATGCTGTTTCAGCTGATCCGGGGAAGCGGACTGGATGGACTGTGCGGGATGCGTCCACAGCGGACAGGAACAAACGGGGAAATCTATATCCGTCCCTTTTGCAGTGCAGCAGGGAACAGATCGAACAATTTCTGGAGGAACGGGGCAGGGGTATTGTACGGACAGTACCAATGCCAACGAGTCCTACAG
>ENA-OQER01000474-OQER01000474.1-human-gut-metagenome-genome-assembly--contig:-NODE-474-length-21684-cov-2.172241_pt1 | contig 21684 bp, 32 predicted proteins | sample MGYA00242797_ERZ504639 | MGnify/ENA primary metagenome ERZ504639 (study PRJEB26092, sample SAMD00036306) | human gut metagenome | host: Homo sapiens | study: EMG produced TPA metagenomics assembly of...
CCATTAATGGCGTAAACGTATCCCCTGCCTGACCGGGTGGGGGATAATTCACATCTATATATCTCACTAATTAATTAATATTTAGTATGAATTTATTCTGAAAATCATTTGTTAATGGCATTTTTCAGTTTTGTCTTTCGTTGGTTACTCGTAATGTATCGCTGGTAGATATGGAGATCGTTATGAAAACCTCAAAAACTGTGGCAAAACTATTATTTGTTGTCGGGGCGCTGGTTTATCTGGTTGGGCTATGGATCTCATGCCCATTGCTAAGTGGAAAAGGCTATTTTCTTGGCGTGTTAATGACAGCAACTTTTGGTAACTATGCATATCTTCGCGCAGAAAAACTCGGGCAACTGGATAATTTTTTTACCCATATCTGCCAGTTAGTTGCGTTAATCACTATCGGTCTCTTGTTTATCGGTGTTTTAAATGCACCTATCAATGCTTATGAAATGGTGATCTACCCATCGCCTTTTTTGTCTGCTTGTTTGGTCAAATGCGTTTGTTTCGCTCGGTATGAGCAACATAAAGCTCTTACACATTCAGGAATGAAAGGAATACTGTGATGGACAACAAAATATCAACCTATTCACCGGCCTTTAGTATTGTGTCATGGATAGCTCTCGTTGGTGGTATCGTTACCTATCTGTTAGGGCTATGGAATGCAGAGATGCAGTTAAATGAAAAAGGGTATTATTTTGCCGTACTGGTGTTAGGACTGTTTTCTGCTGCGTCTTATCAAAAGACCGTTCGGGACAAGTATGAAGGCATACCGACCACTTCCATTTATTATATGACCTGCCTGACTGTCTTTATTATCTCTGTTGCATTACTGATGGTAGGTCTGTGGAATGCGACATTATTACTCAGTGAAAAAAGGTTTTTATGGACTGGCTTTCTTCTTAAGCTTGTTTGGTGCAGTAGCGGTGCAGAAGAATATTCGTGATGCCGGAATAAACCCGCCAAAAGAAACACAGGTTACCCAGGAAGAATACAGCGAATAATTCACGTAAGCCCGGTCAGTCCAATGTGAACGGGCTTTTACTTAACTCACTAATCTGTTTCTGTCGATTCGTTGTACCAGCATAGAAAGTAACAAACTCGCTGCCAACGTCGCGCAAAAAGATCCAAATAATATCCAGTATGGCCAATTTTTAAGCTCAATTCCCCGGGTGCGCAGCGCATGGATAATCAAGGCGTGGAATCCGTATATACCCAATGAATGGCGGGAGATTAAGCCAAGTCCGCGAATGGTACGCGTATCCAGCGTGTTTTTAACCAGAGTCAATAGCGCGATTGCGCAGATAAAAACCATCGGCCCACAGTAAAGATACCAGGTATCGGCAAAATTTCCGCGCCACTGCAATTCATATAATGTCCCGCGAGAGATAATAAAAACCCCCGTCGCCAAACAGCGCGGCGCTCACCCACGACAGTGCTTTATGCTGTGTGTCCATCATCCTATAGCGCGGCCCAACATGCCATACAGAATGTAGTAAAAAGTATCGCCATTGATATATAAGTTAATTGGCAGCCATTCAAAACCGTCAATTTTCTGCGGCACTGTGTTTGGGTTAGCGATAATGCCAATCACCACCATTAGCACCAGCAACATTTTTCCGCCGACGTTCTTCACCTGAATCAGCGGTGAAACCAGATAAATCACCGCAATCGCGAAGAAAAACCACAAGTGGTAAAACACTGGCTTTTGCAGCAGGTTTTTCAGCGCTAACTCCATATTGATGGAGGTAAACAGCGCAATGTAGAGCAGTGCGATTGCGCTATAAAAAATCAGACATAAGCCGATACGCAAGAAATGGCGCGGCTGGGCGCTGCGTTCGCCAAAAAAGAGATAGCCGGAAATCATGAAAAATAGCGGCACGCTGACACGAGAGGCAGAATTCAGAACATTGGCGATATCCCATGTGACGGGGCTAACACTATGAGCATTGGTCACATACCAGGTAGTGGTGTGAATCATCACCACCATTAAACACGCTATCCCTCGCAGGTTATCAATCCAGTAAATTTTGGGCTGCATCTGTGTCTCTGTATCTGGTTAAAAAAAGTCTGACCGATAAATCATTTGGTTGGCGCACTGGAATAATCTGAGTTTTATCACTACAGCTTATAGAGGCTTAAGGAAATTCGTAAGATATCAGCCACTATACCGATATAAATAATAAGACTCACCTGCAAACCAGACGGTAATTTAATGATGATGAACGCTTTCTTTCCGGCAATGGCGCTTATGGTGCTAGTGGGTTGTTCTACACCGTCACCCGTGCAGAAAGCACAACGGGTAAAGGTTGATCCTCTGCGTTCGTTGAATATGGAAGCGTTATGCAAGGATCAGGCGGCAAAACGTTATAACACCGGCGAGCAAAAAATCGACGTCACCGCCTTCGAACAGTTCCAGGGAAGCTATGAAATGCGCGGTTATACCTTCCGTAAAGAGCAGTTTGTCTGTTCTTTTGACGCAGATGGCCATTTTTTGCATCTTTCCATGCGTTAAGCCCTGCTTTTCCCGTTTCGTACTGTATATCTTCCATCCAGCGGGTATACTGATCCCTTCCTTTAAATCCACACGTATCCAGCACGAAATAATATGCAAAAGTTTGATACCAGGACCTTCCAGGGCTTGATCCTGACCTTACAGGATTACTGGGCTCGCCAGGGCTGCACCATTGTTCAACCATTGGACATGGAAGTCGGCGCGGGAACCTCTCACCCAATGACCTGTCTGCGCGCGCTGGGCCAGAACCGATGGCGGCTGCTTATGTTCAGCCTTCTCGTCGCCCGACCGATGGTCGCTACGGCGAAAACCCCAACCGTTTACAGCACTACTATCAGTTCCAGGTGGTCATTAAGCCATCGCCGGACAATATTCAGGAGCTGTACCTCGGTTCTCTGAAAGAGCTGGGCATGGACGACTATTCACGACATCCGTTTCGTGGAAGATAACTGGGAAAACCCGACTCTGGGTGCCTGGGGACTGGGCTGGGAAGTGTGGCTAAACGCATGGAAGTGACGCAGTTCACTTACTTCCAGCAGGTTGGTGGTCTGGAGTGTAAACCGGTTACCGGCGAGATCACCTACGGTCTGGAACGTCTGGCCATGTACATTCAGGGCGTAGACAGCGTTTACGACCTGGTCTGGAGCGACGGCCCGCTGGGTAAAACCACCTACGGCGACGTGTTCCATCAGAACGAAGTGGAGCAGTCCACTTACAACTTCGAATACGCGGATGTGGACTTCCTGTTCACCTGCTTTGAGCAGTACGAGAAAGAAGCGCAGCAGCTGCTGGCGCTGGAAAATCCGCTGCCGCTGCCAGCCTACGAGCGTATTCTGAAAGCCGCCCACAGCTTCAACCTGCTGGATGCGCGTAAAGCCATCTCCGTCACCGAGCGTCAGCGCTACATTCTGCGCATTCGCACCCTGACCAAAGCAGTGGCAGAAGCATACTACGCTTCCCGTGAAGCCCTCGGCTTCCCGATGTGCAACAAAGATAAGTAAGAGGCGGCTATGTCTGAGAAAACTTTTCTGGTGGAAATCGGCACTGAAGAGCTGCCACCAAAAGCACTGCGCAGCCTGGCTGAGTCCTTTGCTGCGAATTTTACTGCGGAGCTGGATAACGCTGGCCTCGCACACGGCACCGTTCAATGGTTTGCTGCTCCGCGTCGTCTGGCGCTGAAAGTAGCTAACCTGGCGGAAGCGCAACCGGATCGTGAAATCGAAAAACGCGGCCCGGCGATTGCCAGGCGTTCGACGCTGAAGGCAAACCGAGCAAAGCGGCAGAAGGTTGGGCGCGTGGTTGCGGTATTACCGTTGACCAGGCTGAGCGTCTGACTACCGATAAAGGCGAATGGCTGCTGTATCGCGCCCATGTGAAGGGCGAAAGCACCGAAGCACTGCTGCCGAATATGGTTGCGACTTCTCTGGCGAAACTGCCGATCCCGAACTGATGCGTTGGGGCGCAAGCGACGTGCACTTCGTGCGTCCGGTGCACACCGTGACCCTGCTGCTGGGCGACAAAGTCATTCCGGCAACCATTCTGGGCATTCAGTCCGATCGCGTGATTCGCGGCCACCGCTTTATGGGCGAACCGGAATTCACCATCGACAACGCCGATCAGTATCCGGAAATTCTGCGTGAGCGCGGGAAAGTCATCGCCGATTACGAAGAACGTAAAGCGAAGATTAAAGCCGATGCCGAAGAAGCAGCGCGTAAGATTGGCGGTAACGCTGACTTAAGCGAAAGCTGCTGGAAGAAGTGGCTTCGCTGGTGGAGTGGCCGGTCGTTCTGACCGCAAAATTCGAAGAGAAATTCCTCGCGGTGCCGGCTGAAGCCTGGTTTACACCATGAAAGGTGACCAGAAATACTTCCCGGTGTATGCGAACGATGGCAAACTGCTGCCGAACTTCATCTTCGTTGCCAACATCGAATCGAAAGATCCGCAGCAAATTATCTCTGGTAACGAGAAAGTCGTTCGTCCACGTCTGGCGGATGCCGAGTTCTTCTTCAATACCGACCGTAAAAAACGTCTGGAAGATAACCTGCCGCGCCTGCAAACCGTGCTGTTCCAGCAACAGCTGGGTACGCTGCGCGACAAAACTGACCGCATCCAGGCGCTGGCTGGCTGGATTGCTGAACAGATTGGCGCTGACGTTAACCACGCAACCCGTGCGGGCCTGCTGTCTAAGTGTGACCTGATGACCAACATGGTCTTCGAGTTCACCGACACCCAGGGCGTATGGGGATGCACTATGCGCGTCACGATGGCGAAGCGGAAGATGTCGCGGTGGCGCTGAATGAGCAGTATCAGCCGCGCTTTGCCGGTGATGACCTGCCGTCTAACCCGGTAGCCTGTGCGCTGGCGATTGCTGACAAGATGGATACTCTGGCGGGTATCTTCGGTATCGGCCAGCATCCGAAAGGCGACAAAGACCCGTTTGCGCTGCGTCGTGCCGCACTTGGCGTGCTGCGAATTATCGTTGAGAAGAACCTCAACCTTGATCTGCAAACGCTGACCGAAGAAGCAGTGCGTCTGTATGGCGATAAGCTGACTAACGCAACGTGTTGATGATGTTATCGACTTTATGCTCGGTCGCTTCCGCGCCTGGTATCAGGACGAAGGTTACACCGTTGACACCATCCAGGCGGTACTGGCGCGTCGTCCGACTCGTCCGGCTGATTTCGATGCCCGCATGAAAGCGGTATCGCACTTCCGTACCCTTAAAGCAGCTGCTGCACTGGCGGCGGCGAACAAGCGTGTCTCCAACATTTTGGCGAAATCTGACGAAGTGCTGAGCGACCGCGTGAATGCCTCTACCCTGAAAGAGCCGGAAGAAATTAAACTGGCGATGCAGGTTGTGGTGCTACGTGACAAGCTGGAGCCGTACTTTGCGGAAGGTCGTTACCAGGATGCGCTGGTCGAACTGGCAGAGCTGCGTGAGCCGGTTGATGCTTTCTTCGATAAAGTGATGGTCATGGTTGATGACAAAGAATTGCGTCTCAACCGTCTGACCATGCTGGAGAAACTGCGCGAACTGTTCCTGCGCGTTGCGGATATTTCGCTGTTGCAGTAATAACGCCGTTATTAAAAAGCCTGCCATCTGGCAGGCTTTTTATTATCGCTAAATAATACAGCAACCTTTAATAATCTTCTGCTGAATAAAGATTATCTCATATATTAATTTTATGAGGTTTTTTTAGGATTATATCAAGGAGAAGAAACAAACTTATTAAGCTAGAATAGCCACGGGTGCTTGAGACTGTTTGTCTCAGGTATTCACCGAAAGGCAGACAGAGAAAAGCCCCACCTGACTATAAATCAAAGTGAGGCTACCCTATGCCTGAACACCATAAGGTTAGCCTCTTACTCGTTGGAAATCAACACAGGGGGCTGGGAATGCCGCAGAAATATAGATTACTTTCTTTAATAGTGATTTGTTTCACGCTTTTATTTTTCACCTGGATGATAAGAGATTCACTGTGTGAATTGCATATTAAACAGGGGTGTTATGAGCTGGCGGCATTTTTAGCTGCAATTTAAAAGAGTAAGAGTCTTCGGCGGGAAGTTATTCCCGCCTTTCTTACGGCGTTGCGCATTCTCATTGCACCCAAATTTATTTTTCACAAAAATAATACTAGATTTTATTACGCGATCGATTATTTATTTCCTGAAAAACAAATAAAAAAATCCCCGCCAAATGGCAGGGATCTTAGATTCTGTGCTTTTAAGCAGAGATTACAGGCTGGTTACGTTACCAGCTGCCGGGCCTTTAGCGCCGCTTTCGATGGTGAAGGACACTTTCTGACCTTCGTCCAGAGATTTGTAACCATCGTTCTGGATAGCAGAGAAGTGTACGAACACGTCTTTAGAGCCATCGTCAGGAGTGATGAAGCCGAAGCCTTTGTCAGCGTTGAACCATTTTACGATACCAGTCATTTTACCGGACATAGTGTATTACCTTTAATAATTAAGTGTGCCTTTCGGCGATATGGCGTGCTTTACAGATTTTGAAGCGTTAAAGGAATGTGCACTACGAGGGGTATCAACGATAACTCTTGAAGGGACTTGCCTTACTACACTGCTTTAATGGTCTGTACGTCAAACCGTTGATGTGCATTAAGCACGCATTGGCGGGTGATGCAACAATTATTTTTCATATTTATGATTAATCGGTTGGAAAACGGTCCTGTCATCAGGACCGTAAACAGCAATAAAGTGGATAAAAGTCTATTCCATCAACTGCTTACTTAATGCCGGGTTGGCTTGAATCAAACGCATCAATTTTAGTTCGGCACTTGAAGGCTTCACGCGTCTGGATTCCCATTCCTTTACCATGGCGACTGATACGCCCAAAACCCGGGCGAAATCATCGATTTTTAATCCTGTCCCTTTTCGTAACTGCTCAATTTCGGTACAGGACGTTGTTCTGTGCGTCAGGGTAATTTTCTGCGTTTCATCTTTAAAAACAATCTGTTCCAGGCTGCTCAACAGCTCATGCATTGGATCTTTATATTCCATTGAAAACTCCTCAAATCACACTGCGGGATCGTGAATTGCATCGAAGCTCATTAAGAATAGTCGGGAAAAGCAGACACAGCGGGGTGAAGTCAGGGCATGCTCTGGCTATGATTCGATTCAGCCAGTCATTTAGCGTGACTTATAGCCACCTAACGATCTGATAAATGCCGATATATCTCTTACCACTCCTGGTTTGTAAAGATTTCGAAAATCTAACCTTCTGCGAAGGCGTAAATCTCTGGCTACAAAAAAAGCAACGGCACTATCATTTTTTAACAATGAAACAACAAATTAACCTTGTTTCATTTTCTCCATGATTTTACCAGGAAGATTACGTAGAAAGGGTATCCTGCAAGCCTGTCCTGGACTATCCTTGTCACGTCAGACACGCGTGTGTCGTTGTGCGCTTTTTTTGGGTGAAAGGAGTAAGAAAATGGCGACAGGAAAGTCCTGCTCTCGCTGGTTTGCGCCTCTTGCGGCGTTATTAATGGTAGTTAGCCTGAGTGGGTGTTTTGATAAAGAAGGCGATCAGCGTAAAGCGTTTATCGACTTCCTGCAGAATACAGTGATGCGTAGCGTGAACGTCTACCAACCCTGACTGCCGATCAGAAAAAACAGTTTGGTCCTTTTGTCTCTGATTACGCGATTCTGTATGGTTATTCTCAGCAGGTGAATCAGGCGATGGATTCCGGTCTGCGCCCGGTCGTAGACAGCGTTAACGCAATTCGCGTACCGCAGGATTACGTTACGCAAAGCGGTCCGCTGCGTGAAATGAACGGTTCGCTGGGTGTGCTGGCGCAACAACTGCAAAATGCGAAGTTGCAGGCCGATGCTGCGCACTCTGCGCTAAAACAGACCGATGATTTGAAACCGGTCTTTGATCAGGCATTCACCAAAGTGGTAACGACGCCAGCTGATGCATTGCAACCGTTGATTCCGGCTGCACAAACTTTCACGCAACAACTGGTGATGGTTGGAGACTACATTGCTCAGCAAGGTACTCAGGTGAGCTTTGTCGCAAATGGCATCCAGTTCCCGACTTCACAGCAGGCAAGTGAATATAACAAACTGATTGCGCCATTACCGGCACAACATCAGGCGTTTAATCAGGCCTGGACTACAGCAGTTACTGCAACCCAATAAAGAGTAAAAGCCCGAGCGATTATCGGGCTTTACTTCACGCAGTCGCGGCTTAGTCCGCGACGTGCGGATTCACACAGTTCTTCTCAACCTTTCCTTGTAACGCATCAATCAAATTATCCACGGCACAGGCGGCCATGCCATAACGCGTCTCATGGGTGGCAGATCCAATATGCGGTACTGCGACGACGTTGCCATTGAGAGCAACGGCGAATCTACGGACAGTGGCTCTTGTTCGAAGACATCCAGCCCGGCGGCGTGAATTTCGCCTTTCTGCAATGCAGCAATCAGTGCATTTTCATCAACCACCGGGCCACGTCCGGCATTAATGAAAATGGCGGAGGATTTCATTTTGGCGAATTGTTCTGCGCCAAACAGATGATGCGTCTCATCAGTTAACGGCAGGATCAGGCAAACGAAATCTGACTCTTGTAACAGAGTATCCAAATCGCAGTAGCGGGCGTTGAAGCGTTCTTCTGCTTCTTTATGGTGGCGGCGCGCGTTATAGAGGATGGGCATGTTGAAGCCAAAGTGCGCACGTTGTGCCAGCGCCATACCGATCCGTCCCATCCCGACAATGCCCAGTGTTTTATGGTGAACGTCAGTGCCGTACCAGTCCGGGCCTATGCTCGCGGTCCATTCGCCTGCTTTTACCCGTTCTGCTACCTCCACAACCCGACGAGCGGTAGACAACACCAGCGCCATCAGCGTATCGGCGACGGTTTCTGTTAATACGGTTGGCGTGTGCATCAGCAGAATTTTTCGGGCGGTAAGCGCATCGACATCAAAATTGTCATAGCCGACGGAGATCGTTGATGTGGCACGCAGTTTCGGCATTTTTTCCAGCAATGCGGCATCAACATTCTCGTTTGAACCCAGTAAACCTTCAGCTTCGGCAAAAATTGCTGCATTTTGTTCGACGGTTTGTGGCTGAGGTTTGCCACCTGGTGAACGGTGAAATGCTCTTGCAGGCGTTGCAGTAATCATCAGGTAAGGCTTTGTAGAGGATAACGGACGGCTTCATGCTTCTCTCCATTCACTGATAAGGCGATCACCTTAGCCTGAAATATGATGAAGGAAAACTGAAGAATGCCAGGTGATTTCTGCATCACCTGGCATGAAAGGGATTACAGCGGGCTTAAGGTAATTTCTACACGGCGGTTTTGCGCCTTACCTTCTGCGGTGCTGTTGCTGGCGATTGGGTTAGCCGGGCCAAGGCCCTGAGTACGGATGCGGCTGGCGTCCACGCCCTGGGTGATCAACGCGCTGGCAACGGAATCCGCACGTTGCTGGGAGAGACGCATGTTCAGTCGTGACCACCCGTGCTGTCGGTATAACCAATCACGTTAACCGCCGTTTTCGGATACTCTTTCAGCACCATTGCCACGCCGGTCAGGGTGTTAGCGCCCGCAGGTTTCAGGGTCGCGCTGCTGCTGTCGAAGGTCACATTGTTCGGCATATTGAGGATAATGTTATCCCGCTGCGGGTTACGCTAACACCAGTGCCGCGCATTTTGTCACGCAGCTTCGCTTCCTGCACATCCATGTAATAACCCACGCCGCCGCCCAGAGCTGCGCCTGCTGCTGCGCCAATCAGCGCGCCTTTACCGCGATCTTTCTTCGAAGAAGAGAGCGCACCAATACCCGCGCCCACGAGAGAGCCCAGACCTGCGCCGATAGCAGATTTACCTGCTTCGCGTTCGCCGGTGTAAGGGTTAGTTGTGCAGCCAGATACCGCCAGAGCGCCACTCACTACGGCGGCAATAAGATAAACACGTTTCTTCATTGTTAATCCTTAATAACCTTTTTATTCTTTGCCACGGGTTCCGTGGCGGGAGATTATGCCGCGTGAACATGAAGATTATTCCTGGGAATACTCGGAAATTTGTAAGTAATATTTAACTGCTCAATACATCTAACCTTTCAGGAGTTTTCGGTTTGGCCAACTCATCCTCACGATATTCCGTTCTGACTGCCGCCCATTGGGGGCCCATGCTGGTTGAAACCGACGGCGAAACCGTGTTTAGCTCGCATGGCGCGTTAGCCACAGGAATGGAAAACTCCTTGCAGAGCGCGGTTCGCGACCAGGTTCACAGCAATACACGGGTACGATTTCCAATGGTGCGCAAAGGCTTTCTCGCGTCACCGGAAAACCCGCAAGGCATTCGTGGGCAGGATGAATTTGTTCGCGTGAGTTGGGATGAGGCGCTGGATCTTATTCACCAACAACATAAACGCATTCGTGAGGCTTATGGTCCGGCATCGATTTTTGCTGGTTCCTACGGCTGGCGTTCAAACGGCGTGCTGCATAAGGCCTCGACATTATTACAACGCTATATGGCGCTGGCAGGCGGTTATATCGGGCATCTGGGGGATTATTCGACCGGTGCGGCACAGGCGATCATGCCGTATGTCGTGGGTGGCAGCGAAGTTTATCAACAGCAAACCAGTTGGCCGCTGGTGCTGGAACATAGCGATGTCGTGGTGTTGTGGAGTGCTAACCCACTCAATACGCTGAAAATTGCGTGGAATGCATCTGATGAGCAGGGGCTTTCTTACTTTTCCGCACTGCGTGACAGCGGGAAAAAGCTGATCTGTATTGATCCAATGCGATCGGAAACCGTCGATTTCTTTGGCGATAAAATGGAGTGGGTGGCACCGCACATGGGCACCGATGTTGCGCTGATGCTGGGGATCGCCCATACGCTGGTGGAAAATGGTTGGCACGACGAAGCGTTTCTGACGCGTTGCACACAGGTTATGCCGTCTTCGCCTCTTATTTGCTGGGCGAGAGTGACGGAATAGCGAAAAACGCCGAATGGGCGGCAGAGATTTGTGGGGTTAACGCAGCGAAAATCCGCGAGCTGGCGGCTCTTTTCCACCAAAACACGACCATGCTGATGGCTGGCTGGGGAATGCAGCGCCAACAGTTTGGTGAGCAAAAACACTGGATGATCGTCACGCTGGCGGCAATGTTGGGGCAAATCGGCACACCCGGCGGCGGTTTTGGTCTTTCTTATCATTTTGCCAATGGTGGTAACCCCACGCGGCGTTCTGCGGTGCTCTCTTCCATGCAGGGCAGCTTGCCGGGTGGCTGCGATGCGGTGGATAAAATCCCTGTTGCCCGCATTGTTGAAGCACTGGAAAACCCTGGTGGCGCATATCAACACAACGGTATGAACCGACATTTCCCGGATATTCGTTTTATCTGGTGGGCGGGCGGTGCCAACTTTACTCATCATCAGGATACCAATCGTCTGATCCGTGCCTGGCAAAAACCGGAGCTGGTGGTGATCTCTGAATGCTTCTGGACGGCGGCGGCGAAACACGCGGATATCGTTCTGCCTGCGACTACCTCTTTTGAGCGTAATGATCTCACCATGACCGGTGATTACAGTAATCAGCATCTGGTGCCGATGAAGCAAGTGGTGCCGCCACGCTATGAAGCGCGTAATGATTTTGATGTTTTTGCCGAGTTGAGTGAACGTTGGGAGAAGGGCGGCTATGCGCGGTTTACGGAAGGAAAAAGTCAGCTGCAATGGCTGGAAACGTTTTTATAACGTTGCCCGGCAGCGCGGGGCAAGCCAGCAGGTTGAATTGCCGCCATTTGCTGAGTTCTGGCAAGCCAACCAGTTAATTGAGATGCCGGAAAACCCGGACAGCGAGCGGTTTATTCGCTTCGCTGATTTTTGCCGCGATCCGCTGGCGCATCCGTTAAAAACCGCCAGCGGCAAGATTGAAATCTTCTCACAGCGTATTGCCGATTACGGTTACCCGGATTGCCCTGGGCATCCAATGTGGCTGGAGCCGGACGAATGGCAGGGCAATGCCGAACCAGAACAGTTGCAGGTACTTTCTGCCCATCCGGCGCACCGCCTGCACAGCCAGCTGAATTACAGTTCTCTGCGCGAATTGTACGCGGTAGCAAACCGTGAGCCTGTCACCATTCATCCTGACGATGCTCAGGCGCGCGGCATAACCGAAGGGGATATGGTGCGGGTGTGGAACTCCCGTGGGCAGATCCTTGCCGGAGCGGTCATTAGCGAGGGAATTAAACCTGGCGTGATTTGCATTCACGAAGGGGCATGGCCGGATCTGGATTTAACCGCTGACGGTATTTGTAAAAACGGCGCAGTGAACGTGCTGACCAAAGATCTCCCCAGCTCGCGGCTGGGGAATGGCTGTGCGGGTAATACGGCGCTGGCATGGCTGGAAAAATACAACGGTCCGGAACTGACACTTACAGCGTTTGAACCACCGGCCAGCTCATAATCCAGGTGGGTAGTTGGGTTTCATCCTGCCATGCGCAATCGACAATGTGAAAACCCTGCGCACGGTAAAAATCTATCGCCGGTTGATTTTTTTGATAAACCTCCAGCATCAGATGGGGATAGCGCTGCTGCACATACTGCATCAGCGCCTTACCAATACCGCGTCTGACGGCCTTCGGTGCGACAAACATTGCTGCCAGAAATCGGCCTTCCATAATGCTGACAAAACCGAGAAGCTTACCGTCCTCTTCCCAGACCCAGTTTTGCGCGTTGGCAAGATAGGCATCCCGCACCAGCGGAATGCAGTCACGCCAGTAATTCGCTTTTATAAAGGGATGCCCCCAGGTTGTACTTTCCAGCCACAGTTCGAGGATCGCGGGGAGTTCTGAACGTTGCGCTTCCCGAATCATGGTTTATTTCCCGGATAGCAACAGCAGCCAACCACATGATCATTCACCAGCCACATGCCTGCATAAAGGAGTAACAGATTGTGGTGCCGACAAACTTAAAACCACGTTTTTTCAGTGCCTTAGATAGGGCGTCGGAGGCGGACGTAGATGTGGGAATTTCGCTCAACGTTGTGGCTTGTGTCACCTGTGGCTGATGATTTACAAACGACCAGACAAAGTCGGCAAACGGTTCGCCGTTCTGTTCCATTTGCAGGTACGCCCGCGCATTACCAATAATTGCCTGAATTTTCCCTCGATGGCGGATAATCCCGGCGTCCTGTACCAGTCTTTCGACATCCTCTTCCTGCATTGCTGCGACCTTCACCGGATCGAACTGATGAAAGCAGGCGCGATAGTTTTCGCGTTTTTTGAGGACGGTGATCCACGATAACCCAGCCTGCTGCCCTTCAAGGCAGATCATTTCGAACAGTTTTTTACTGTCAGTTTCAGGCACGCCCCATTCATTATCATGGTAGGCAATATAAAGCGGTCCTGACTCACCCAGCCGCAACGTTCCATACTTTCCCTCGCTATGTACCCGATCGTAAAAATTTCAGCCGCTTTTCTTGACGCATCGGTGAAAAAGTCAATATTTAATACAGGGCTACTATGCCCGATATCCTTCATACAATGACAATAATATTGCCGAATTCGGCTCTTCCCTGGAGTCGTGTTAATGATCATAAAAAAAAGCGGTGGTCGCTGGCAGCTAAGCTGCTGGCGAGCGTGGTAATCAGTGCCTTTTTTCTCAACACAGCTTACGCCTGGCAACAAGAATATATCGTTGATACGCAACCCGGACATTCCACAGAGCGTTACACCTGGGATAGTGATCATCAACCTGATTACAACGATATTTTGTCGCAACGTATTCAAAGTAGCCAAAGGGCGCTGGGACTGGAAGTCAATCTGGCGGAAGAAACTCCTGTGGATGTGACCAGCAGTATGAGTATGGGCTGGAATTTTCCTTTATATGAACAGGTTACAACCGGCCCGGTCGCGGCATTACATTACGATGGCACAACCACCTCGATGTATAACGAGTTTGGCGACAGTACTACCACGCTGACCGATCCGTTATGGCATGCCAGCGTGAGTAGCTTAGGCTGGCGTGTTGACTCCCGGCTTGGCGATCTCCGACCCTGGGCGAATCAGCTATAACCAGCAATTTGGCGAGAATATCTGGAAGGCGCAATCAGGCCTGAGCCGGATGACGGCGACAAACCAGAACGGCAACTGGCTGGATGTCACCGTAGGCGCTGATATGTTGCTCAATCAAAATATTGCCGCCTATGCCGCGCTAACTCAGGCAGAAAATACCACTAATAATAGCGACTATCTGTATACGATGGGGGTTAGCGCCAGATTTTAACGTAACAGTCACAATTGAAACCATTGAATAACAACAGTTGTGGCGATAGTGGGTGCTAACTTACCAAATAATAAATTTGGTGAATAATTGTCGCGTCATTCATTCCTGAACTAAGGCATTTCATTCCGTTCTGATGGCATTTCATGCCGTTTTTCCCCAGGCATAAAGTGCACTTCGTTATGGTTGTCGCAGAGATTTTTCCTTTTTATTACTGCAGGAATACTGCCATGACACCTTCAAATTATCAGCGTACCCGCTGGCTGACACTCATCGGTACAATCATTACCCAGTTTGCGCTGGGGTCGGTTTATACCTGGAGCCTGTTTAATGGCGCGCTTTCCGCCAAGCTGGATGCGCCGGTAAGCCAGGTCGCTTTCTCTTTCGGCTTGTTAAGTCTGGGGCTGGCAATTTCATCTTCTGTTGCGGGCAAATTACAGGAACGTTTTTGGCGTTAAACGCGTCACCATGGCTTCCGGCATTTTGCTGGGATTAGGCTTCTTCCTGACCGCGCATTCTGACAACCTGATGATGCTGTGGTTAAGCGCCGGTGTGCTGGTCGGTCTGGCGGATGGCGCGGGTTACCTGCTGACGCTCTCTAACTGCGTGAAGTGGTTCCCGGAGCGTAAAGGTCTGATATCCGCGTTCGCTATCGGTTCTTATGGTCTGGGTAGCCTGGGTTTCAAATTTATCGACACGCGGCTGCTGGAAACGGTGGGTCTGGAAAAAACCTTTGTGATTTGGGGAGCGATTGCGCTGGTGATGATTGTTTTCGGCGCAACGTTAATGAAAGACGCACCAAAACAGGAAGTGAAAACCAGCAATGGTGTGGTGGAGAAAGATTACACGCTGGCAGAGTCGATGCGTAAACCGCAGTACTGGATGTTAGCGGTAATGTTCCTGACTGCTGCATGAGCGGCCTGTACGTGATTGGGGTAGCGAAAGATATCGCCCAAAGTCTGGCACACCTTGATGTGGTTTCCGCAGCTAATGCAGTCACTGTTATTTCCATCGCCAACCTTTCAGGTCGTCTGGTTCTGGGGATACTGTCTGACAAAATCGCCCGTATCCGTGTTATCACCATTGGTCAGGTGATTTCGCTAGTGGGTATGGCGGCCCTGCTGTTTGCACCACTGAATGCAGTGACGTTCTTTGCAGCGATTGCCTGCGTGGCATTTAACTTTGGCGGCACTATTACCGTCTTTCCGTCACTGGTCAGTGAGTTCTTCGGCCTCAATAACCTGGCGAAAAACTACGGTGTGATTTACCTCGGTTTCGGTATCGGTAGCATTTTTGGTTCGATTATCGCCTCACTGTTTGGCGGTTTCTATGTGACCTTCTACGTGATTTTCGCCCTGCTGATTCTGTCATTGGCGCTTTCTACGACGATTCGTCAGCCAGAGCAGAAAATGTTGCGTGAGGCGCATGGCTCCCTTTAATGCTCAGCCGCGAGCTACTGGGCTTCAGCTTCCGTGTGCATCAAACGCATCAACGAAATGTATAAACAATGACTCGTAAAATTTGGGCCAGTTAACTGGCCCTTTTTACTGCTTTTTGTAACGCTAAAGTCTCTTTTCAAACTTGCATTTTTGTAAATTTGTGCTTCATGCACACTCTTTCCCCACACTTTTTCGCTTTGCTGTGGTCTACTTATTCGCGCGTGTAGATTTTACTTATCTGACTACCTCCGCACTTTTCCCCTGCCGGGCCTGAAAAGCCGCTAAGCAGGGTGTTATCACCTGTTTGTCCAGGGTTTGTTTGCATGAGATACATCAAATCGATTACACAGCAGAAGCTGAGCTTTTTGCTTGCAATCTATATTGGCCTTTTTATGAATGGCGCGGTTTTTTATCGCCGCTTCGGCAGCTATGCGCACGATTTTACCGTCTGGAAAGGCGTTTCTGCTGTTGTTGAACTGGCCGCCACCGTACTGGTGACCTTCTTTTTACTACGTCTTCTATCGCTGTTTGGCCGCCGCAGCTGGCGTATTCTGGCGTCGCTGGTGGTGCTCTTTTCCGCAGGTGCCAGCTATTACATGACCTTCCTTAATGTGGTCATTGGTTATGGCATCATCGCTTCCGTCATGACCACCGATATCGACCTGTCAAAAGAAGTTGTTGGTCTGAACTTTATTCTCTGGTTAATCGCCGTTAGTGCATTGCCTCTTATCCTTATCTGGAATAACCGCTGTCGCTACACCTTGCTCCGACAACTGCGAACCCCAGGGCAGCGTATTCGCAGCCTGGCGGTCGTCGTACTGGCGGGTATTATGGTTTGGGCACCGATTCGTTTGCTGGATATCCAGCAGAAGAAAGTGGAGAGGGCGACCGGCGTTGATTTGCCGAGTTATGGCGGTGTCGTAGCGAACTCTTATCTGCCATCAAACTGGCTTTCTGCGTTGGGGCTGTATGCCTGGGCGCGGTCGATGAATCTTCCGATAATAATTCATTGCTTAATCCGGCGAAGAAATTCACTTATCAGGCACCGCAAAACGTTGATGACACTTATGTCGTGTTTATCATCGGTGAAACCACGCGTTGGGACCATATGGGCATTTTCGGCTATGAGCGTAATACCACGCCGAAACTGGCCCAGGAGAAAAATCTGGCGGCGTTCCGTGGTTACTCCTGTGATACCGCAACCAAACTCTCACTGCGTTGCATGTTTGTACGTCAGGGGGGCGCGGAAGATAATCCGCAGCGCACATTAAAAGAACAGAACATTTTCGCGGTTCTGAAGCAGTTAGGATTCAGTTCTGACCTCTACGCTATGCAGAGCGAAATGTGGTTCTACAGCAACACGATGGCGGACAACATTGCTTATCGTGAGCAGATTGGTGCGGAGCCACGTAATCGTGGCAAGCCGGTAGATGATATGTTGCTGGTAGACGAAATGCAGCAATCGCTAGGGCGCAACCCGGATGGTAAGCATCTGATCATTCTGCATACCAAAGGTTCGCATTTTAACTACACCCAGCGTTATCCGCGTAGCTTCGCGCAGTGGAAGCCGGAATGTATTGGTGTTGATAGCGGCTGTACCAAAGCGCAGATGATCAACTCCTATGACAACTCGGTGACCTATGTGGATCACTTTATCTCCAGCGTGATTGATCAGGTTCGCGATAAGAAAGCGATTGTGTTCTACGCAGCTGACCACGGTGAGTCAATTAATGAACGCGAGCACCTGCACGGCACGCCGCGTGAACTGGCACCGCCGGAGCAGTTCCGCGTACCGATGATGGTCTGGATGTCAGATAAATATCTGGAAAATCCGGCCAATGCTCAGGCATTTGCGCAGCTGAAAAAAGAAGCCGACATGAAAGTGCCACGCCGTCATGTAGAGCTGTACGACACCATCATGGGTTGTCTTGGCTATACTTCACCGGATGGTGGAATTAACGAAAACAACAACTGGTGTCACATCCCGCAGACAAAAGTGGCAGCGGCTAACTAAGCGGCCTGCTGACTTTCTCGCCGATCAAAAGGCATTTTGCTATTAAGGGATTGACGAGGGCGTATCTGCGCAGTAAGATGCGCCCCGCATTCGGTGATTGGCGCAGCCTGGTAGCGCACTTCGTTCGGGACGAAGGGGTCGGAGGTTCGAATCCTCTATCACCGACCAAATTCGAAAAGCCTGCTCAGCGTAGCAGGCTTTTTTGCATTGAAGCCCATGAGGATGAGAACCTCCGGGGGCGGGGAGGTTCGACTCGACGTAGGCTGATAAGACGCGTCAGCGTCGCATCAGGCAACGGCACCGCACTTATTGTCGGATGCGGCGTGAACGCCTTATTCGACCTACACGCCACACATTTCCCTGCCAAATTTGCGCCCCATATCTCACTATCCATTAACGGATTTGTGACAGAAACCATTGTCTTTTTTTTATATTTGCTTAAATCTTTTTTTTGCGTTACTTATGGCTGACCCTGGCATTTTCCGCTGTGCGTTTTAGCGTTCATGGTATTAATCGCTCAGATATCCACCTTTTCCTCAGATTTTTTTCATTAAATGCATAAAACTTAATCACCAAATGTTGCTAAATATTAAGCTGATTGTTCTGGTCATGTTGGAGTAGCACAAATTTCTCTGCTGCAAATAGCTGTTTGAAGTTTTTTTAATCTTTGTTTGTGGATTCTCACCGTTGGTGTAAATCCCGGTTGGCTGTATTGACGTTTTCACATTCTGTTGACAGATTGTAGGTCACGAGGGGCATTTTATGGAGGATCCGCACTGTTACACTGATGTTAATTAGTACGGCATCCCCACCTCATAACGTTGACCCGACCGGGCAAAAAACAAAAAAGGTCAGGCAGCGACAACCCACTGCAAAGGGTTAAAACAACAAACATCACAATTGGAGCAGAATAATGCGTATTTCCTTGAAAAAGTCAGGGATGCTGAAGCTTGGTCTCAGCCTGGTGGCTATGACCGTCGCAGCAAGTGTTCAGGCTAAAACTCTGGTTTATTGCTCAGAAGGATCTCCGGAAGGTTTAACCCGCAGCTGTTTACCTCCGGCACCACCTATGACGCCTCTTCCGTACCGCTTTATAACCGCCTGGTTGAATTTAAAATCGGCACCACTGAAGTGATCCCGGGCCTCGCTGAAAAGTGGGAAGTCAGCGAAGACGGTAAAACCTATACCTTCCATCTGCGTAAAGGTGTGAAGTGGCATGACAATAAAGAATTCAAACCGACGCGCGAACTGAACGCCGATGACGTGGTGTTCTCGTTCGATCGTCAGAAAAACGCGCAAAACCCGTACCATAAAGTTTCTGGCGGTAGCTACGAATACTTCGAAGGCATGGGCTTGCCGGAGCTGATCAGCGAAGTGAAAAAGGTGGACGACAACACAGTTCAGTTCGTGCTGACTCGCCCGGAAGCGCCGTTCCTCGCTGATCTGGCAATGGACTTCGCCTCTATTCTGTCAAAAGAATATGCTGATGCGATGATGAAAGCCGGTACACCGGAAAAACTGGACCTCAACCCAATCGGAACCGGTCCATTCCAGTTACAGCAGTACCAAAAAGATTCCCGTATCCGCTACAAAGCGTTTGATGGCTACTGGGGCACCAAACCGCAGATCGATACGCTGGTCTTCTCTATTACCCCTGATGCTTCCGTGCGTTACGCGAAATTGCAGAAGAATGAATGCCAGGTGATGCCGTACCCGAACCCGGCAGATATCGCTCGCATGAAGAGGATAAATCCATCAACCTGATGGAAATGCCGGGGCTGACGTCGGCTACCTCTCGTATAACGTGCAGAAAAAACCGCTGGATGACGTGAAAGTTCGCCAGGCACTGACCTACGCGGTGAACAAAGACGCGATCATCAAAGCGGTTTATCAGGGCGCGGGTGTATCAGCGAAAAACCTGATCCCGCCAACCATGTGGGGCTATAACGACGACGTTCAGGATTACACCTACGATCCTGAAAAAGCGAAAGCCTTGCTGAAAGAAGCGGGTCTGGAAAAAGGTTTCTCCATCGACCTGTGGGCGATGCCGGTACAACGTCCGTATAACCCGAACGCTCGCCGCATGGCGGAGATGATTCAGGCAGACTGGGCGAAAGTGGCGTGCAGGCCAAAATCGTCACCTACGAATGGGGTGAGTACTCAAGCGTGCGAAAGATGGCGAACATCAGACGGTAATGATGGGCTGGACTGGCGATAACGGGGACCCGGATAACTTCTTCGCCACCCTGTTCAGCTGCGCCGCCTCTGAACAAGGTTCTAACTACTCAAATGGTGCTACAAACCGTTTGAAGATCTGATTCAACCGGCGCGTGCTACCGACGACCATAACAAACGCGTTGAACTGTACAAGCAAGCGCAGGTGGTGATGCACGATCAGGCTCCGGCACTGATCATCGCTCACTCCACCGTGTTTGAACCGGTACGCAAAGAAGTCAAAGGCTATGTGGTTGATCCATTAGGCAAACATCACTTCGAAAACGTCTCTATCGAATAATTAAAAGCCATACAAGACTGATGGCAAAGGCAAAACTGCCTGATGTGCTCCGCTTATCAGGCCTACGAAAATTCTGCAATGTATTGAATTTGCACGATTTTGTAGGCCGGATAAGGCGTTAACGCCGCATCCGGCATAAACAAAGCGCACTTTGTCAACAATCTGTATACCCGGTGGCGCTGTGCCTCTGCGTGCAGCGCATCCGGCAGCAATACTTCATTCTCTGTCCGACAAGGGCGGGAATTGATTTGTGAGCAATACAGACACGCAGTTCCAGGCTGCGGGTCACTATAGAGAATCCGGGTTATGTTGCAGTTTATTCTCCGACGTTTGGGACTCGTCATCCCCACGTTTATCGGTATTACCCTTCTCACATTTGCCTTTGTCCACATGATCCCGGGCGATCCGGTGATGATCATGGCAGGCGAACGTGGGATCTCCCCTGAGCGTCACGCGCAGCTGCTGGCTGAACTCGGCTTAGATAAACCGATGTGGCAGCAGTATCTCCATTACATTTGGGGCGTAATGCACGGCGATCTAGGCATTTCAATGAAAAGCCGAATTCCAGTATGGGAAGAGTTCGTGCCGCGCTTTCAGGCCACGCTGGAACTTGGCATCTGCGCGATGATTTTTGCTACGGCAGTCGGTATTCCGGTTGGTGTGCTGGCTGCGGTTAAACGCGGTTCCATTTTCGATCACACAGCGGTTGGCCTGGCGCTGACCGGCTACTCGATGCCGATCTTCTGGTGGGGCATGATGCTGATCATGCTGGTTTCGGTGCACTGGAACCTGGCGCCCGTCTCCGGTCGCGTGAGCGATATGGTGTTCCTCGATGACTCCAATCCGTTAACCGGTTTTATGCTAATCGACACCGCCATCTGGGGTGAAGACGGCAACTTTATCGATGCCGTCGCCCATATGATCTTGCCTGCCATTGTGCTGGGTACTATTCCGCTGGCGGTCATTGTGCGTATGACACGCTCCTCGATGCTGGAAGTGCTGGGCGAGGATTACATCCGCACCGCGCGCGCCAAAGGGCTAACCCGCATGCGGGTGATTATCGTCCATGCGCTGCGTAACGCGATGCTGCCGGTGGTGACCGTTATCGGCCTGCAGGTGGGAACATTGCTGGCGGGGGCGATTCTGACCGAAACCATCTTCTCGTGGCCCGGTCTGGGACGCTGGTTGATTGACGCACTGCAACGCCGCGACTATCCGGTAGTGCAGGGCGGCGTATTGCTGGTGGCGACGATGATTATCCTCGTCAACTTGCTGGTCGATCTGCTGTACGGCGTGGTGAACCCGCGTATTCGTCATAAGAAGTAAGGGGACATCATGTCACAGGTTACTGAAAATAAAGTGATTAGCGCACCGGTGCCGATGACCCCGTTACAGGAGTTCTGGCACTATTTTAAACGCAACAAAGGTGCGGTCGTCGGGCTGGTTTACGTC
>ENA-OQER01000475-OQER01000475.1-human-gut-metagenome-genome-assembly--contig:-NODE-475-length-21668-cov-3.351841_pt1 | contig 21668 bp, 31 predicted proteins | sample MGYA00242797_ERZ504639 | MGnify/ENA primary metagenome ERZ504639 (study PRJEB26092, sample SAMD00036306) | human gut metagenome | host: Homo sapiens | study: EMG produced TPA metagenomics assembly of...
GCGCGAGGCCGAGCATCGCGTGGAGGAGCTAGCGCCGCGCCAGGAGGCACCGAGAGCGACGACATGAACAAGCGCCGAGATCACCGAGCAGCAAAAGGCTGCCGAGATTGAGCTCGCCGAGGCCAAGGCTGCCTGGACGACCGAGCTCGACGCCAGCCCGCTCACCATCGATGTCTCCCAGATTGCCGACATCGTGTCCGTGACCTCGGGCGTGCCGGTTTCCTCGCTCACCGAGAGCGAGAGCCGGCGCCTGCTGCAGACCGAAAGCGTGCTCAAGACGCGCATCATCGGCCAGGATGAGGCAGTCGAGGCCGTCGCCAAGGCCGTGCGCCGCAGCCGCTCGCCGCTCAAGACCCGCGTCGTCCCGGTGGCAGCTTTATCTTCCTTGGTCCCACCGGCACAGGCAAGACCGAGCTCGCCAAGACGCTCGCCGAGTATCTCTTTGGCAGCAAGGACGCGCTCATCAGCTTCGATATGTCGGAGTTTGGCAGTGAGTTCGAGGTCTCCAAGCTCATCGGTAGCCCCCCGGGCTATGTGGGCCACGACGAGGGCGGCCAGCTCACCAAGGCTGTTCGCCGTCACCCGTACTCGGTCGTGCTGTTCGACGAGATCGAGAAGGCGCACCCCGACATCTTCAATATCCTGCTGCAGGTGTTGGAGGAGGGCCGTCTGACCGATAGCCAGGGCAAGACGGTCGACTTCCGCAATACGGTGATCATCATGACGTCAAACGTGGGCGCCCGCGAGATCGCGCAGGATGCGAGCGTTGGCTTTGGCACCACCGGCGAGCAGGGTCTCACGTCGAGCGAGATCAAGGCCGCGCGATGGGCGAGCTCAAGCGCCTGTTCCGCCCCGAGTTGCTCAACCGTATCGACGACATTGTGGTGTTCCAGAAGCTCTCGGGCGAGAACCTGACCAAGATCGCGCACCTGCTGGTGGACGACCTGCGTCAGCGCCTGATCGCTAATGGCATGAACATCAAGCTCACCGATGCGGCCTACGACAAGATCGTGGCCGAGGGCACTGACCTCACCAATGGCGCGCGTCCGCTGCGCCGCGCATCCAAAAGCTCATCGAGGACCCGCTGTCCGAGGAGCTGCTGGCCGGCGAGTGGGGCGAGGGCGATACCGTCCTGTGCGACGTGGCCGACGGCAAGTTCGTCTTTAGCCATGGCACAGGCGAGATTCCAGCGCCGCGTCCGGCAGGTGCGCTCGGGGGCGATACCGCTCCGGCAGCGCCGCACACCGGAAACGCCGCGCCTGTGAGCAGTGGCGTGACCTCGGGCCCCGGCGGCATGATGCAAGCCGGTTCCGGCGCGCTGTAGGGCGTGGCGACAATTTGATACGCTCAATCGAGGCGCTCTGGCAAGGGCGCCTCGATTTGTAGAGCTGCGGTGATTGTGACCGTTACGCTATACGGTCCACCGTTAGCCGATGATGCGAGAACGCTCGGCGTTTTCGACTGGTTTATGCAAACGAAGTCTGGGAATATACAAGTCGCATGTTTTATTGTCTAACCAGTTGCGCCAAGGAGGCACCATGGACTACAAGATCACCGGCTACGAGCCCGCCCAGCTGTTCCATTTCTTTGAGGAGGTCAGCGCGATTCCCCGCGGGTCTGGCAACGAGAAGGGCATCAGCGATTTCTTGGTTGCGTTTGCCAAGGAGCGCGGCCTCGATGTGTACCAGGACGAGGTCTACAACGTCATCATTCGCAAGTCCGCATCTGCCGGTGCCGAGAATGCCCCGACCGTGATGCTGCAGGGCCATATCGACATGGTGTGCGACAAGCTGGGCTCCGTTGAGCACGACTTTACGACCGATGGTATCGACCTGGTCGTCAAGGACGGCGTCCTCACCGCTAACGGCACCACCCTGGCGCCGACAACGGTATCGCCGTCGCGCTTATGCTTACCGTGCTCAACGACGATTCGATTGCTCATCCGGCCCTCGAGTGCGTATTCACCACCGACGAGGAGACTGGCCTGGTCGGCGCCGAGACGCTCGACAAGTCCCAGATTAGCGCCCGCACCATGATTAACCTTGACTCCGAGGAAGAGGGCGTTGCCACCGTCAGCTGCGCCGGCGGCGTCGTCGTTACCTACACCTGCCCGATCGCGCGCGAGCATAAGACCGGTAGCACCCTCACGCTTGACATCTCCGGCCTGCTGGGCGGTCACTCCGGCAGTGATATCCACCTGGAGCGCGGCAACGGCAACCTCATCATGGCCCGCATCATCGACCGCCTGATGGCTGCCGGCGAGCCCGCCATCGTTAGCTTTAACGGTGGCACCAAGGACAACGCCATCAACCGTGAGTGCAAGGCCGAGCTGGTCTACGCCGACCACGCTGCCGCCGAGGCCGCGGCCCAGATCGCAAAGGGCATCATCGCCGACGTCACCGCCGAGCTCGAGGTCTTCGACCCCGGCTTTACCTGCACCGTCGAGATTGCCGACGACACCGAGGTCGAGGCCATGGACCAGAAGTCTGCGCTTGCCCTCATCCGCGCTCTGCGTCTTGCCCCTAACGGCGTGATTCGCCGCAACGTCGCCACCGACGGCTCCGTCGAGGTGTCCTCCAACATCGGTGTGGTTGCCACTTCTGACGACGAGGTCAAGATCATGCTGTCCCCGCGCTCCTCGATCACCTCGCTGCAGAACGAGTTCAAGGACCGCCTGCAGACACTGGCCGATGTCCTGGGCTTCGACGCCAAGTTTGAGTTCGAGTATCCCGGCTGGAGCTATGCCGAGCATTCGCCGGTCCGCGACGTCTTTGTCGAGAGCTATCGCGAGCTCTTTGGCTCCGAGCTGCGCATCGAGTCCATTCACGCCGGCCTTGAGTGCGGCCTGTTTGCCGAGGCCCTGCACGGCCTGGACGCCATCGCCGTGGGCCCGACGCTCTCCGATGTCCACACCCCGGACGAGAGCATGGAGCTCGCTTCTGCCGAGCGCTTCTACGAGCTGCTCATCGACGTCCTCAAGCGCCTCGCTGCGTAAAGGTTGCGCTAGCAGCAGTCTGAGCTACGTGCTAGCGGATTGCAAATGACATTACGAGAGGGGGCATCCGAGCTTTTGCGACGGGTGCCCCCTCTCTTCTTTTAAGAAATGGGAAATTGATTGGCGTCTAGCCCATATCCGCCTTGATGAGGTCGAGGGTGCGCTGGCAGTTTTCGCGGACGGGGCCGAGCATATGCTCGCGCAGGTCCGCCATGCCGGGCAGGTCGGCGTATTCGTCCATGACCTCTTCCATGCAAATGGGTACCTCGTAGGCGAGGTCCATCATGGTTGCAAAGCAAAACTTCTCGGATAGCCCGGCATCGGTAAGCGCCGCCTCCAGCGCGGGGTCGCCCATACCGTGGTATCGGCGGATAGCGCCTGGACCGATGCGCCCCACACGATTTTCGCCGCCAACGCTCATGGCGAGGCGCGCCCGGCGGCGCATGCGCTCATACGCCAAACCCGACGCGACATCGTACATACGAGCCATCATGGCTGCGCCGTCGTTTCCAAGGAGCAGGGAATAGTTTTTCGCGTGCGCATCCGGTGCGCCGATAATGGCGTTGAAGAACAGTATCTGCGTAAACAGATACAGGTTAAGTTGATGGTGGCTCGTATTTACGAGGAGCTCCTGAATATCGCGTGTGGTCGGGCCGCCGTCTGCCGTGTACTTTTGGGCGGGCATCACCCCAAGTGCCTGACAGAGGTCTTCTTGATGTAGACGCCTGATCGTTCCGTCTTTGACTTTCACGCGGTCATAGCGCTCAACAATGAGGGCAGGTTCGTCCTCAAACATTCGATATTCGACGTTTGCCGTTGCGATACCGGCGCGCTGGGCGCTTTTCATGCAGACAAACTCATTGAGAGCCTCGAGTTTAAATCCGATAACGCCATTTTTTAAAATATGCGTCGTGGGCGAGGAGCCCATGCATTCGCACCAGCGGCCGTTTATGAACGCGAGCGCGAACTTGCCCTGGTTGCCTCCAAGTGACCAACTTTCATCTAGACCCATCCACGATGCATCGCGGTCATCTCTGATCGACTTGAGACGGAGAGCAATTTCGTGGTCGTCTATAGGGCGGTATTCGCCAACGCGATGCAGGACGGCGTCGGCATCTTCTTCGGCACAAAACTGCACTCCGCCCGGACAGTCGAGTCCGATATGGCTGAGCAACGCAACGGGATTGTTGGGCCTAACGTCGAATTCGGCGGCAATCGCTTTTCGTTGGTCTTCGCTGTCGGGTAGAAGGCCAAACAGGTACGGATTCATGACCTGTTGTCCGTATGTGCGATTCGATACGGGTATGTTGGTCGATAGGGCTGGCCCGTCATAGTCATGATCGTAGGTAAAGCTGATAAGACCGTTCTCATCTTGCGTGAGCGTTCCCGCAGGCACGCCGCAAATAATGGTCCGAAGTGATGTTCTGGCCATTGGCTATTTCCCTTCGGGCTTGGTTTGGCTAGATGCGTTTGCGGCAATCGAGACTCCGAGATTGGACATGGCGAAATCGGCGAAGACCTCGTCGTAGAGTGCGGATGTAAAGGGGACATCTGCAAGAGCCGGAATGGCGGTACTACGACGGTTGCGATGATGAGGACGTTGAGCGTGATGGCGCCTAGGGATGCTGCGAGGCAGCGGATTGGCATGCGGGGCGTCGACTGGTCGCTCGTTTTTCGCTTCGCCGATATCCCCTTGAGCGGCGAGTGCCAGTCCAAGAGCATTGAAAATCGTCAGCAACTTATCGAGCCGAATACCCGTAGCGTCGCCCAGCTCGAGCGATGCGAGCAGGCGCTCCGAAACACCGGCTTTTTTAGCGAGGGCCGCACGGGTGATTCCCTGCGACTCGCGTGCCTGGCGCACGTAGATGCCAGCTTGGCGCGGTGTGGTGATGGGAAGAGTATCCACGGCGATCTCCTAACGTGCAGACTTTTGCATATCAGTATGACATGCAAGTCTGCACGAAAAGGCCTCATGCAAAACTCTGCATAAGGCCTTGTGCTGGCGTTGAGTTTTGAGCGATTGTGTTTGGCGTTACAGCGCCAAAATCCCCAGATGCTCAAGCAAGATCTTAAGCCCGATGAGGATGAGCACGACGCCACCCACGATGGTGGCGGGTTTTTCGTAGCGCGCGCCAAAGGTGTGGCCGATCGCTACGCCGGCGACGGAGAAGATAAACGTTGTGACGCCGATAAGCGATACAGCGGGAACGATATCGACCGAGAGCGCGGCAAACGAGATGCCCACGGCGAGCGCGTCAATCGAGGTGGCGATGGCAAGGATTAGGCACTCGCCCAGGTCGATCTTTTCGGCATCCTTGCCGTCGCCTTCATCTCATCCTCGTCTTCGGTAAAGGCTTCCCACAGCATCTTGCCGCCGATAAAGGCCAAAAGGATAAAGGCAATCCAATGGTCGATGGGTCCGATGATGCCCATGAATTGACTGCCGAGTGCCCAACCGATCACGGGCATGCCGGCCTGGAAGCCGCCAAAGAACAGGCCGAGCACTACGGCGACCTTAAGGTTGATCTTTTTCATGCCGAGACCCTTGCAGATGGAAACGGCAAAGGCGTCCATCGAAAGGCCAACGGCGAGCAGCACGAGCTCTGCGAGTCCCATAGTCTGGCTCCCTCTCTGCGGGCGAGCCCGATTACGCGACTACTCCCTCATTTATATGAGACCCGATGCTACCACACGGGCAGTCAAAAGAACCCCGTCCCAAATGAGCTACCTAAGCGGTGTTCGCTCATTCTGTAAGCATCGGATTTCGCAAGCGCCGCAGGGGCAAACCGTGAGAAACTTATTGACGTTTATGGAGCGTATACGATGGGAGCGATGCCTTGGATAAGAACGAGCTGCAAAAGCGTATGGAACAGGCCATCCGCCTGACGGCACCTGGTCAGCCGATCCGCACCGCCCTCGACATGATCATCGCCGGTCACCTGGGCGCCCTTATCTGCGTCGGCGACACCGAAAACGTGCTCGCTGCCGGTAACGACGGCTTCCCGCTCAACATTTCGTTCACCTCGAACCGTCTGTTCGAGCTCTCCAAGATGGACGGTGCCATCGTCATCGACGGCGACCTCACCCAGATCCTGCGCGCCAACTTCCACCTCAATCCCGATCCCTCGCTCGCCACGAGCGAGACGGGCATGCGTCACCGCACCGCCGCTCGCATGTCGGTGCTCACCGACGCCATCGTGATCTCGGTCTCGGCCCGTCGCGCCGTCGTCAACGTGTACGTCCACGGCAAGAGTTACGAGATCCAGCCCGTCACTACCATCATGAGCTCGGTCAACCAGCTCGTCGCCACGCTCCAGACTACCCGTCAGTCGCTCGATCGCTCCCTGCTGCGCCTGACAGCCCTTGAGCTCGACGACTACGTCACGCTCGCCGACATCACCGGCATCTTTTCGAGCTTCGAGATCATGCAGCAGGCAAAGACCGAGCTTAAGGATTGCATTGTCAAGCTGGGCAACCAGGGCAAGCTCGTGCAGATGCAGCTCGAGCAGCTCGCCGGCTCCAGCATGGATACCGAGTACGACCTGATGATTCGCGACTACGCGAGCGATTCCTCCGAGGCCAACGCCGAAAAGATCCGCGCCGAGCTGAGCCGCATGACGCCTAAGGACCTGTCCGACCCGCAGCACGTGGCGGCAGTTCTGGGCTATGACGACTTGGACGAGACTCCGTCATGACGCCGCTGGGCCTGCGCACGCTTTCGCGCGTGTCCGTCGTGCGCGACGGCGTGGCCGAGAAGATCGTCGACGAGTATGGCTCGCTGCAGGAGCTCATGGACGACATCAGCGAGGATCCGGAGCGCTTGGGCGACTTTGGCGTCAACAACCCTGCCATTCTTGCGGACTCGCTGTACCGCATGAAGGGCACCAAACAGGGGAACGCATAATGGCGCCCGTATGCGCCGTGGTCGTTGCCGGCGGCAGCGGCCAGCGCTTTGGTAACCCCGGTGGCAAGCAGCTCGTTAACGTGGCGGGCCGTCCGCTTATGAGCTGGTCCATCCGCGCGTTCGACCGGAGCGACAAGGTCGGCCACATCGTGGTGGTGTGTCCTGCCGAGCGCCGTGCGAGATGCGCCGCCTGGCCATCGACCCGTTTGACTATGACACGCCCATCAGCTTTGCCGATGCCGGCGATACCCGCCAGGATTCCACCCGTGCCGGCGTGCATGCGGTTCCGGCGGGCTTTGAATACGTTGCCATTCACGATGGTGCTCGTCCGCTCATTACGACCGAGGCCATCGACCACGCGATCGACGTGCTTGTGGGGCGACCGCGCCCTCGACGGTGTCGTGTGCGGTCAGCCCGCGATCGACACGCTCAAGATCGTCGACGGCGATAATATCGTCGAGACGCCGCCGCGTGAGCTCTATTGGGCCGCGCAGACGCCGCAGATCTTTAGCGTCGATGCTATGAAGCGCGCCCACGCTGTAGCCATTGCCGAGGGCTTTATCGGCACCGATGATTCGTCGCTGGTCGAGCGCATGGGTGGGCGCGTCCGCTGCGTCCAGAGCCCGCGCGATAACCTTAAGGTGACGGTGCCCGAGACTTGCGTCCCGTAACCGCGATTCTGCTTGGCCGCATGGCCGAGGGAGAGGACCTTCCCCATGTTCAGTAACCTGCGCATTGGCCATGGCTACGACGCCACCGTCTGGTGGAGGGGCGTCGATGTATCATCGGCGGTGTCGACATTCCCTACGAGCGCGGCCTGCTGGGCCACTCGGATGCCGATGTGCTCGCGCACGCTTGGCCGACGCCATTCTGGGCGCTGCCGCGGGGGAGACATCGGCAAGCTATTCCCCGACACCGATCCCGCCTACGAGGGTGCCGATTCGATGGTGCTGCTTGCCCGCGTGATGGACTATGCGCGCGAGCTGGGCTTTGAGTTTGTCGATGCCGATTGCACCATTGCCTGTCAGCAACCCAAGATCACCCCGCACCGCGATGCCATGCGCGCCAACCTCGCCCATGCCCTGGGCGTTGACGTCGAAAACGTGGGCGTCGCCGCCACTACGACCGAAAGGCTCGGTTGGGAAGGCCAGGGCGAGGGAATCGGCGCCTGGGCCGTCTGCCTGCTACAGAAAACCGTTAAGGAGTAACGAATGCGTATCTACAACAGCGCTACCCATAAAAAGGAAGAGTTCCAGCCCATCGAGTGATCGCATTTCTGGAGAATAATCTGAACGAAGACGGAAGCGTAAACATTCCGAAAGCATTACAGCCATATATGGGAGGAATTGAGAAAATCGTTCCAAAACATGAATAGGAGGCAGTCCTATGGGAGATATAAATAAGATGGAAGAAGAATGTACCATAATTGCATGACCTGTGGGCATGGCTGTGCAGAAGGCAGTGATGGTGTGGGAAAATTCGAAAAAGCCTGAATAAACTTAGTGATATTGATGCCGGGGAGCTGTTGAAAGGATTACAGTCGCTGGGAGAATCAGACAATCAATAATTGAAAACGATAAAAAGCACCGTATGAAATTACCTAAAAAGTCTTTTTGTACGGTGCTTTTTTGTTGAAATTGTACATTTTCGTTGCTTTTCGTCAGAAAGAGAGCGATAATAAAAGAAAAAAAACAAGAAGAATCAATTTGGGTAGGAGAGGGTATGAAAGAAGTATTAAAAAGAGGAATGCTGAAATTTGAGAACAGCTTTTTTTCCCATGTCGTCCGATGTGCATTGGGAATGATAATCCACTTGTTTTGACAGGGGGGATTTCCTGTGCTGTCCGTGATTTTCCGGGTCGCCCCGTACCAGATGTTTCTGACGCAGGGGGTGGGAGATGGTTTTATGATTTCCTTACAATGGTTTATGAGGGAACATACGGTATTTTTTCTGTAGCATTGGTGATTACCATTGCGTACAGTTATGCAATGGAGAAAAATGAATCGCTGGAAAATGTCGTTATGTATGTGGTTGTGGCACTTGCCGCATTCAGCGCACAGCTGAATCTGGGAACAGAAGATTTTGATGTGGCAGGACTGGGAACGACCGGATGTTTTGCGGCAATGTTTATCGGTTATTTGTCCTGCATGGCATTTTCAAAGCTGCGCAGATGCCATAAACTGATGCTGGAACAGTATACCGCGGGGATGGGGGAGGCTGTGTTTTGGCAATCCGTACACTGATTCCACTCGGTATTGTTGCAGCCGGTTCGGGAGGCTTGAATCTGCTTATTGGCAGAATTACCGGAATCTATGGATGTTATCAGTGGTTTAACCATATTTTCTATGCAGCATGTCAGAATATTGCAGATTACAGTAATTTCCTTTCCGGACTGCTCTATACGTTCGCGGTAAATCTGATGTGGTTTTTCGGTTTGCATGGAAGCCATATTCTGGAGGCAGTGGCAGTCCATAATTTTGGTGTCACAGGAAATGTTGTTTTTTCAAAGGCATTTTACGATGTGTATGTGGCAATGGGAGGCTGTGGCACAACGGTCAGTGTCCTGATCGCATTGCTTTTGTTCTTCCGCAAAGAACGTACCGGAAAGCTGGCAGGGCTGGCATCATTTACGGTAGTCTTTAATTTAAATGAAATGCTTACATTTGGTATTCCGATCATATTAAATCCGATTCTGCTGGTTCCGTTTGTCCTGACACCGGTGGTGTGCTATTGCCTGGCATATGCAGCAACGGTATGCGGTTTCCTGCCGGTTCTTACCCATGAAGTAGTATGGTCGACACCGGTTGGTATCGGTGGCTATCTTGCCAGCGGTTCCTGGAAGGGAATTGCCGTGCAGGCAGTGGGAATTCTGGCAGGGATATTGTTTTACCTTCCGTTCCTGAAAATAAATCAGAGGATGGAGGTATATAAAGCCAAGCGTCATGTTCAGGTTCTGATACACGAATTACAGGAAAAGGAAGAACAGATTGACCAGCCGGTGTTTTTGACGCGCGGAGACCATATCGGAATGATTTCCCGTATGCTCCTGCTTGATTTAAAGCATGCGATCAAGAATAAAGAACTGTATATGCTTTATCAGCCACAGGTATACAGCGATGGTATCTGTATTGGTGCTGAGGCACTGCTGCGCTGGAACCATCCAGTATATGGTATGATATATCCACCACTTATTATTTATCTTGCAGAGGCGGGAAAGGTATTGCCGGAACTGGAACAGTTTATCATTGATGAGGTTACGGATGGGATTGTGTAGACGCGTGCACAATATGATTCGGATTTTAAAATTTCCGTAAACATTACCGCGCACTCCCTGTTGTGGGACATTGAGGGATATATCCGGCAGACAATGGAACAAAAAGAGATAGATGCCCATATGCTCTGGATTGAAATTACAGAACAGGATATCCTTCTGCAGACGGATGTGGTTGTCCGGAAACTTGAAGAACTCAAAAAGCAGGGACATAAGCTTTTGATTGATGATTTCGGCATGGGACATACTTCCCTGCTGTACCTGCAGTCAGAGTATTTTGATGTGGTCAAGCTGGACGGTTCACTGACCCGCCCGCTTTTGAAAAGCCATACGAATCAGAAAATTGTGCGTTCGATAATTGAACTGGGACAGGAACTTGGGTAAATGTAATTGCAGAGTTTGTGGAAAACAGGGAGCAGAGAGATCTTCTGGATACGCTGGGCTGTCATTGCTATCAGGGGTATCTGTATGCAAAACCGCTGGAACTGGAGGCGTTTATTACTTATATGAAACAGATGAACGAGAAGTAGCGGGCTGTTTTTTCAAAAATTTCCAGTGATATTTACCAAAATTTCTCTTGTTTTTTTGAAGCCCTGGATATATGATGATGACAGGGAAATTGTTACAGCACAAAAGCCATTTCAGAAAGGATGGACGGAAAACATGAGAAAGAAGTCACATATTTCACTGGCACGTTATATTGTAGCAAACACAGAGGACGAAGGGCTGAAAAAACACTGGCTGTCGTTTTATATTGGAAGTGTCCTGCCGGATTGTAAGCCATCTTTTATCTATAAACGGCATGAGATTACCGGTACATTTCCAAAACTCAGGAAGGATATAGATGCATTGATCCATGGAAAAGAGAAAACGTTTTCCAAAACGGAAGCGGATGTAATTACATGAACCTGGGGGAGATCACGCATTACGTAGCAGATTATTTTACCTTTCCGCACAATAAGATTTATCCGGGAGGATTTAAAGAACACTGTGCTTATGAAGAACATCTCAAACATGAACTCCGCGCTTTTTTAAAGACGGAGGCACCGAAGGCATTGAATGAATGCGGGCATCGGCAGTTTGCCAGCCAGGAGGCACTGTTTGATTATATTCAGAAGATGCATGATAAGTATTTAAGCAGTAAGATTGATACTGCAAAAGACATTGAGAATATTGTGCTGGTCAATAAACAGGTGTGGATGGTATTGATTATTTGTTTTTGAAAAATCGTATGCAGCACAGAGTTGCATAGCACAGAGGAAAGGCAGTCGGAAATCCGGCTGTTTTTCTGCGTTTACAGGCACTTATAGGATTGACAAATTTTTGACAAAGTGTTACGATTATCCCATATGAAACTGTCGATAATTCGTGACAATCAGGTACATATACCGTTACGAAAGACATTTAGGATTAGGAGGATTTATACAATGAGTGAGTTCAAGAATTTAACTCTGGAAGTAGCTGACGGAATCGCTGTATTAGCAATCTCCAGACCAGCAGCATTAAATGCATTAAACAGTGAGACTCTGGATGAGTTAAACGTATGCTTAAGCGAGATTGAAGCAAACGATGATATCAAAGCAGTCATCTTAACCGGCGGTCCGGATAAGAAGGGCAACGAGTTCAAGTCATTCGTAGCTGGTGCAGATATTGCTGAGATGGTAAACTTCACAGCTCCGGAAGCACGTGCATTCGGAATCAAGCTTCTGAGCCATTCTTTAAACTGATGAATATGCGTCAGGTTACTATCGCTGCAGTGAACGGATTTGCATTAGGCGGAGGATGCGAGATCTCTATGGCATGTGATATCCGTATCGCAAGTGAGAATGCAATCTTCGGACAGCCAGAGTGTGGTCTTGGAATCATTCCTGGATTCGGTGGTACACAGAGACTTGCCCGTCTGGTAGGCATGGGACGTGCAAAAGAAATGATCTTTACCTGTGACAATGTAGATGCAAACGAAGCATACCGCATCGGTCTTGTAAATAAGGTAGTTGCCAAGGAAGAACTTATGCCAACTGCAAAGGCTATGGCAGCAAAGATTATTCTAAGGGAAGCTATGCAGTATCTGTTGCAAAGGCTGCAATCAACAATGGTTATGACATGGACATCAAGAATGCCGTTGAGATGGAAGCAAACCTCTTTGGTGTTGTAAATGATACAAACGACAAGAAAGAGGGAATGGGGCGCTTTCTTAGAGAAGAGAGCTGCTACATTAACAGATTTCTAAAATCATACAGAGGCGATAAGGGGCGATATGAGAAATCATATCGTCCTTTTTTGCATATTTCAGGATAGGGAAAATGGAATTATATTAGACAATCTGGTGAAATTAGGTTATTATAAATAATAAGGGAGTTACCCTAAAACAGGAGTAGTTATAAAAATTATTATTAAATGGAGGTTTAACGTCTTCATGGATAAACTTTATATGATCTTATTATGCCTGATGATAGTACCAATTCTTATTTGTATCAAATATTCCAGAAAATAAAAAGTGATGTGGCATCTTCCATTGTGAAATGCCTCATTTTTTGCAATTGTTACGATCCTTAGCAATGGTTTGTCTACTTTTTCAGGAAATGAAACATTTTCTTATATAATGGAAGCACTTTATCGGTTTTCCTTTGATCTGATGCTGATATATGTATTGCAGTATTCCCAGCAGTATACACGTGTTTTTCACGAGGTTTCACCGTTTAAAAAGGGGTGTTTCATAATTGCATATCTGGATGGAATTTTACTGTTTTTAAATATAATTTTTCATAACGTATTTACGATAGAAACCGTGCGATTCCCGAATTTTGATATGTATCATGTAGCCGACAAATCCATTATTTTTTACTTTCACTATGTGTTTGCATATGGTCTGGTAGTTTGTATTATTGCATCGTTTATCATCAAAATTATACAGATACCGGATTTTTACCGTAAGAAATATTTGCCGATACTTGTGTTAATATGTGTGATCACGGTATCAAAATTTATATGTGGAATTTCAGAATTTCCGATTGATGTGTCGCTTCCTTTTTTTGTATGCGCAGCAATACTGATCTGTTACCTGACGCTGTACCGTTCTTCGCGTGAACTTGTAGATAAAACACTGTCCATCGTTGTAAATGAAATGAATAACGCTGTGATATGTTTTGATATAAATAACGAATGTGTGTATGCCAATGAGCGTGCATTGAAAATATTTAACAGTTCACTGGATTCCCTTTCCGGGATCTCGGAGGATGTACAGGGCTGGATAAAAGAACATGACACCAACAATTCGGCCTCCCTTGAATGGAGTGGTCAAACCATTATTGACAACAAAACGTATTATTTCGATATCGAATACAGAAAACTGTTTGATAAAAAGAATGAATATATAGGTTTTTCCTGAATCTGATTGATAATACGGAGAAACATATTGCGTTTGAGAAAGAAAAATACCTTGCAACACATGATACGCTTACCGGATTGTATAATAAGAATTATTTTGCCCATAAAACATCGGAAATTTTAAATGAGAATCCGGATAAAGAGTGGCTGCTGATCTGTTCCAATATCAAAGATTTTAAACTGGTCAATGATCTCTTTGGTCTTGAAAAAGGAAACGAAGTCCTTAAAATGGAGGCAGATCTTCTTAAAGCACAATGTGGGGAAGGGAGTGTCTATGGACGCACCGGTGGTGACAAATTTGCAATATGCATCCCAAAAGAAGAATTTAAAGAGCAGGATTTTATGGATGCGATACAGACCATGGGGCATGCATTTAACAATGACCTGTATCATCTTCATATTTATGTCGGTGTTTATGAAATCACAGACGGAATGAAGATGTATCTATTATGTGTGATAAAGCCAATCTTGCAATAAAGACACTGGGGGAAAACTATGATAAATCAATTGCATACTATAGCGACACGATATTTCATGATACCGTTGCTGAAAAGCAGCTGGTGGGGGATTTTGATAAAGCACTTGCCGAAAAACAGTTCTGCATGTATTTACAGCCACAGGTGACATCGGAAGGAAAATTACTGGGGGCAGAGGCTCTTGTCCGATGGCAGCATCCAAAACGCGGTCTGATTTTTCCGGGGGATTTTATTGAAGTTTTTGAAAAAACAGGTCTGATTTACCGGCTTGACCGGTTTGTGTGGGAACTTGCCGTACAAAAACTTGCACAATGGCAGAAAGCCGGGCGGGACGATCTGTATATATCCGTAAATATTTCGACCAAGGACTTTTACTATATGGATGTATATGAAACAATTACCAGTCTTGTTGAAACCTATAAAATCATTCCTTCCACACTGAAACTGGAAATTACGGAAACCGCAATTATGACCGGAACCGCAGGGGAACTTGAAATGATTGAACGGTTCAGGAAATCCGGCTTTCAGGTGGAAATAGATGATTTCGGAAGCGGCTATTCTTCATTTAATACGCTAAAGGATATGGATGTGGATGTGCTGAAAATAGATATGGGATTTTTAAGGACAACCCGGCCGGAACGCATAGAGAGAAGTATGTCCATTATAAATACGATCATTCACTCACCAAAACACTTGGTCTTTCCGTTATCACGGAGGGCGTTGAAACAAAGGAACAAATTGATAAGCTTACCCGGATGGGATGCGGAATTTATCAGGGGTATTATTTTTCAAAGCCGATTCCGGTAGGTCAGTTTGAAGATACCTATCTGTAAATTTATCCGGAATAAAGGTATTGCCAACATATTCAGTCAAATGGGACTTGTGGAGGCATGGGGAAGCGGAGCTATCTGGAGGTGTCCGGGGATTACCGGTAATAGTTGTCATTGCCTCAAAAGTTTATTTCAATCCTGATTTATAATATGCAGCTTGTGGCAAAAGAGCACGGCTGCCTGGGTTCTTCCGGTGGGAATACAACCGGAAGGTTTGAGAATCCGTTTGTTACAATACCGTCTGCATACCAGACACTTGATTCTTTTATGAGAGTGAATGGGCTGGTTCACACCGAAAGTGGAGTGATTCCATGCTATGAGACGAATGGGGAAAGCATGGACATCTATATTGCGTGTGAGTAAAACGGTATGGGGTATCGGGACTCGGCAATATAATTGTTTTTTTAAGCGTAATCCGTTATACTAGATGCATAGTATAGCGGATTATTTTTTGGAGGTACTTATGGGAAGATTTTTGAATCCAGATAACGGGGCTTTTTCAGAGGCAGTCAATTCAGAAATTTATATTGATAAAACCCGTTTGCTGGAATACACCAACCAGGTGATAAATACCACATCAAAATTTATCTGTAACAGCCGTCCGAGACGTTTTGGAAAGTCCATGACTGCAGACATGCTTTCTGCTTATTACAGCAGGGGATGTGATTCCAAAGAGCTCTTTAAAAATTATGAGATAAGTACAGTTTCATCATATGAAAAGAATCTTAATAAATATGATGTGATCCATTTTGATGTACAGTGGTGCATGATGGATGCCAAAGATACAGATCATGTTGTAGATTATATCAATGAGGGAATTTACAGGAACTGAGGGAAGCATATGGACAGATCATTCCGGATGCGGTCAGGACTGCTTATGGGGCAATGTCCTATATCAAAGCGGCTACGGGCAATAAATTTGTTGTCATCGTTGATGAGTGGGATGTTTTGATTCGAGATGAGGCACAGAATCATACATTGCAGGAGGCATATATTGATTTTCTCAGAGGGATGTTTAAAGGCACAGAACCTTCCAGATACATTGCGTTAGCATATTTGACGGGAATTTTACCGATTAAGAAATTAAAAACGCAGTCAGCGCTCAACAATTTTGAAGAGTTTACCATGCTCGATGCAGGACGGATGGCTCCTTACGTCGGGTTTACAGAAGAAGAAGTCCACGGACTGTGTGAACAATACGGATGCAGTTATGAACAGGTGAAATCCTGGTATGATGGCTATTTATTAGAGGATTATCAGGTATATATCCGAAGGCCGTTGTCAGTGTCATGTTAAATGGAAAGTATAAAAGTTATTGGTCAAATACCGGAAGCTATGAGGCAATTGTGCCACTGATCAACATGGATTTTGATGGCTTGAAATCTGCAATTATCGAGATGTTGTCGGGCGCATCCGTAGAAGTGGATGTGACATCCTTTCAGAATGACACGGTAAGTTTTGCAAATCGGGATGATGTGCTTACGTACCTGATTCATTTGGGGTATCTGGCTTATGATCAGGACAGCCGGCATGTTTTTATTCCGAATGAAGAAATCCGGCACGAGTTAAATCATGCAGTGAAACGTACCAGTTGGAATGAGATGATGACATTTCAAAAAGAATCGTTAGCGTTATTAGATGCAACGCTGGAAAAAGATGGAATGGAGGTTGCAAAGGGGATTGAGAAAATTCATACTGGGTATTCTTCAACGATTATGTACCATGATGAAAATTCGCTCAGCAGTGTACTTACGATCGCATACTTAAGTTCCATGCAGTATTATTTTAAACCCGTCCGGGAATTGCCGACCGGCCGTGGTTTTGCGGATTTTGTTTATATTCCAAACCGGAATATAAAGCTGATTATCCGGCACTGGTTGTGGAACTGAAATGGAATAAAACTGCGGATACCGCCTTACAACAGATAAAAGACAGAAGTATCCGCAATCGTTAGAGCCATATACAGGAAATATTCTGCTCGTAGGAATCAATTATGATAAGAAGACGAAAGAACATTCCTGTGTGATTGAAAATGATAAAAAGCAATAAGCGTTAAGCTTCGTCTTTTTGCAGGATTGAAACAAATCCCACATGCCGATCCATCCAGTTTCCGATGATCGCAATTCCTTTTCCCATAGATTTTGTGTGCATTGCACGCGGCTGCGATTATAGTCCTTTTTTCACAGATTTTCAAGTGGGGGTAAATAGTAATAGTATTAAGAAAAAGGCTGACAGTCTGTGCGCTCTGTTATATACTGTTGAAAGAACAAAAATCGCAACATGAACAGAACAGGAAGAAACCAATGGAAGAAAAAATAATGCATCTTCTGATCACAGAAGACGATATGGCACTCGCACAGGGACTGCAGCGCGCATTACAGGAGAAAAACCGGCAGGTGCTATGCTGTAAAAATATACAGGAGACCAGACAGCATCTGCATCAGAACAAGACAGATCTGCTGATTCTCGATGTAAATCTGCCGGATGGAAGCGGTTTTGATCTGCTGCAGGAGATCCGCAGAACCTCGGATCTTCCGGTGATCTTACTTACGGCAAACGATCTGGAAATGGATATTGTAAGCGGACTGGAGCAGGGAGCAAATGATTACATTACAAAGCCGTTCAGTCTGGCGGTACTCCGGGCGCGGGTAAACACCCAGCTTCGGAACCGGACGGCGCAGATGCAGAAAGAAAGCGCAAAAAATACACAGATCTGGAGGGCAGTATCTGGAAGTTTGATTTTACAAATATGCGTTTTACCGTAAGCGGACAGGAAGTGGAGTTAAGTAAAACCGAGCAGAAACTTCTGGCGCTTCTTGTGCAGCATGTGGGGATGACCGTGCCGCGGGAAACTTTGATGGATCGCATCTGGACCGATGGCGCGGTGTACGTGGATGAAAACGCGCTTTCGGTTGCCATCAAGCGGCTGCGGGATAAATTACAGGCAAAGGAGCAGATCCGGACCGTGTATGGGATCGGATATGTATGGGAAGTATGATCGGATATTTTGTAATTATATTGCTTGCGGCAGGGAGTGTGCTTGCAGCAGCACTTTTCTTCAGACACCGGCAGAAACAGGTGATGGATGGACTTTCCGATATGCTTGAGGCGGCGATAAACGGCACCTTTTCCGAGACCACATTTGATGAGTCGCGGCAGTCGTCGCTGGAAAACCGTCTGGCGCAGTATCTGGCGGCATCGGAACTTTCGGTGCGAAGCATAGATGCGGAGCGGGAAAAAATCAAAGAACTGATCGCAGATATTTCCCATCAGACGCGGACACCACTTTCGAATATTTTATTGTATACGGAACTGCTGGAGGAAGAACCGCTGGGGGAAGCAGCACAGGATTCCGTAAAAAAGCTGCGGCAGCAGAGTGAAAAATTACAGTTTTTAATGGATGCGCTTGTCAAACTTTCAAGGCTTGAGACAGGCGTTTTTGTGTTGCATCCAATCCGGCAGCCGCTGACAGAACTGGTCGTAGACGGTATGGAAAGTTACCGGGAAAAAGCAGCCGCCAAAGGACTTGCGATTGCGTTTTCCGGGACGAAAAAAGCAGAGGAAGGCGCACCGTTTATGCGTACTTTGATAAGAAATGGTCCATGGAAGCACTGGGAAATATTCTCGATAATGCGATCAAATATACGAACACAGGAGGGATTACCATAAAACTCTGTTCCTATGAACTGTTTGCCTGCGTGGAAGTGACGGATACGGGAATCGGCATCGGTGAGGAGGAGCATGCGGCGGTATTTGGGCGTTTTTACAGGGGAAACGCGGTTGCCGAAAAGAGCGGTGTGGGGATCGGACTGTATCTGGCACGTTTTATCATGCAGCAGCAGGGCGGATATATCCGGCTTTCGTCCGTGCCTGGGGCAGGCTCAACGTTGGGCTGTATTTTCCAACGGCAATTGTGTCAAAACTGTAAGAATCTTTTTTCTCCGGGACAGATTCTCGAAAGAATTCTGTGCGACAATCTTAAAAGAAGGCAGGAAATGCCAAATCAGGAGCAAAAGGAGATTACAGGATGGTCATTTTGGAAACCAGAGATTTGAAAAAACAGGTATGGCACGGGGGGAGACCGCCGTGCACGCGCTGGCGGGGGTAAACCTGTCGGTGGAAAACGGAGAATTTGTCGCGGTGGTAGGAACCTCCGGATCGGGAAAATCGACGCTTTTACATATGCTTGGCGGACTCGACCGGGCAACATCCGGCAAAGTCTATGTGGACGGCAAAGACATCTTTGCATTAAAGGATGAAGAACTGACGATTTTCCGCAGAAGAAAAATCGGATTTGTCTTTCAGTCCTTTAATTTAGTTCCGGTGCTGTCTGTCTATGAAACATTGTGCTGCCGCTGCAGCTTGACGGAAAACCGTGGACAATGCATTTATCGGGGAGATTGCAGAGGCACTCGGACTGAAAGAAAAATTAAACGTGCTGCCAAACCAGCTTTCGGGAGGACAGCAGCAGCGCGTGGCGATCGCGCGGCACTCGCAGCCAAACCGGCGATTTTATTAGCAGATGAACCGACCGGAAATCTCGACAGCCGTACCTCACAGGATGTGATGGGGCTGCTCAAAACAACTAGCACCAAATTGCGCAGACCATTATGATGATCACACACAACGAGGAGATCGCACAGCTTGCAGACCGGATCATTCGTATCGAGGATGGACGGATTGTGACCGGGAAAGCAGGTGAGGCATTATGATGCAGGTAAAAAACCGTGCCTGTGTGCGTACCGTTGCCGTGCGCAGTCTGCGGGCTTTTAAAATGAGAAACCTGATTGCCGTGATTGCAATTATGCTGACCACGATGCTGTTTACCGCGCTGTTTACGATTGCAATTTCCATCAATGATTCGTTCCAGCAGTCCAACTTCTTATGGCCGGAGGCGATGCGCACGGGTCTTTTAAGAAACTGACGGAAGAACAGATGGAAACCTTAAAAAAAGATCCGCTCATTCGGGAGACAGGTGCGCGGCTGTTTTTAGGAATGGGAACCGGGGATGCATTTCGCAAGACACAGGTGGAAGTCAGCTATATGGATGCGCATGAAGTAAAACATTATTTTTGCACACCAACGCACGGACATCGTCCAAAGAGGGAAGCAATGAGGCGATGACAGATACCCGGGTGTTAAAACTGTTAGGAGTACAGCCCAAAATCGGCACAAAATTTACCGTGACGTATCAGATCGGAGGAGGTCAGTCAGAACCGAAAACGGTGACGCAGGAGTTTGTTCTCTCCGGCTGGTGGGATTACAACGGAGTTTCCCAGGCAAGCAATGTGATCGTGCCAGAAGTTATGTGAAAAAGACATTGCAGAATGTGGAGATCGGGGAGGATGAAGAGAGTGGAAAATGGTCACTTGACGTTATGTTTGGGAATGCACTTCATATCGAAAAAAATATGCGGCAGGTGATCAGAGACTGTGGATTTCAGTCAGAAGATGCTTCCAAACCGGGCTATATTGCATTTGGTGTAAACTGGGGCTATACCGGTGCGCAGTCGAGCAGCAATCTGAATGCGGAAAGCATTGCAGCCATTGTGGCATTGCTTGTGCTCATTGTATTTACCGGCTACCTGGTCATTTACAATGTGTTTCAGATTTCCGTCACCAACGATATCCGTTTCTACGGACTGTTAAAAACGATCGGCATGACCGGGCGGCAGCTTAAGCGGATCATCCGGCTGCAGGCAGTCCTTTTATCAGTTATTGGAATTCCGGCGGGACTTCTTCTGGGATTTGGAATCGGCGTGGGACTGGCACCGGCTGTCATGGCACAGATGAGTTACACGACAGCGGTTATAAAATTGCATGCGTGGGTATTTGTGGGAGCAGCACTTTTTTTCACTGGTCACTGTATTTTTATCCTGCAATAAGCCGGGGAGGATCGCTGCAAAGGTATCCCCGGTCGAAGCGGTGCGCTATACGGAGGCAGACTGTGGCAGAAAAAAAGCAAAAGCGGCAAAAAAACCGGCATCTTTGGGGCGTATGGCATGGGCAAACGTGGGACGGAACCGGAAGAAAACGGTTCTTGTTGTCATTTCCCTCTCCCTTGCGGTCGTTCTTTTAAATCTGACCGTTATGTTTGCAAACGGATTTGATATGGATCTGTATTTGAAACATTTCTGTGTGAGCGACTTTGTGTTTGCCAATGCGGATTATTTTAACGTGCAGAAAGGCTTCCATTCTTCCGATGAAGCAGTAGAAGATTCTGCAATGCAGACCGTGCTCGCGCAAAATGGCGTTAAAGAGAGTGGATGTGTCTACGGACAGACAACCCGGGTTTTGGAAAAAATAAAGAAAAAAGATATGCTGGCGTATTTTACATCCATGGGACATACTATGACAAAAGAGCAGGAAAAGGGTTATTTCAATTGGAAGGAACAGGCAGATGATGGCAGTTATTATGACGATATTCAGTTGTATGGAATGGATGCATTTCCGCTTCAGAAAGTAAAGGTGCTCAAAGGCGATGTCACAGCTCTGGATCAGGAGAATGCCATTGCGGCAGTCTATAAGCAGGATGATTATGACAAAAAAGTTGATCACAGTAACTGGGCCGGGGTGGGCGATCAGGTGACACTCAGGTATGTAAACAGTTGGAAATATTTTAATGCAGAGACTGGAAAAGAGATTCCGGAGGAAGAGATTGACAGCTACGAAGGTGCATGTGACGTGGAAGCAGATGATATACACAAAAAACCTATACGGTGGTGGCAGAGATTCTGGTGCCTTCCGCGATGAACTGCCGGTATTATGGATCGCCGCAGTTTGTGCTTGGGAGTGATACGTTTATC
>ENA-OQER01000476-OQER01000476.1-human-gut-metagenome-genome-assembly--contig:-NODE-476-length-21667-cov-2.481198_pt1 | contig 21667 bp, 32 predicted proteins | sample MGYA00242797_ERZ504639 | MGnify/ENA primary metagenome ERZ504639 (study PRJEB26092, sample SAMD00036306) | human gut metagenome | host: Homo sapiens | study: EMG produced TPA metagenomics assembly of...
CGCGACCGATGTCTTCCGGGTTGACGCGCACGCGAATGAGTTCGCCACGCGCGTTCTCATGGGACTTCACCGAAACGTCGTCGGGAAATCGACGATGTTCTTAATCAGATGTTCCACAGCCTGGGCGAGCATGATCACTCAGCTTCCGCAGCCGGCTCTTCAGCCGGAGCTTCCTCGGTAGCGGCGGCTTCGGCTTCAGCCTTGGCCTTGGCGTCAGCTTCGGACTTTGCAGCTTCAGCTTCTGAGCCTGAGCCTCAACGGCCTCAACGCGAGCGGCGGCATCCGGGCCAGCTTCAACGGTCTTCAGGGTGCCTTCAGCACCGTCAAGGCCCTTGAACTTCTGCCAGTCACCGGTGATCTTCAGCAGGTTCAGCACCTGCTCGGTCGCTGAGCGCCAACGCCGAGCCAGTACTGAGCGCGCTCGGAATCGATAACGATGGTCGAAGGCTGGGTGTTCGGATTGTAGGTACCGATCTCTTCGATGGCGCGGCCATCACGCTTGGTACGGGAATCCATGATCACCACGCGGTAGAACGCGTAGAACTTCTTACCCATGCGCTTCAGACGAATCTTGGTTGCCAAAATGGCTCTCCTTGTATAACTAGGGGTGTGCGTTTCGTTTTCTGTGTGGGGCACGGAATCCGAAACCCACATGTTCCTCACGTCACGCGATAGTTAGAGGGCCTCGCGCGCGCGAATAACTTACCAAGTATAACCGTGGGGTACGGACGGATGGGTCTTAGGATGTTTCCCGCTCTATGCGACTTTCCGAATCCGTGCAAAACCGGGAAGTCGTTTGTCTGATTCTGCGGAAACGGTCAATTATGCGGCGAATGTGATGCCTTGAATGACCGAATCGGCAGAATCGGACATTTGCTGGCATTCGTGAGATGTTTGCGTGGGTCTACATGGCGGAATCGTCGGAATCAGGCAGGCTGGCTACACTTGGAGGTTCCGAGTTTGCGTATGTCCGTTCGGAGTGAACGGTTTGCATAGGGGGAGTTGCCTGAATGATTATCGCGCTTTGGATTGCGTTGATTATTTGCGTTGTATGGATTGCGCTTGGCGAGATGCCGGCTGGTTGGGATGGCCATTTGCCGCTGCCGTACTTGATTGCGTTGATTCCGTTGCTGTGGATTCCGACGCTTGTGATCGCCGTCGCCGGTTTCGCGTTGCATGAGCCGGCTCTCGGGGGAGTCGCTGCGGTGGTCTGTCTTGCGTCGCTGCTACGCAAAATCGCATATTGGATGGAAAATCTTAATTCTCCCAATACTGCGCAGAGGGTTGCCGAAAAACTTGCGGAAAAGCGTGAAACATCTCGTGAAACAGGCAATGAAGCTGTTACGGAATCCGCGAAACATGGCCGTTTCCGTGTGATGACGCTGAACTGCCGATTTGGTCGCGCCAACGCTGCGGCAATCGTCAGTGCGGTCAAAAAACATGATATTGCAGTACTTGCATTGCAGGAATTGACGGACGATCTGGTTGCGCAATTGGACGCTTCGGGATTGTCTGATTTGCTTCCGTACCGTCAGTTGGGGGAGAACAAGGGGACGGACAATGGCGGATTCAACGGTGTGTGGATTCGTATTGAACCAAGCGACATGTCTCCGGTCACTGCGGTGATTCCCGCGGCCGACGTGCCGGGCGTGTGCTTCCCGATCGATTCGATGCGCGGCATCACGTTTGTTTCGGCACATCCGAAGTCTCCGATGCGCGGATGCAGGGAATGGTCCGCCGGCATCATCGGTTTGGGGGAGTTGGCGACCACTCAGAAGCAGGGCGACATCACCGTTGTGTTGGGTGATTTGAATTCCGGCACCGATCATCCAAGCTTCCGCAAGCTGCTGAATGCGGGCTTCAAGGATGCGGCCTTGTGCGAGGCGAAGGGCCGTCATGCCACGTTCCCATCATGGCTGCCGTGGCCGCGCATCATTCTCGACCATGTGCTTTTCACCAAGGGATTGGACGCTTCGACGTGAGTTCGTTCTGCGTTGAAGGTAGCGATCATCTTGCGCTTGTTGCCACGTTGACGTTGAAGTAGTTGATGGCGATTATAAGGTAGTCGATTCAGCTGAAAACAGCTGATTGGAGTACGCAAAAAGGGGATGCGATTCGTCTTGAATCACATCCCCTTTTTATACGTTACCGTTTTCGCGTCGCTTGCTTTAGTGCAGCAAGCCGGACAGTCCGCCGCCAAAGTTCGGCGGCAGCTCACCGGCATCGCCCATCAAGTCTTGCAATCCGGCGGGAAGTGCAGGATTCTGCGGCTTCTTGGCAAAAGCGGAACCGCCGGAAGACTTACCGTCGGAGTTCTTGCCGGCAAGCTTGTCGCGCAATGCCTTCTCTTCAGCCTCGCGCTTCATCGGATTGCCGGACTTACCGCCCTTCTTCTTGCCCTTCTTGCCTTTGCCCTTGCCTTTGCCCCCGCCCATGGCAGGGCCGCCAAAGCCAGGCATGCCAGCGCCGGCCTTGTTGCTCATACGCTTCATCATCTTCGCGGCCTGCTCGAAACGCTGCAACAGCGCGTTCACCTGCGAAACGGTCACGCCGGAACCGTAAGCGATACGAGCTCGACGAGAACCGTCAATAATCGAAGGATCACGACGTTCCGCAGGAGTCATCGAACGAATAATGGCTTCAGTACGATCGATTTCCCTCTCGTCGAACTGCTCAAGTTCTTTACGATGCGCGGCCATACCCGGAATCATGCCAAGCAGATTCTTCATCGGACCAAGCTTGCGCACCTGTTGCAGCTGATCGAGGAAATCATCCAAACCAAAGGAACCATCGGAAATCTTGATGGCGGCCTTACGAGCCTCTTCCTCGTCGAACTGCTTCTGCGCCTGCTCGATCAGGGTAAGAATATCGCCCATATCGAGAATGCGGGAAGCCATACGATCCGGGTGGAAAACCTCGAAATCCTTCAGACCTTCGCCAGTGGAAGCGAACAGAATCGGCTTGCCGGTAACGGAGGCGACCGAAAGCGCGGCACCACCACGGGCGTCGCCATCAAGCTTCGAAAGCACCACGCCGGTGAAGTCCACGCCCTCATCGAACGCCTTCGCCGTCTGCACGGCATCCTGACCGATCATCGCGTCGATTACGAACAGGATTTCGTTCGGCTGCACGGCGTCGCGAATATCGCGAGCCTGCTTCATGAGCTCTTCGTCAACGCCGAGACGGCCTGCGGTATCGATGATAACCGTGTCGTACAGCTTCTGCTTGGCCAGCGCAACAGCGTCACGCGCCACCTTCACCGGATCGCCGGTGGTCAGCCCGGAAGCAACGGCTTCGCCACCGTCGGACTGCACGCCCTTTCCGGAGCGTACACGGGCACGCCTGCACGTTCGCCAACCACCTGCAGCTGCGTCACTGCGTTCGGACGCTGCAAATCGGCCGCGACCAACAGCGGAGTGTGGCCGGAATCCTTCAGCCAGTAGCCGAGTTTGCCTGCAGGGTGGTTTACCAGCACCCTGAGACCGGCGAGCATGATGACGGTCGGCGGATTCTTCGCAAAATTCAGCGGTCGGTCAACGCCAGCGCCAAGCACGGCCGTCAACTCTTCGTTGAGATCTTCACGACCTGCTGGGCCGGATTCAGCGCCTGGGAAACCTCGGTGCCGAGCGCACGCTCGCGGATTCGGCCGGTGAAGGAACGTACCACGTCGAGCGCCACGTCGGCGTCGAGCAGCGCGCGGCGGATTTCGCGGATCGTACCATCGATATCAGCCTCGGAAAGCTTGCCTTTGCTCTTCAGATGCTTGAACGCATTCGAGAGCCTATCTGTCAAAGAACTAAATGCTGCCATAATGTTCCTCAGTCTAGCCGTCCCGCGGGAAATTTCGCATTCCAATTAATGGTGTTGATGATGTTCGGTTTGATATTCGGTGAGATGCTTGATGCTATTTGCATGAGAAATGACAATCCCGTCTCTTCCAATAGGAGAAGACGGGATTATTGCTTATTAAGAGCGCTGCGGATTATTTGAGGGTCCAGGTGGGGCCTTGTGGGGTGTCTTCGATGGCGATTCCGGCTGCGCCCAAGGCATCACGAATGGCGTCGGCGCGGGCGAAATCCTTGGCCTTGCGGGCTTCGGCACGCTCCTCCAACTGTTCGGAAACCAAACGGTCAAGCGCAGTATGCTCAGCGGAATCAGCACCGGCTCCGGCTGCGCCGCCGGCCGCGCCCTCGCTTACCCACGGTTCCGCCAACGGATCCAAACCAAGCGTATCGAGCATCGCACGCACATTCACCAAAACAGCGCGAACTTCATCCTTCGCAACATCCGAATCAACACGATCGGCAAGCTTCGAAAGCAACGTGTTGCCGGAACGAATCGCCGTGAAAATCGCAGCGGAGGCGCCGGAAACATTAATATCGTCATTCATTGCGGCGACGAAATCAGCCGGCAGCTCATCGGCGGAAACCGAAACGATCTCCTCACGGGACGGCTGCCCGCCAACGGCGGCACCGGCACGTTCGATGAAATTCGACACACGATCGTACGCGGACTGAGCCTCGGTCAACGTCTGATCCGACCATTCCAACATGGAACGATACTGCACGGAACCAAGCGCGTAACGCACCACCCAAGCGGAATTTTCCGCCAAAACCGCCGGCACGGACAAGCCGTTGCCCAGCGACTTCGACATCTTCTCACCCTTGGCGGTAACCCATGCGGAATGCATCCAACGAGCCGCCGAATCGTAACCGGCGGCACGAGTCTGCGCCATTTCGTTCTCATGGTGCGGGAAACGCAAGTCCAGCCCGCCGCCATGAATGTCGAACATATCCTTCAAATAGCGGTGGCTCATCGCCGAGCATTCAATATGCCAACCCGGGCGACCCGTGCCGAACGGAGTATTCCAACGCGCGTCAAGCGGATCGGAATCCTTTGGAGCTTCCACAATGCGAAATCACGCGGATCATGCTTGTCTTCCGACATGTCCGCAGGATCAACCGGATTGTACTTGTCGTTGCCCGTATTGTCGACAGACGGACCCATGGCATCGGCCACTTCGGAAGCGGCATCGGCCACAGCGGTCTGCTTCTGATGCGTCAACTCGCCATAATGAGGCCAGCTGGCAACGTCGAAATACACGTTGCCGGTCGGATTGCCGTTCTCGTCAGTCACCACGTAGCCGTGGCCGTTGTCGATGATCTGCTTGATCAGATCGATCATGTCGATCATGTGGCCGGTCGCACGCGGCTCATACGTAGGCGGCTCAACACCCAACGTGTTGTAAGCTCAGTGAATTCACGCTCGTAAATGTACGCACGTTCCCACCACTGCTGACCGGCGGCCGCAGCCTTATCGAGAATCTTGTCGTCGATATCGGTGACATTGCGCACGAACGTGACCTTGTAGCCCAAACGCTCGAACCAGCGACGCACCACGTCAAACGCGACAGCCGCACGAATATGGCCGATATGCGGCGAGCTCTGCACGGTGGCGCCACACACGTACATGCCGACCTGACCAGGCTTGATCGGCGTGAAATTCGACACGGCGTGCGATGCGGTGTCGTACAGCTTCAGATCGGCAGCGGCGCTCGCCACTGCGTCAACTGCGGTTGCGACGCTAGAAATGTTGATATTCTGCGGTTCTTGCGTGTTCGTCATAACCACGAGAGTATTGCCAGAATCGGACATGCATGCGAGATGAAAATGAACGGCAAAACAGTTTTTGTTGGATTTGTGAACATCGTTACGTAGGTGATGCAACAATAGAACGTATGACGCAATCGCAGGTGCTGATTTTGCAACACGTTCCGTGGGAGAGACCGGGACGCATTTTAGACAGTTTGGATGATTTGGGACTGCAGTATCAAATCATCAATGTCGCCAAGCAGAAGAAACCGGATTTGCCTGATTTTGGCGAGGTTTCCGGCGTGGTGATCATGGGCGGCCCGATGGGTGCGCTCGACTACGACAAGTATCCGGATTAAAGGCCGAGGCCAAGCTCGCGCGGGCTGCGGTCAGTGTGGGCAAGCCGGTGTTGGGCGTGTGCTGGGGCATCAGATCATCGCCACCGCGCTGGGGGCGAAGCTGAAGTCGGGAGATGCTCCGGAAATCGGTTTTGCGCCGATTAAATGCATCGACAAGCATGATTATTTCTCGATGTGGAACAAAACCGTGGATGTGCTGCACTGGCATAACGACGTGGTGTCGTTGCCGGAGGGCGCGCAGCCATTGGCGCGATCCGCGAAGACCAAGGTGCAGGCGTTCCGTTTTGGTTCCGCTCTGGGCATGCAGTTCCACTTGGAGGTTACCCCTACTCTGTTGGAGGAGTGGCTTGACGAGTCAAGCATGGTCAAGGATCTCAAGGCTGCCGGCGGATCGAAATCGCAGTTGCGCGAGCGTTCGCCGAATATAATCCGCAGTTGCAGCCGCTTGCGGATCAGGTGTTTTCGAGTTTTGCCGCTCGTTGTAATTCGTATGAGCAGAGTTTGGCTCAGGCGCAGCAGCTGATCGCCGAGTTGCGTGCGGTTCCGATTGCTGCGTAGCGCTGGTGGCGATTCGCAAGTTGCGGCATTGCCTGCAGGTTTGGGAGATGTTCCCGCTACATTGGTGACTTATGCCGACTTATGATTTGGGACTTGAACACGTTTCGCTTGCTTTTGCGACCAAGAATATTTTCAATGATGTAACGCAGGGTGTTTTTGAAGGCGATCGCATCGGCATCGTCGGTAAGAACGGCGACGGCAAGTCCACGTTGCTGCATTTGTTCAGAGGCACGCAGGAGCCGGATTCCGGTCGCGTGACCATTCGCGGCGGGCTTACGTTCGGCATGCTCGACCAGCGTGATCCGCTCGACGACAACGCCACCGTGCGCGAAGCTGCGCTCGAAGGCCGTGAAGACTACGAATGGGCTGCGGAAACCAAGTCGCGCGAAATCGTCGAAGCATTGCTTGGCGGCATCAGCTTGGAAGCGAAAATCGGTTCGCTTTCCGGCGGTCAGCGTCGCCGCGCTGATTTGGCACGCCTGTTGCTCAAGGATTGGGATATTCTCGCTCTCGACGAGCCCACGAACCATTTGGATGTGGTGACCATTCACTGGCTGGCGGAACATTTAAAGAATCGTTGGCCGGCCGGATCCGGCGCGCTGCTGCTCGTCACCCATGACCGTTGGTTCCTCGACGAAGTGTGCGAATCCATGTGGGAGGTGCATGACGGCGAAATCGAGCCGTTTGAAGGCGGCTATTCCGCATACATGCTGCAGCGCGTGGAACGCGATCGCCAAGCCGACGTGCGTGAAACGAAGCGTCGCAATCTGGCTCGTAAGGAACTTGCCTGGCTTACCCGCGGTGCCCGCGCCCGTTCCACCAAGCAGAAATTCCATGTGAAGGCCGCGCGTGAGCTCATCGCCGACGTGCCTCCGGTGCGCAATACGCTGGAATTGAAGCAGATGGCCACATCCCGCCTGGGCAAGCAGGTGGTTGACCTGATCGATGTGACGCAGATTTTCGAACATGTGCAAGGCGAGGCCGATATCGATCCTGACGTTGCGACATGGAAGCGTCGGCATCGCGCGTCGATGTGGTGCCGGCCATGTATGCCGAGCCGCAAGTGCATGGTTCCGTGGAAGTTGCCGTCGACGATCTGACTGATCCGCGATTGGTGGATGCCGGTGTTGCAGCGGCGCAAGTTGCTGCAGCTGCGAAAGAATCGCAAGAAATTCAGGAATCGCAAGAAAATAATACTGATGATCCTGCAGAAGAAATTACTTCTGCAGCGCAAAAAATTACTGTTACCGGTCGTAAGATTCTTGACGACGTGACATGGCTGATCGGGCCGGGCGATCGTTTCGGCATCGTCGGCGCGAACGGTGCCGGAAAATCGACGTTATTGAAGATTCTTGACGGCACGATCACCCCCACTGTAGGTCATGTGAATATCGGCAAAACCGTGAAATTCGCGGTGCTTTCACAGCGTCTCGACGAATTGGAGAAGCTCGGTAAATACAAGATCAAGGAAGTGCTGAGCCGTTACAAGCCGAGCTATATCGTGGACGGCAAGGAAACCACGCCGGGGCAGATGATGGAGCGTCTCGGATTCGAGTCGGCGCAGCTGATGACGCCGATCAAGGACCTATCGGGTGGTCAGAAGCGTCGTATGCAGTTGCTGCTGATCCTACTGGACGAGCCGAACGTGCTCATCATGGATGAGCCCGGCAATGATCTCGACACCGACATGCTCGCCGTGATGGAGGATCTGCTCGACACTTGGCCGGGAACTCTGATCGTCGTCTCCCATGACCGGTATCTGCTCGAACGCGTCACCGATCAGCAGTTCGCGCTGATCGGCGGCAAGGTGCGCCACCTGCCCGGTGGCGTGCAGGATTATCTGGACATGACTGAGGCCATCAAGAACGGCAAGGATCCGTTTGCGGACGAGAAGGCAGGTGCCGGCAAAGGCAAGAAGGGCGGTTCCGCTGGGACTGCCGGTTCCACGACCGAAGGCACCGCAGGCAACTCCGCAAGTGGGTCTGCGACTGCTGAAACCGCATCTTCCGCGCCTTCTACGCCGAAACTTTCCGGCAAGGCCTTTCACGAAGCTCCAAGCGCGTATCGGCAATCGAGCGCAAACTCGCCAAACTCGAAGAGCAGAAAGCCGATCTTGAGCAGCAAATGGCCGCGCACGACCCCAGCGACTACGAGGGCCTAGGCAAGCTCAACGACCAGCTTCAAGCCGTCACCGACGAGTCCGAAGAACTTGAACTCGAATGGATGGAACTCTCCGAACAGCTTGAGTAGCATTCGTATCGTCCGCGTCAATTACCGGACAGGGTGTGCATGTTGTGGCGGCGGCGCAGCTCCTCCAGCGTTTCCGGTGAATGTTGGCCATTCGTGCGACAGCGATGCGTGGCATTCCATGTGCCAATGTCATATTCTTGTTATTGCAGGAAACCTTAGCTGTTCTTGTCGGAGAGACCAATGGAGGTGCCTTATGAATCAAGTGATGCGAAGAAGCGCCTGTTGCTTGTTGTCCAGCTTGTTGTTGTGGTCATGCGTTGGCTGCACGAAAGCTGCACATGAAAGTTCCGGTGATGGCTCCGTACAGAGCAGCAGCGAGAATGATGATGCCGCAAAACAGGCATATAAAGCATTTACTGTGGACGCTCTGGATCGTGTCGCCGTCGATGATCTCAATAGCTCGGGCAAACTGGTTCTAGTAAACAAGTTGGGTGCGAAATCCGTACATGGCGATGATGCTATTTCATTTACAAAAACAGTTGATGACAGCAATATGTATTATGTCATCTCCATGTGTAAGCAGAAGGAGCAGGCTCCTTATTCGTTTGTCCTCTACAAAGATGGACAGCCGCACACTTTAACCACTAGGGAATCCTGTACGTCTAATGGAGTGGAAACGGTCTCTCTCCCGGCGAAGAATTTCCCAGATGCCACCTCATTGTCCATTATCAATATCGGCAATACGGATCTTGTTGTTTCCGTATATGAAGTAAAGGAACCCCATCATGAATAATTTCAGTCATAATGCTCCCTGTCGTGCTGCCATCATCATGGTTTGTGGCATCGCGATGAATGCTACTGGGCTAGTTGTTGCAAAACTGGCCGATTAGGTAGATGGGGTAGTAGGTGATGTTGTGGTCGGTTTCGATGTTGCCGGGGCCGAAAACTAATCCTTGGCGAAGGTGATAACTTTCCTCTGCGAGCACATTATTAAGAGCCCGATGAACCTTGTTTGATATCTTCTTGCGCCTTGCGAACGTCTATGAGACTGTTGTTTTGCGCAAAAGATGCTACTGCAGCTGGCATGCTCCAATGATCAGATATTTTCTGAATATCGCAGATCTGACAACAAAAAGGGCTGTCCCGCGTTGAAACGGGAAAGCCCTGTAGGTTTGAAATTAGGCTGATTGGATCAGCGACCGGTGATTTCGGAGCCGAGCACCTTTTCGCTCAAGGCCTTCGGACCGCGCGTCACTGCGACCGCGCCGGAACGAACCAGCTCGATAATGCCGTAATGCTCCAAAAGCCCCAGCAGCGCATCAATCTTGCTTCGGCACCGGTGGCTTCGATGGTCAGCGACTCCGGATTCACATCGACCACGCGCACGCGGAACAGACGCACGATCTCAAGCACGTCGGAACGGTTGGATTCGTCGGCAGTTACCTTGATAAGCACCAGTTCGCGCTCCACAGCGGTGTTCGGATCCAAATCCACGATTTTCAACACATGCAGCAGCTTGTTGAGCTGCTTGATGATCTGCTCGAGCGGCACCTCATCCACATCGGCGGTCACCGTGACACGCGAAATGTCAGGACGCTCGGTGGGGGAGACGGACAGCGAGTTGATGTTGAACGCACGACGGGCGAACAGGCCGGCAATACGTGCCAGCACGCCCGGACGGTTCTCTACGAGCACGGAAAGCGTATGGCGCTTGGAACCCGGCTGAGATGCAGGATACATTGGTAGACCCTTCCTTACTACTTACTCGTTTACTCGTTGTCGGCAGCGGCCTTCGGGCGCTGCAGCGGCTTGATTCCGGGCATATAGGTGACATTGTCGTTGGAATCGCCAGCTGCGACCATCGGCCACACCATAGCGTCCTTCCACACGCGGAAGTCGATAAGCACCGGGCGATCGTTGATTTCGTTGGCCTTCTTGATCGCCTCAATGGCTTCTTCTTCCGTGAACGCACGCATGCCGATGCAACCGTACGCTTCGGCAAGCTTCACGAAATCAGGAACATCCACGATTTCCGGCGTATTCTCTCCATCCATCAGATTGGTGGCGGAATAATGCTCGCCGTAGAACAGGGTCTGCCACTGACGAACCATGCCATACACGGAATTGTTCAGCAGCGCGATCTTGACTGGCGTGTGATCGTGGAACGCGGTCGCCAGCTCTTCAGACGTCATCTGGAAGGAACCGTCGCCGTCAATCAGCCACACCGGCTTCTCGCCCTCATGGAAACGTTCGGAACCGACACGAGCGCCGATGGCGGCCGGCAGTCCGTAACCCATGGTGCCAAGGCCGCCGGAGCTCAGCCAAGAATGCGGCTTCTCGAAATCGATGAGCTGCGTGGCCCACATCTGATGCTGGCCCACACCGGTAACCCAAATCGTGTCAGAATCAGCCAGGTCGGAAAGCTGCTTGATGACCCACTGCGGAGCGAGCGAACCATCGGTCGGCTCATCCCACTTGATCGGGTACTTTTCACGCCAATCGTTGATGATCTCCCACCAATGCGAAGTGTCAGGCTTGCCATGCACGGCCTGCTCGCGCTTGATTTCCGGAATGAGATCCTTCAGCACGGTTGCCACATCGCCAACGATCGGCACATCCGGCTGACGGTTCTTGCCGATTTCCGCCGGATCGATATCAATGTGAATCACACGTGCACCCGGAGCGAAAGCGTCAAGCTTGCCGGTTACACGATCGTCGAAACGAGCGCCGATCGCAACAAGCAGATCGCAACGCTGCACGGCACCGGTAGCGGCAATCGTGCCATGCATGCCAAGCATGCCAAGCACCTTCGGATCGGAATCAGGCACAACACCGCGTGCGGGCAGCGTGGTGACGATCGGAGCGTTCGTGACTTCCGCCAGCTCCTGCACGAGCTTGCCGGCATCGGAACGTGCCGCGCCGCCGCCACATACAGCACCGGACGGTACGACTGCTCGAACAGCTTCGCAGCGTCGGAAAGCACACGGCCGTGCGCCTTCGTGGTGGGGTTGTAGCCGGGCAGAATCATGCGCTGCGGCCACGAATAGTACATATCGCCGGTCTGTGCGGTTTTGGTGACGTCGACCACCACCGGACCAGGGCGGCCGGAACGTGCCACATAGTGCGCTTCAGCCAGCACACGCGGAATGTCCTGCGCACGCGTGACCAGATAGGAGTGCTTGACCACCGGGTAGGTTGCGCCGACGATATCGGCTTCCTGGAAGGCGTCGGTGCAATGGCGTTCACGCCGACCTGGCCGGTGATGACCACCATCGGCACGGAATCCATGTTCGCGTCGCGATCGGGGTGATCATGTTCGTGGCGCCCGGGCCGGACGTGACGATGCACACGCCGACCTGACCGGTCGATACGGCATAGCCTTCAGCCGCATGGCCTGCGGCCTGTTCGTGGCGCATCAGCACAAAACGGAAGCTGGTTTCATCATTGATTGCATCGTATACCGGCAGAATCGCGCCGCCTGGAACGCCGAAAACATCCTTGACGCCAGATCTTCCAGCGAACGTACCAGCGCTTCGGCGCCGGTCATCTTCTCGCCGTCAACAATGGTCTGCTTTTCAGTGGTTGCGGCTGCCTTGGGCATGCCGCTGAATGCCTGCAGGGGCGTAGGTAACACCATGTTCCCTCTCATATTCGCTCGTGGAACTTTCTTACAGGGGTATGCTGCCGCGTTTCGGTGCACGCAATCAGCCGAACCCCATCATCGGAAAGCGGCGCAATCGCTTGTGGCGACTTGCGAATCGCAATCCTTCGCTAGTAATCAGTCTATGCTATCGGCTGACAGGAGAATATGCCGGATTCGTGCCATATTCTGGCGTATTGCGTTCCGCGGCGGTATGAGAGGGCGGATTCGTAGCTGCTTTTTATCTACCTGCGACTACTTACTGGTGTTTTCGCCGTTGCTGCCGTTACTTTCGTTGCCGCTGTGCTTGTGATGATGTTTGCGATGCTTACGGACGTTTTGTGCTTCAGGCTTGCGATTGTCCAGTGCCTTCCAACCTTCTTCGGCTGCGGCGAGTTGCGCCTTGCGCTTGCTGGTGCCTGTGCCGGTGCTGATGATTTCGTCGCTTTCGCCCAGCATGACGTTCGCAGTGAACACTTGCGCATATTCCGGACCGGAAACCGACATCTGGTAGCGCGGTTCGCCGAAGCCCATGCCATGCGCTTTGACGGTAAGCGAGGTTTTCCAATCGAGGGCTGGGCCTTCCGTCGCGACTTCCGCAAGCGTTTCGTCAACAAGATGATGCACAACGCGACGTGCCTCGTCAATGCCATGCTGAATGAACGTCGCACCGATCAACGATTCGACGATATCGCACAGAATCGAGCTTTTATCAGCGCCGCCCTGATCGCTTTCGCCATGACCGAGCAGAATGTACGGGCCTGCATTGAGCTTTTCGCGAGCGATTTTGCTCAAGGATTCCTCGGAAACGGCTTTCGCGCGCATTTTCGCAAGCTGCCCCTCGTTCATGTCGGGGTGTGCCTTGTACAGGTTTCCGTGGAGACGAGCTCAAGCACGGCGTCGCCAAGGAATTCCAAACGTTCATAGTTTTTTGCGCCCGGATTCTCGTGCGAGAAGGAGCGTGGGTGAGCGCTTCGACCAGCAGGTCGGGTTCGAGCGTGGTGCCGAGCGCTTCAAGCAGTGCGTTGGCGGTCATCTCGCCTTCGGAAACGGCGGATGCGTCGGCGTTGTTCTGGGTCATAATCGTCCTCGGTTTCGTAGTGGGTATGCGACGGCGAAGCTCGCCGCGCTGTTCGGGACGTTGCGTACGTGGCAACAAGCCAGCGAATCTGGCCGATTGCTATGCAAACAACGATCCCGTTCAGTCTACTCTCCACCCATGTCGAGGCGGAAATGCAGGGAAATGCGCGGATACTAGGTGGATGCGATACTTGGCGGATGCGAGGTGAGATGGTCTGGTGCATGCGAATGCATATGGCCAAGTGCGCAGCCTGAAATATATAAAACCCTGCCACCCGTCGATGGAGGGTTTCAATGCTTCATGCCGTTACTCGGCAGCCACTCACTTGGTGTGGATGGAGCGGACAGCCTCGCGGTACACGCGGCCGCGGTAGGCGCCGCAGCTCGGGCAGGCATGTGCGGCAGCGCCGGAGCGCCACAGTTCGGCAGGTAACGGTCTGGGCGGCCTTGGCTTCCAGCTTGCGCGGCGAGAATGAGTATTCGCGCGCGAGGTCTTGTACTTAGCAGTGCCATTGTGTTTCCTCTGTTTCGTTCGAACGATTGAGCTTAAGCGTTCAGTATCTTAACTTGTGCTCCGTACAAACTGCAAAACCCAAGCAAAATCCGAACAAAACCCAAGCAAAATCAGTCCTGTTCGCAGTCTATTCGTTGCCTTCCAGCTGGGCCTTCAGCCCCTCCAAAGCGGCAAAACGAATATCGGTCACATCATGATGATGGTCCGGTTCCTCGTTCAAATCGGTACCGCACTGCGAACACAATCCCAAGCAATCCGGTTTGCACAACGGCTGCAGCGGCAGTTCTTCAACCAACGTATCACGCAGCAAAGCTCGATATCGGCCCAGGATCCGCCTTCAAGCAGCGGATACGAATCCTCCGACTCGTCTTCGCCGGCGATAATGTCGACTTCCTCTTCCTTGACGCCGCCCTTGCCGTTTTTGCCGCCCTTGCCGGACGCAACGCTTGCGGACTTGTCTTCATATGGGAAGAACGAAGTGACGTTCACCGTCCAATCGCGCTTGATCGGTTTCAGACAGCTGGGTGCATTCGGCGTGCACGGGGGCACTGATGCGGGCGTGAAAATCAGCCGTCGACAATGGAGTCGAACGAGCCGACAACGGTCACATCCGCACCCTCCTCAACGCCGACGATCTCATCGCCGATGCCGCTCGGTGCGGGGAACGTTGCGTCGATCTCCTTGCTTTGCCCGGCTCGTGAGGCGACTTGCGCCACGGAAATCGCCCACGGGGAATCTTCGATACGTGCCATGTTCAGCCTTCCATTCAGCTTTCCGGATAGTCGTTTGCGTCAAGATGCGGCACATGCGTGCTCGCTTCGCGCTGGCGATCATACAGTACGTTCAATCCCGCCTGCACGTCGTTGCCAAGCTTGCCGAGCTGCTGTTGCAGCGTTTCCATCACCGTGGTGCAGTATTTGTCAGCTCCTGCGTGAGATGGTCGGCCTGGCTTGCGCTTGGTCGAGAATAGCACGCGCCTTCTGCCGAGCCAGTTCGGTCACGTTTTCCTGCCCGGCGAGGAATTGCGCCTGCTCGTTGGCCTCACGTATCGTGTCTGCCGCACGCGATTGCGCCGAAGCGACGATGGCGTTGGCTTGCGTTTGCGCGCTTTCCAAACGTCGTTCCGACTCACGCATCAACGCCGAGGCGCGTTCCAGCTGCACCGGCATCATTTTCTTCAACTGGTCGAGCTGTTCGGTGAATTCGTCGCGGTCGACGCGCACGCTGCCGGGAAAGAACAGTATCGGTTTCGCTTCGTCCAATGCCGATTCGAGTTTGTCGATAATGTCGTACACGGTGGTGAATTCGTCGCGGCTCAAATCGTTGGAATCGTCCAGCGGCGCGTTGGGATTGAACGTGTTGCGTAAATCCGGCAGATCAGACATGGAAATCAACGGTTTGATCGGCTCGGCGGCGCGTTCCGTGGCTTGCGCCTTCTGACCGGACTGGGCCGCCCGATCGGTCGGGCGTTCGGCGGTCACGTCGTCGTCAAACTGGCTGCCGGCCGGATCGTACGCATTCGTTTCTTCACCCATCATCCCTCTTTTCATTATTGAGCGCTTCTCCGAGTAGCGGAATCACGCAATCGGGCACCATGCCGGTCACATCGCCGCCGTGACGTGCCACATCTTTCACGATCGAACTGGAGATATGTTCCAAATCGGGCGCCGCCGGCAAAAACAGCGTTTCCACGTCGCAAGCTTGCGATTGACCAGCGCCATACCCAACTCGCTTCATAATCGCCATTCTGCCGAAGCCCCTTCACGATAACCGTCGCACCGACCTTCTTGCAATAGTCGGTAATCAGTCCGGTTGTTGAAGCAACCTTGATATTGCGGCAATTCCGCTCTTCAAGCGCCTTACGGATAATCTCAACGCGGGTCTCTTCGGAAAACATCGGTGTTTTCGCCGCGTTCACCGCCACTACGACATGCACTTCATCGAAAAAACGCGCGCAACGTTCGATGACGTCCAAATGTCCGGCGGTCACTGGGTCGTACGACCCGGGGCAAACTGCAATTGTCATAGCTTCAAGCGTACCGCGATTGCGTGAAATTACGCGAAGTGTCGGCGAATATGTGGGTTTTCATGGCTATGATGGAGGCAGTGGTGCCGCGGTTGCGGCGTATTTGAGGAGTTGATTATGGCATGTTCGATATTCGATGATCGCGACGGCTTCATTGACGAGGCTGATCCGGTCTCGCCGCTTTCCAATCCCGACGCGGGTACCGGCACTGCGGTGCTGGAACGCCCCGAAGAGGAGACGAAGCTGGATGATGGCGGCAACGGCGATGCGGATCGTTTCGCGCATTATGTGTCGCGCGATCGCATTGCCGAGTCCCGTCGCACCGGCCGACCGGTGGTGGCGTTGTGCGGCAAGGTGTGGGTGCCGAAGCGTGATCCTTCGCAGTTCCCGGTATGTCCGGATTGCAAGCGTATCTACGACGAAATGATGAATTCCAATTTCTAATCGTTTTTTATCTCTTTCATCGTATGGTGATCTTGGAATTTCGTTGAAATTTCTGAAGATTGCCGAAAGTGATACATATAAAAAATCTGCCGAGATGGTCTCTATATCGAAATTGTTTTTCGATGATTGAGATTGTCTCGGCAGATTTTATTGCTGTCGCGTTTTATTGTCAGCTTGCCGTTTTGAAATATCCGCGTTTAGCGCAACGAAATTTCGTCGATGCGACGCAATTCCTCATCGCTGAACGTGGTGTTCTTCAACGCGCCGATATTGTCGAGCAGCTGCTGCGGGCGGGAAGCGCCGACAAGTACGGAGGTCACGTAACCGTCGTGCAACAGCCAGGCGAGCGCCATTTCGGCAAGCGTCTGCCCGCGTTCGGCGGCAAGATCGTTCAGGTCGCGGATCTGCTGCAGGCGTTCCGGCGTCAACGCGCTTTCCTGCAGGATCGACCGTCGTGTGCGATGCGGCTGTCTGCGGGCACGCCGTTGAGATAGCGGTTCGTGAGCAGGCCCTGTTCGAGCGGCGAGAACGTGATAAGACCTTTGCCAAGCTTTTTGGCGGTTTTCTTCAATCCGTTGCGTTCCACGGTGCGGTCGAAAATGCTGTAACGGTTCTGGTTGATGATGAACGGCACATGCAGCTCATCGAGGATCGCGGTGGCCTTTTCCAGCGTCGGACCATCGTAATTGCTCAGGCCCACGTAGAGTGCCTTGCCGCTTTGCACGGCGGTTGCCAACGCGCCCATGGTTTCTTCGAGCGGCGTGGAGGAATCCATGTGGTGATGGTAGAAAATGTCGACATAGTCGAGACCGAGGCGTTCGAGGCTTTGGTCGAGCGAGGCGAGTAGATATTTGCGGCTGCCGAGATCACCGTAGGGGCCGAGCCACATTTCGTAGCCGGCTTTGGTGCTGATGATCAGTTCGTCGCGATGATGATGGAAATATTCGCGCAGCAGACGGCCGCAGTTCTTTTCCGCACTGCCGGCTCGGGACCGTAATTGTTGGCGAGATCGAAATGCGTGATGCCGTTGTCGAATGCGGTGAACACGATGTCACGCATAGTGGCGTACGGCGTGATATCGCCGAAATTATGCCAAAAGCCGAGCGAAACCGCTGGAAGTTTCAGGCCGCTCTCGCCACATGATTGTAGGTCATGGAATCGTATCGAGCGGGTGACGGCGTGTAGACGGTGGTCGGTTCAAGCATGGTTCCTCCTTGAAAACTCTGCGTATTCCGCTGTGCGCTGTGTTGCTTGAGTTGGCGCATGTCGTAAGTTTGTCGACGATACTATCGTCGCACTTCAAGTAAACTTGAATGCAAGTATCGTCGATAGTGTGTTTTCCGATGATTGACAATCGCAAGGAATCGCAAAATCGCTAGAAAAACCTAGAAAATCGTAGAAATGAGAAGGGGAATGGCAACATATACGATTCGTGAAGTCGCGCAACGATTCCATGTGCAGACGTCAACCTTGCGCTATTACGAGGATCAGGGCTGCTGTGCGACGTGGAGCGCGACGATGCGGGGCGACGCGTGTACACCGACTCGCATATCGGGCGGCTCGAGGCGATCGCCTGCTTCAAACATGCGGGCATGAGCATCGATGAACTCAAACGCTTCTTCGCATACGAAAAAGACGAGCGTGCGCACATTGCGGACATGCTGGAATTGTTGGAATCGCGGCATCAAGCGATTTTGAAACAGCGGGCCGCGCTGGAAGAGGCGTACATGCATGTGTTGCGCAAACTGCACTTGTATCGCGATATTCAGCACAGCATCGAAACGGGGGCGCCATACCCGGATTGGGCGAATTATGATGGCAAGGATTTTCGCGCGACGATCGGTGAAGTTCGGTGGACTGACGAAGATCAGTGAAGACTGGTTGGCGAAGGGCGGTGACGCCCAGTTGGCGAAAAAGCGGAAAATAAAAGGTGTGGAACCGCAAACTACAGTTCCACACCTTTAGAACACCTAGCAGAACGTCTAATAGAGACTGCTGCGACTCGTTTCAGCCTACTTCAGCAGAGTGGCCACGGATGGCAGCAGGGCGCGCAACGCCTTGCCGCGATGGGAGATGGCGTTCTTTTCGGCCGGTTCCATCTGCGCGGACGTGAGCTTCTCGCCGGCTTCGACGGCACGCGCCGGCTGATCGTCGGGCACGAACAGCGGGTCGTAGCCGAAGCCATGCTCACCTTGCGGCTCATGTAACAGCACGCCCGGCATTTCGCCGGTTTTCACGATTTCCTGAGCGATCGCATAACGACCATCGGCGCCTGCGCCTGCTTCGGTTTGCGGCACCACCAGCGCGGCCGCGCAACGGAAACGCGCGGTACGCTTGGCATCCGGAATGTCGGCGATCTGCGCGAGCAGCAGCGCGTTGTTGGCTTTGTCATCGCCATGCTTGCCCGCCCAACGTGCGGAAAGAATGCCAGGGGCATTGCCCATCACGTCCACAATCAGACCGGAATCGTCGGCGATTGCCGGGCAGCCCGTACGTGCGGCCACATCACGGGCCTTGAGCAGCGCGTTCTCTTGGAAGGTCACGCCATCTTCCACTGGATCCGGCAGATTCAGCGAACCGGCCGACACCAGCTCCACCTGATCTGCGTCCGCACCCAGGCAATCTTCCAGAATGCGGTTGATTTCAACGAGTTTGCCCTCGTTATGCGTTGCGACGATGATTCTCACGTTCCGATTCCTTTCGTTGCTGTTCGTTGCTTCGTTGATGTCGGCTTGCCTGACGTGCGTTTGACGTGCCCTGACTTGCCTACCTACGATTGGTTTGCGAGGCCAGCCTGCGGTCGGCTTACGTCCGACTTGCAGCCTTCAGTCCTGTGCGAGCGCGGACTGCTGTGCGGCCTGCAGTTCCTTGTTGCCCTTTTCCGCCAGGTCAAGCAGCGCGTTCAACTCGGCGCGGTTGAACGGGCGGTGTTCGGCAGTGCCTGAATTTCAATGAATTCGCCGGAACCGGTCATGGCCACGTTCATGTCGGTCATGGCCTTGCTGTCTTCGATGTACGGCAGGTCAAGCATCGGTGTGCCATCGATCACGCCTACGGACACGGCGGAAACGCTGTCTTTGATCACACGCTCGGCGGACCTGATGTGCTTGTGCTTCTCGGCCCAGCGCATGGCGTCCACGAGCGCCACATATGCGCCGGTGATCGACGCTGTTCGGGTGCCGCCGTCGGCCTGCAGCACGTCGCAGTCGATCTGCACCTGGTTTTCGCCGAGTGCCTTCATATCAACCACGCCACGCAGGCAGCGACCGATCAGTCGGCTGATCTCATGCGTGCGTCCGCCGATCTTGCCGCGCACGGATTCACGATCGGTGCGGTCTGCAGTGGCTCGCGGCAGCATCGCATATTCCGCGGTGACCCAGCCCAAGCCGGAGTCCTTGCGCCAACGTGGCACGCCTGCGGTGAACGTGGCCGTGCACATCACTCGCGTATTGCCGCATTCCACAAGCACGGATCCTTCCGGAACATCCGTGAAATGACGGGTGATGCGCACCGGACGCAGCTCATCCACCTTGCGTCCGTCCGTACGAATCATCGTTTCGCCCAACAAGTCTTTAATCGCTACCATCGCTGACTTCTCTGCTTTCGATTGATCACACGATCAACAATCGTTTGTATTTTCCGAAAAAACAGTATCACCAGCCGAAAACCCGTCTTTCCGTCTTGAACTCGCCTCTTGCTGCACCTCAATTTGCCTATCCCAATTTGCGTCGTGCCCGAATTTGCGCGCATCTCACGTTTGTCTCACGTAATACAGGCATGCAAGCACGTATGATGGAACGAAAACCTGTGCTTGGCCACGGCGAGGCCTACACTTATGGTCAGTTTCACCAAAAGTCAGAAAGGCTTTGGAAATGCTGGATTATTCACCTGCACTCATGACCGACATGTACGAATACACCATGCTTGACGCGTGCCTGAGGGACGGCACCGCCAATCGCAAGTGCGTATTCGAGATTTTCACCCGTCATCTGCCGCTTGGCCGCCACTATGGGGTGGCGCCGGCCAAGGTCGTATTCTTGACGCGCTTGAAAATTTCCATCTTGACGATAATGATCTGAAATTCCTTGCAGATCGCAAAGTAGTGGGCCCCGAAACTATCAAATGGCTTGAGAATTTCCATTTTTCCGGTTCGATCAAGGGATATCGCGAAGGTGAGATGTTCTTCCCGAATTCGCCGATTCTACAAGTCGAAGGCACGTTCGGCGAGTGCACGCTGCTGGAAACGCTGTTGCTGAGCATTCTGAATTACGATTCCGCGGTTGCGTCGGCCGCGTCCCGCATGGTCAGCGCCGCGAAGGATCGCCCGTGCATGGATATGGGCGGCGCCGTACGAACGAGTGGGCCGCCGTTGCCGCTGCCCGTGCTGCGGTAGTGGGCGGATTCAAGGGCACGGCCAATCTGCTGGCCGCGCAAATGTATGGCTTGAATGCCATCGGCACGGCCGCGCACTGCTTCACGCTGGTGCATGATGATGAGCGCAGCGCGTTTGAATCGCAGATTGCCGCGCTCGGCAAGAACACCACACTGTTGGTTGACACGTACAACATTGAAGAGGCCGTGAAGACAGCTGTTGACGTGGCCGGACCCGAATTGGGCGGCGTGCGCATCGATTCCGGCGATCTGGCGTCGTTGGCGCAGCGCGTGCGCAACCAGCTGGATGCGTTGGGCGCTACCAACACGAAGATCACCGTTACCAACGATTTGGACGAGTATGCGCTCGCTTCGCTGCAGACCGCGCCGGTCGATTCGTATGGCGTGGGCACCATGCTCGTCACCGGATCGGGCGCTCCGACCTGTGCGATGGTGTACAAGCTGACTGAACGCGAGAATTCCGCTGGTGACATGCAGCCGGTGGCCAAGAAGTCGAAAGACAAGGCCACGGTTCCGGGCCGCAAGCTCGCCTTCCGTTCGTACGAGTATTCGCTGGCCGACTGCGAACATGTGATTTCCGGCTCCGAAGAGCAGCTGGCCGCCTATCAGCCGGAAGAAGGCTGGAAGGATCTGCTGGTCGGCTACGTGAGCAACGGCGAAATCAACTCCGATTATCAGGCCACGAAGCCATCGTCAACGCGCATAATTACCGTGCCCAGGCGCTGGCCGAACTGCCGATCGGCGCGCAAAGCCTCATGAAGGCGACCCGGTAATCCCTACCGAAATCACCGTCCTTTGACTCGTGCTACCATCATGCTGGTTGCGTACGGCAATCAATCTCGTAATCAACCAGCATGAAGGGGTAGGATTACA
>ENA-OQER01000477-OQER01000477.1-human-gut-metagenome-genome-assembly--contig:-NODE-477-length-21646-cov-11.274455_pt1 | contig 21646 bp, 23 predicted proteins | sample MGYA00242797_ERZ504639 | MGnify/ENA primary metagenome ERZ504639 (study PRJEB26092, sample SAMD00036306) | human gut metagenome | host: Homo sapiens | study: EMG produced TPA metagenomics assembly of...
ACCTGAGCATGCTGAAACTGGCAGGCGATGGGTGTAGCCATGCAGAATGCAGCACCAGAGGTTAGAGCCGAAGCGACTACATCACGCTTTCCAATGAAGAAGATGGCGTAGCTGCTGCTTTGGAACATTTCTGTAAAAAGGATTTTTTAAAGTAAAAAGGCTGAAGTTTCGCATGTGGTTCAAGTACGGCTGAAGGCCCAAAAGCTCCTAGCCCAGGGCATCGCCTGGGAATAATGGCAATCAGCAAGGCGCCTGTAAGGCAAAAGCTTTGTATATTGTCCGGTATTTTAAAGCTTTGCCCTTACAGGGCGACAGGTTTGCGCCCATAAACACCCAGGGCGAGCCCTGGCTAGGAGCTTCTGCCCTTTCAGGGCGTATGGGGCTTACTTTTTTACCCTTTTACTTTTCAACAATCAGTCCACCCTTAGGCTGCATCTCCACCTTGAGGTTTCCCTTTTTATCCACCTTCACGGTCTTTACATGAGAATCTGGCCAGAGAGCCTTCTTATCCTTGCTGGCTGTTTCATGATAATAGGTAACGCTCTTACCGGCAAGCATTGGCAGATTCAGGGTGAGCTTCATCACCTGGTCGGTACCGTTCAAACCGGCAACATACCATTTATCACCATGGCGACGGGCAACAACGGCATATTTTCCAGGATAACCGGCGATGAATTTGGTCTCATCCCAGGTTGTAGGAACGCTCTTCAGGAAATCAATCTCGTGCTGAGGAAGCTCTGAGAGATTGTTCGGATAGATGGCGATACATTGGATAGCTGCCTGGTTCATGATAGCCGAGGCCATCTCGAAAACATCAGTAGTATAACGGCGGTGACGACTCTTGTTATCTTTAGAGAGATACTTGTTCATGATGGTACCACCCCAATCCATCGCAGCCACGGCGTTGCGGCAGAATGGATGCATGGTCAGTTCGAAAGCCTCCTGCTTGGCATGATAATCAGAGAAGAATACATTCTCCGAAGCCAGTACAGCCTCGCTCGATACATAGTTTGGATACATACGCTCCCAACCTCTTGGCAGGGTGCAACCATGGAAGATAACCTGAATGCCATAATCGTTGGCATCGCTGAGGATGTCTTCATACTGCTGCATGGTATGCTGCTTGTCACCACCAAAGAAATCAACCTTGATACCCTTGATGCCGATGCTCTTCATCCAGGCCATCTCCTTCTTGCGGGCCACGATGTTATCCATGATGCCACGAGGACCTGAGGTGCATCGTTTGCCACACCATTGGAATTATACCAGAGCATCAGACTCACATTCTTGCTCTGCGCATACTTGCTCAATTCGGCAATCTTGTCTCTACCAATCTGAGTATCCCAAAGCGCATCAACCAGCACATACTCATATCCCATGGTAGCAGCCAGGTCGATGAACTGCTTCTGGTCGTTATAGTTGCAGGATTCATCCTGCCAGATGAGCCAGCTCCAGGTATACTTGCCTGTTCCGTATTTCTGGGAAGCCTCGAATCTCGGCTCTACTACATCGTATGGAATGGTGGTCTCTACCAATGGCTTCAAATCAGAACCCACGGTGATGGTGCGCCAAGGAGTGGAACCCGGAAGGATGAAGGCGCCCGATGTAGAACCGATGCCATCTGCCTCCTTTTCCATTGGGAAGGCGATTTGATAACCCTTTGCAGCATCATAATCGCTGATATGACAACCCGGATAGTTGCCGTGAGTACCCGTCTCGCTGACCAATACCCAGCCATCGCCGCCTACCTTGAAGAGGCAAGGGAAGGTATAGCCATGACCATAACCCGACTTGGCTGTAAGAGGCTGATCCACCTTATAATCTTCTTCATAACTTGGTTTGGTTCGGGCAAAACCGATGAGCGGATCCGACTGTGGACAGAGGTAAGTAGTGGTTACCTTCGGAAGATTGAAGCAGTCTTCTCCTCGTTTACGATGAGATGCTGAGCCTTCAGTTGATCAAAAGTATAACGGAATGCCACGTCATTGTTGCTTACATTGAAGGTAACCGTCATTGGCTGCTTCTTACCGTTGATGTATGTCACGTTGAGCTGGTTGGCATGATAATCTACATGCGAAACCTTGGCGGTGCGGAGGTCATAGCTCTTCTCCACCTTTATCTCATTCTTGCCCTGATAGGTCAAGTCCTGACTGAAATCGCCTACATTGGCAAGGAGTCCGAGCTGTGATTCCTCATCATTCGCTTGCCTGCATAGTCGATGGAATAATAGAGTTTGCCATCGCGGTCTTCTACCACGACATTCAACTTACCATCAGGAGAACTGACAGTATTCTTCTCTGCGTATGCACCGATGCTTGCCATCAATGCCAGCGCTACTACTAAAACATTTTTCTTCATTTCCAGATAAAAGTAATTAGTTTATTTGTTACTATGTTTTTATGCCGCAAAGTTAAGCAATATTATCGAATAAACAAAAATTAAACCGAATTATTTTGTCTTTTCTTCAAATAACAGTAACTTTGCACGAAATAAACTATACACATATCAGCAGTTATGTTACAACTTGACAATTTCTATAAGGCTCGCTTCGTGCTGAGCAAGGTAATAAGAAAGACTGAGCTGGTTCACACGCCAAGAATCAACCCAGAGAGTGATGTTTATTTGAAACCAGAGTGCCTGCAGAAGACCGGTTCGTTCAAGATTCGTGGTGCTTACTATAAAATTTCACAACTCACCGATGAAGAAAAGGCGAAGGGTGTGATAGCCTGTTCTGCGGGCAACCATGCACAGGGTGTAGCGCTGGGAGCTACAGCCATGGGCGTCAAGAGCCTCATCTGTCTGCCAGAAGGTGCTCCTATCTCTAAGGTAGAAGCAACCAAGCGACTGGGTGCTGAAGTCTGTCTGGTACCTGGCGTTTACGATGATGCCTACCAGAAGGCTCTGGAACTGAAAGATAAGCATGGCTACACCTTCGTTCATCCTTTCGATGATGAGAACGTCATTGCAGGTCAGGGCACCATAGGTCTGGAGATTCTCGACCAGCTGCCAGATGTAGAAGCTGTCGTCGTTCCTGTAGGTGGCGGCGGACTTATCTCTGGTGTAGCCTTTGCCATCAAGTCGCTGAATCCTAACGTCAAGGTATATGGTGTTCAGGCAGAAGGAGCAGCAAGTATGGTACAGAGTCTGCACGATCATAAACAGGAGAAGTTGCCTTCTGTAGCGACCGTTGCTGATGGTATTGCCGTAAAGGAACCGGGCAAGATTACTTTTGAAACCTGCTCCAACTATGTTGACGAAATCGTAACCGTGAGCGAGGATGAGATTTGTGCAGCCATCCTGAAACTCATAGAGAGCGAAAAGATGGTAGCCGAAGGTGCCGGTGCGGCCAGCGTGGCAGCAGTAATGTACAACAAGGTTCCGGTGAAGGGCAAGAAAACCATCTGCGTGGTAAGCGGCGGTAATATCGACGTAACTATCCTGAACCGCGTCATCACCCGTGGTCTTGCCAAGAGCGGCCGTCTCTGCACCATCGAGATGGAGCTGGATGACAAACCGGGCGAATTGGTAGAGGTCTGCTCTGTCATCGCCGGATTGGGCGGTAATATCACCGGTGTTCACCACGACCGTTCTGCCAACGCAACAAGGTGAATGCCTGCGTGCTCCGCCTCACCATGGAGACTCGCGACGAGGAACACGTAAAAGAAATCAAGGAGGCTTTGGAATCAAAGGGATTCCACCTCTGGATAGTATAATATTTAATGTTGAATGGTTAGTGTTCAATGTTTAGTATTAAGTGTTAAGTGTTAAATTATAAATTGTAAATTATAAATTGAAGATTATGAACGCAATTCACACAGACAATGCGCCTGCAGCTATCGGTCCATATAGCCAGGCTATCGAAGTAAATGGTTTTGTTTTTGCATCAGGTCAGATTCCTATCGACCCTGCAACAGGCAATTTCGTAGAAGGCGGCATCAAGGAGCAGACTCGCCAGAGCCTCACCAACGCCCAGAACATCCTGAAGGCAGCAGGTACCGACCTTTCTCATGTAGTTAAGACTACAGTTTATCTGAACAGCATGGACGATTTCGCAGCCATGAACGAGGTTTATGCCGAGTTCTTCAGCCAGCCATATCCAGCTCGTTCTGCCGTAGCTGTAGAGAAGTTGCCAAAGGGCGCCCTCGTAGAGGTTGAGGTTTTGGCAGCCAAGTAATTCTTCCTCTTTTCTATCAGGAAGTAAAGTTTCAAGGTGAAAATATTCTTTAGATGGTATCAAGCATTACATTAAAGAATCTGATTATAGGCTATCGTTCGAAGCACCAGCTCCGGGCGATAGCCTCACCTGTTCATGCCTCGCTCCAAGCCGGTGAACTGACCTGTCTCATCGGAGCCAACGGAGTGGGCAAATCTACCTTACTCAGAACTTAGCCGATTTCAGCCAGCGCTTGATGGCGAAATCCTGATTCAAGACAAATCTCTTTCTAATTTCTCTGCCCAGGAACTCGCCAGAGAAATCAGCATCGTTCTCACATCGAAGACAGACCATGCCCAGCTCTCAGCAGAAGAGATTGTTGGCATAGGCCGTTCTCCCTATACCGGTTTCTGGGGCACATTATCTGCTGCCGACAAGCAGATTGTTGCTTCTGCTCTTCAGGAAACGGGCATTCAGCATCTTGCCCAGAGAAACATCAGCGAACTGAGCGATGGTGAGCGTCAGAAGGTAATGATAGCCAAAGCCCTAGCGCAGCAAACCCGCATCATCATCCTGGACGAGCCAACCGCCTTCCTCGATTTCCCCAGCAAGATAGAAACCCTACAGATGCTCCGCCGTCTGGCGCACGAACAGCATAAATCCATATTACTGTCAACCCATGACGTAGAGTTGGCGCTCCAGCTCTCCGACCGTCTCTGGCTGATGGAAGAAAGCCGTTTCTCTATCGGCACTCCTAAAGAACTGGCTGCCGATGGTTCCTTATCCAGATTCATCAATCGTGACGGCATCCGATTCAACAAGGATTCCCTCCGCATCGAAATCAAATGAGTTTTCGTAATTGATTTTTTCTATGGTCGCACTCAAGCACATGAAGAAAAATTCTCAAGTGGCTCAGTTGGCTAACTCAAGTGGCTCAATCTGCTAACTCAAGTAGCTCAGTCTGCGAGTTCAGACGTCTCAGTTAGTTGATGCAGACGTCTCGGTAAGCCTACGGATACGGCTCCGTTAGCCTACGCAGCCATATCTGTAACCCGATGCAGTCATATTCGTAACCCAGCGCAGTCATATTCGTAACCCAGCGCAACCATATTCGTAACCCAACGCAGCCATATTCGTAACCCAACGCAGCCATATTCGTGAATAAGTTTTAGATAATTATCTATCATCCATCACAAATTACACACACAGCACACTTTAATACACTAATATACAAATACTTAAATAGCGTGACAGATACTCCAAAAACGGGAATATTCATCACGCTATCCATCACGATTTGGGGTTATCCATCACGATTTTCTCACTACCAGATACCGCATTCCGTCGTTGAAACGCTTGCGATGGATGGTTGGCATCTGAGAAAGCTTGCGGCCGAAGGCTATGAGACTGTTCAACTTCAACGATGAACCGATGTGACTCTTCAGCTCTTGGAAAATCTCGGCCGCCGTAAGATACTCGCCCTGTTCGGCATTATCGGTCAGGTCGAAATAGAGATCGAAATACTGGTCTACCGGCGAAACCACCTCAAACTTCCTGTTGTTCGCCATAATCAGTCGGGTCTGCTCCGCATCAAAATAAGTCTTCTCGCCTGCCCGTAATGCAGAAAGCGCCTGCGCATAGAGCTGTTCATAATTCGGACGCTGGCTCACATCGATAGGACCCGTGAGCTCCACACCCAGAAAACGGCGATTACCGGAAGGATCGGAGAGGATATCCTCCATATTGCTCGTGGCGATAAAAGACGCCATTCTCGGAAATTCCTGTACATGACTGCCATAAGGAGGCTTTATCTTGACACTCGACAACTGGATGATGTTCTTCAGGAATCCCTGCTGCACCTGAGGAGAAATCTGGTTGAACTCATCCAGGTTGATAACCAGCGACTGGCACATCGCCTGAAGCACCTGCCGTTTCTCTGACAATACGAGATTATCATTATACCCCCATTGCAACTCCGGCGGAACCAGAGACCGGCAGAAAGTACTCTTGTTGTAGCCCTGCTTGGAAATGAGAAGTGGTGCCACAGAGTTGCCGTATTTGCGATGACTGTAAGCACGCCACTGGTCAACCATCGCCAGGAACCAGGTATAGAACCAATCCTCCCAATAAGGATTATCAGTAGGCACCGTGCGCGCCAAGGCACGGATATGATCCTTACCGTCCCACTTCCCCTCACACTTGAACAGGAAGTTTTCTACAGGATTATAGGTAGAAAGAAGATCCGACTCCAGATAATTGCGCACATCCTTGATACTCACACGGATGTTGGCGAGCTGTACCTCCAGCGTCATACGCTTCTGCACACGGGCATCCACAGCTGATAGCCCCAATAATCCTTTTCCTTCGGTCTATATTCTGTACATTTCATTACCGAATTATAACGGAAATCATATTTCTTACACAGAAATCCGATCATACTCATGATATTGTCACTCAACTCCTTACGGTCGTTATCCACACCTCCGGAAGAGTGGTCAGCCTCCTTCTCATCAACGCTCTCCACAGGTTTTTCTGCGCCATGAAAGACTTCATTCAACGTCAGGGGCAAGGCATCTTCACGATAATAAGGAAAAGAATCTCTTGTCATCAGAAAATCGGAAAAGATAGAAGGCTCGGGCATCTGCATCTTTGCCTTTACTAGCACCTGATAAAGCGGAGCAAAGGTCAGGAAGGCCTGCTTGTAAATCCTGTCGGCAGCAACCTCCTCATCAGGTAACGTCCCCTTTGCCAGCGCATATTTCGCCAGAACATGCAGACTGATGCCATCGGCTCCCACAAAGGCTGCAAGAGTAGAAGGCAGACTGGCTACTTTCTGCTTGATGGCATCCACACCTCCATCCTCATTTATATCAACAAACGTAAGCAGCAGAACGCCGTTGTTTTTCTTCATCTTCAGGAGTCCATTCTCCGATTTCTGAAATTCTGCCGCAGGGTGAACATGCATCCAGGTTGGCATATCCTTATACCCATCATAACCATTCATGAGATAAGGTACATATTCACGGAAGTTCTCCACGGTATTCCTGGCGTCATCGTTTACGATGCGCCCCAGGAAACGTTCCAGACTCTTGGTACTTACCAGGAGCTGGTTCTTTTTATTTCTATGTGTTATAGTAAATTTCATTGTCTGTTATTTTAAAAAGTTTACCGATATGAAACATTAGGTTTCGCAGTGGTTATTGCCATTGTGGAATCTGTGTTGTAAACACTCCGCAAAGATACAAAATTTTAAAGCCAGATGCAAGCTTTGTCCCGAAAACTTTCATCTTTGTCCCGAATCACGTGCATAAAAAAAGCACTTTCAGCAAGAAGATAAGCTGAAAAACGTGACGGATAAAGGCAATAAGTGATGGATAGCGTGATGGTTTTTGTAAACATTTCGGCTATCCATCACGCTATACAGAAGAGATAATCACCTCATTATCAAACGTTTAAAGATTTAAAAAGAGAAAACGTGAGGGATGTGATGGATAAAAAGAGAAAAAACTTATAAGGCGTATACAGAAGTGGTTTGCCAGCGTATTATGCTATCTTGGTCCCTCATCATTGATATTAACGTAAAAAACATTAAAAACGACAAGATTCTCAGGGAAAAGCATCTCCTTATCCTAGGAAATGTGTAATTTTGCACCAACGAAGACCTAGGAAATGTGTAAAATACAGGATTACAAAACCTAGGAAACGTGTAAAATCCAGCACTCTGAAAGCTAGGATACGTGCAACAACAAGAATACCAAGAAGTTATGAAACGTAAAATCTATAGTCAATTATTAGAATGGAAATCAGACGACAATGGGCAGAATGCATTACTCATTGATGGGGCACGACGTGTCGGTAAAAGCTATATCGTAGAGGAATTTGCCAAGAACGAATACGAATCGTATATCTTGATAGACTTCAACAATACGATGCAGCAAGTATTAGATCTGTTTAGGGACTACCTATATGATCTTGATACTTTCTTTATGTACTTGCAACTCTACTTCAATGTAAAGTTAACAGCGCGCAAGTCGCTAATCATCTTCGATGAAGTACAGGCATTTCCTGAAGCGAGAGCCGCCATCAAGTATCTTGTCAAAGATGGACGATACGACTATATTGAAACAGGTTCACTTGTTTCCATCAACAAGAATGTAAAAAACATCATGATTCCATCCGAAGAAATCAGAATCAACATGTATCCGATGGATTTTGAAGAATTCCTTTGGGCTATGGGTGAAGAGGCAATCATGCAACTCATCAAAAACCAATTTGCCAAGCTTAAGCCTCTTGGCCTCGACATGCATCGCAAGGCTATGACCTTATTCCGCCAATATATGATAGTAGGTGGTATGCCTAAGGCTGTAGATACCTATGTAAAGACTCGCGATTTTACAAAAGTTGATACAATAAAACGTGCGATAATAAGCCTGTATCGAAATGACATTCAGAAATATGCAGAAGGCAACGAGGTAAGAGTGACGAGCATCTTTGATCTGATTCCAAGCCAGCTTCAGAAACACGAGAAGAAATTCCGCCTGTCTGAAATAAAGGCTGGTGCCAGAATGCGTGAGTACGAGGGTGCTTTCTTTTGGCTGAACGAAGCTATGGTTGCAAATATCTGCTACGGAGCAACAGAGCCAAACATCGGGCTTAATCTCAAGCTGGAAAACTCGAGCTTGAAATGTTACATGGCAGATACAGGTTTGCTAATCAGTATGGCTTTTGACGAAAATCGAATCATGCAGGAATCACTTTACAAGAAACTGATGATGGACAAGCTGGAAGTAAACGAGGGGATGCTTGTAGAGAATATCGTAGCACAGATGTTGAAGGCAAAGGGGCACAAGCTGTTTTTCTATTCCAACTATTCACGTGAGGCAGAAGACAGAATGAAAATCGACTTTCTGATAGCGAAGCCTTCGATTACGAACAAGCACAACATCTCGCCAATAGAGGTAAAGTCTACCAATCGTTATACCATTTCATCTTTGGAAAAGTGTGTCAGAAAGTACAAGAATTACCTATCGACTCCTTACGTCATTCACACCTCAGACTTAGCGGAAAAAGATGGGATAGTATATCTGCCACTCTATATGACACCCCTGCTATAAACCAGAGCTAGAAGAGGGCGTGCAAAGACTATATCTTGCACACCCTCTTCTTTTTTCCGATTCCTACAATATCTCCAACTGATCCTTTACCGCCTTATAGCAGCGGCGGGAAACCGTGATTTCCTCATGGTCGAAGGGAGGAGAAAAGATGCAGCGGAGCGTATAATTCTCGATGCAGAGAAGATAATCGAGATTGATGATGCAATCCTGACGAACCTGAGCCAGAGAAGGCGACAAGGAAAGGATGGTCTTTGCCGTGGCCTGCCTCTTCAATTTATAAACCTGCCCATTCGACAACTTCAACTGCCAAAGATGAGTAGCCTCATCAAAAGTGCAACTGAACACATCACCGGGCTGTATGCTCATCACCAGATTCTTTGCCGATACCGCCGAAGAGGATGTGGCAATCACCTCAAAATCTTCCAGAGTTGCCAAATCATCCTGCAACCTGTGGATGCTCTGTGGTTCATCGTCCACAATCACAACCTTGATTCTATCTTGCATTGCTTGCATATTAGTATGTTTTAGCAAGCAACAGCATAAGAGCGAATATGCACAGAAGGCACAGTCCGTTCTTAATCTGCATCGTCATTATCTTTCTATATACGCTTACCATGATAGACTATTTAAATGAATTTATGTTTCAGTTGCGAAAGTACAACAAAAAATCCAAATAGACAAAAAAATAACTGAAAAACTCATTTTTTATATAAAATATGAACTAAAACGCGTTTAAATGTGTATCTTTGTAGCATGGAAATGCATTTATTCAAAAATATAGAACTAAATAATATACCTGAAAGGATGAACAATCCATTCAGCTACGAACCTCATCCGCTCTGCATCGAAGCATGCAAGGAGCTGCAGGCTGAACTCTCACAGCGAAACGACTGGCGGGAGGAAATAGACCGTGGAAAGATGTTCGGCGTACTTATCGTAGAAGCCGACAACAGTAAGATTGGCTATCTGAGAGCTTATAGCGGACAGATTGGCGGCAGAAGCGACTGGGAAGGTTTTGTGCCAGCCGTTTCGATTATCTCCAACCCGACGGATATTTCAAGGTACATGAGGCTGAGATTTCGGAATTGAACCAGCAAATCAGACAACTTGAAGCCAACGAAAACCTGAAAAAGGCAAAAAGCCTGATTGACGATTTACAGCAAAAGCGCCAGGAAGTTATCGCAAACTATCAGACAAAGATAAAAGAAGCGAAGGAAAAGCGGGATGCAAGGCGCCAGGAAGCCCTTTCGGCAGGAACGCCCCTGAGCGAGGAAGAGGAGAAAGCGATGATAAAAGAGAGCCAGTTTATGAAGGCAGAACTGAAGAGGCTGAAAAAGTCGATAAACGAAAAGACGGCGTACGAAACGCTATATGAAAACTACGAAAAGGATTTGAAAAGTGCGAAACAGCTCCGCAAACAGTTATCTGAAGAACTTCAGCAATGGCTGTTTTCGAAATTCCAGATGCTGAATGCGGAAGGAGAAAGCAAGGATCTGCTGGAGATTTTCAAGGACGAGGCGGTTAAGATTCCACCTGCCGGAAGTGGAGAATGCTGCGAGCCGAAACTCCTGCAATACGCTTACCAGCATGGCTACAAGCCTCTGCAGATGGCGATGTTCTGGTGGGGAGAGAGTCCGAAAGAAGAAATCAGACATCATCTTCAGTTTTATCCTGCCTGCAACGGAAAATGCAAACCGATACTACATTGGATGCTGCCTAAAACAGTCTTTGAAACCCAACAGACCGAAACTACTATATATAATAAGGTGGAAACGCTCTACGAAGACCGTGAACTGGCAGTCATCTATAAGCCCGAAGGTTTGCTCTCGGTTCCGGGGAAAGATGCAGCCCAGCCTTCCGTCTACGCTCTGATGCGCAGGAAATATCAGGAAGCTACCGGTCCGCTCATCGTCCATCGTCTGGACATGGCAACAAGCGGACTGATGATTATTGCCAAGACCGAGTTTGCCTATCATCGCCTGCAGAAGGAGTTTCTGAATCATCGGGTTCAGAAGAAGTATGTAGCCATCGTTTGCGGAAAAGACAAGGAATCGTGCAACCGGATTCTGAAAGAAGCTGAGGGCGGAAGAGGTTACATCTCGCTTCCTCTGATGGCAGATTTCCTAGACCGTCCACGCCAGATGGTAAACCGCAAACAGGGCAAGGAAGCCATTACAGAATACGAGGTTCTAGAGCGTATTGACGATACCCATCTCCGCCTGGCGCTCTATCCTAAAACGGGCAGAACGCACCAGCTGAGAGTGCATTGTGCTCATCAGGAAGGTCTGAATGCCCCTATCATCGGCGATCCGCTCTACGGCAACGAGCCTGCAACAAGACTGCATCTTCATGCAGAGGAAATCACATTTGAGCACCCGATGACGGGAAAGAAGATGACTGTAACAAGAAAGGCTGATTTCTAACCGAAACCAGCCTTTCTTCATATCTGCGGATGACAGAATCCGCAGAAACAGATGAAAACATCGTAACATCAGACAAAGAACATCACGATAACCTGAGCTATCACCACTCTGATAAACATGCCGAGCGGATAAACCGTAGCATAACTGATACTTGGCGTATCGCCATCCAACGTCTCGTTGGCGTAAGTAAGCGCCATCGGATTCGCCATACTTCCACAGAGGATTCCGCAGATACTGCCGAAGTCATACTTCTTGGACTTCAGGATGATGAGACCTACGATAACCACAGGCACAACTGTGATAAGGAAACCGATGCCTACCCACATCAAACCTTCCGGACGGACTACCGTCTCGAAGAACTGTCCACCAGCCGCCAACCCCAGGCAACCGAGATAGAGGGCAAGACCCAGTTCTCGCAGCATCAGACCCGCACTTCGCGTCATGTAAGAGATGAAATGCACACGAGGCCCCAGCGCACCAATCAGAATACCCATCACGATAGGACCGCCGGCAATACCCAGACGCACAGGAGCCGTCATTCCAGGAATATCCAGAGGAATGGTTCCTACGGCAAGACCGAGAATGATTCCGAGGAAGATAGCGCCGAGGTTCGGCTCGTTCAGGGTCTTTACGGCATTACCCAGAAACTGTTCTACATGGTCGATACTCGTAGGGTCGCCAACTACCGTCAGTCGGTCGCGTACTGCAGACGGAGGTCATCTGTAGCAAGCAGACGGATATCACCACGAAGCACACGGCTCACATTCACGCCATAGGAATTTCGCATCTGCAGACTGCCCAGCGCTTGCCGTTCAGTCCTGGACGGGTAACAACGATAATACGGCTTTCTACCTTCGCATCAATCGCATTCCAGTCTACCTTATCATTATTCCACTCCTTATCCACCTTCTTTCCGAAGAGAATCTGCATCGCCGAGACCTCTTCCTTATTGGTAACCACGAGCACATTATCATTCGTATGAAGTACCGTATCAGCCTGAGGAACTATCACCTGTCCGCCTCTCCACACACGGGAGATGATGAACTTGCGATGCGTCATCATCGTAATCTCTGCTATGGTATTGCCGTTCAGGGCAGGATTCACGATTACATATTGTCCGATAGACGTATGGTCGTCATCATCATTATTGCGAATCTCCAGATCTTCCGGTTTCACAAAGAGTTTGCGCAAGAGCATCATCGCCAGGATAACGCCCACAACACCCAACGGATAAGTAACGGCGCAGCCCAGAGCCGCACCTTCGCTAGGCACGCCCAACTGCTGCAACGCCTGCTGGGCTGCACCAAGGCAGGCGTATTGGTTGTGGCGCCACACAGGATGCCCATCATATCAGGCAGACTGATTGGCAAAATCCAGCACAAGCCGAGCGAGAACAAGGTTCCCACCAGGATGACTGCCAGACTCCAGAGATTGAGCGAAATGCCTTCGTGACGCATCGAACCGAAGAAGTTAGGACCCACATAAAGACCCAGCACATACACAAACATGGTAAGGCCGAAGCTCTCGGCAAACTCCAGCATGTTCTGGTCAATAGAGATCCCTAGATGACCCGCTATAATACCCACGAAGAATACGAAGGCTATGCCAAGAGAGATTCCTTTGACATGAATCTTGCCGAGAGCAAGACCCAAAGTACAAATCAAAGACAGGATGACGATGCCTTGCACCGCCGAATGCACGTTGATTAAATTATCAAACCACATAATGTTTCTTTATATCTATTCTAGATAATATTAAAAAAATTGCTTTTTCTCGATGCAAAGGTACATTAAAATGCGAACAAAACAAAATAATTCCCTTTTTTTTTGTATTATTCTCGATTTACAGTACCTTTGCATCCGCAAAATGTAATAAAAATGAAAGATATTTGTTGTATTGGGCACGTAACAAAGGATAAAATCGTGACCCCGAGCAGTACGGTTTACATGGCTGGCGGCACCTCTTTTTATTTTGCCTACGCCATCAACCAATTGCCAAAGGATGTAAGTTTTTCGCTCATTACGGCGATGGATCCTACCGAGAAAGAACCGGTTGAAAAGATGCTCAAGGCTGGAATAGACGTCACCTTGAACCATCGCGCAATACGGTTTTCTTCGAGAATATTTATGGCGACAATCCTAACGACCGTAAGCAGCGTGTGCTTGCCAAGGCAGATCCTTTCACCATCAGCAGCTGGAGCATGTAGAGGCCAAGGTCTTCCACCTGGCAGTCTGCTGAGCGATGATTTCTCGCCAGAAGTGGTTGCCTTTCTTGCCAAGAAGGGAAAAGTTTCCATCGATGTGCAGGGATATCTGCGCGAGGTGAGAGACGAGAAAGTTTACGCCATCGACTGGAAGGACAAGCTCGATGTGCTCAAGAACACCTATTATCTGAAGGTGAATGAGACCGAAATGGAGACCATTACCGGACTGAAGGACCCGAAGGAAGCCGCCAAGCTGATTCATGCCTGGGGCGTAGCCGAAGTTATCATCACCCTGGGTAGCGAGGGTTCGCTGGTTTATGTAGATGATACGTTCTACAACATTCCAGCCTATCCCCCTCATGAAGTAGTAGATGCTACCGGATGCGGCGACACCTATTCGGCAGGCTATCTCTACAAGCGCCTGCAGGGAGCCAATCCGGTAGAAGCCGGCAAGTTTGCGGCAGCCATGTGTACCATCAAACTGGAGCACAACGGTCCGTTCAACCGCACCATCCAGGACGTAGAACGCGTCATGAAATAAATTTTAGATAATTTATCCTATTATCTTCTTATTTTTGCCTGAATTGGTGTAACTTTGCATCCAATTATGGAACAGATTTCACCAATTCAGGCATTATTGCAGCAACGCACCCTGCTCCAGCTGGAGTATTATACCGAGAAAGAAGCCTTCCGCAAGCTTACCGAACAGATGGGAATGCAGCGGAAGGTGAAACGAGGTGATGCCTGGTTCCCGCTACAGGTGGGAAAGAGCTTTTATAATTCGCTGAACCAGACAGCCATAGAGGTTTTCCGAACCTCTGACCAGGATATCGAGCACAATTTTGAGTTCGGTCGCCCCGTCATGTTCTTTATGGTCAAGAAGATGGGCAAGAATGAGAACCAGGCAACGCAGCCCTTCAGCAGTCAGGAAACCCTTCTGACGCTAATCATAAAGTTCAAAATTCAAATCTCAAAGGTCAAAGTATAAAATATTTCTCCTTCACCGGAACCGTGAGTTATGTAGATGGCGACAGAATGGTGGTTACCGTACCCGATTCTGCCCCTCTGCTCGAACTTCAGCAGTCAACCGATCCTATCGGCGTGCAGTTATCCTTTGATGAAACCAGCTACAAACTGATGTTCGAGGCCCTGGACCGCGTGATGAAGGCGAAGAACAACCGTCTGGCTTATCTCCGCGATTTATTCTATTCCCATCAGAAGGTAGGCAGATTCTCCTTCGAACCGATGAAGTTCCCTTGGCTCAATCCTACCCAGGAAAGGGCTGTGAACGAGGTGCTTTGGGCGAAGGATGTGGCCATCGTTCACGGACCTCCGGGAACCGGAAAGACCACAACCCTGGTAGAAGCCATCAACGAAACCCTGATGCGTGAGAGCCAGGTTCTGGTGTGTGCACAGAGCAATATGGCGGTAGACTGGATTTCAGAAAAACTGGTGGATAGAGGCATCAACGTGCTCCGTATCGGAAACCCGACCCGCGTGAACGACAAGATGCTGGGCTTCACCTACGAGCGCCGCTTTGAGAGCCATGCTGATTACCCTCAGCTTTGGGCAATCCGCAAGGCTATCAGGGAATTAAGAAAGAACAGAAAGAAGGGTAGCGAAAACTATCATCAGAAGATGGACAGGCTGAAGAGCCGTGCTGCCGAGATAGAACTCCGCATCAACGCAGAACTCTTTGGCGAGGCGCGTGTCATCGCCTGTACCTGGTAGGCTCAGCCCATCATCTGCTGGAAGGCATGAAGTTCGGTACCCTCTTTATCGACGAGGCTGCCCAGCTTTGGAAGCCGCCTGCTGGATTCCGATGAAGAGAGCCAGCCGGGTGATTCTGGCAGGCGACCATTGTCAGCTGCCGCCTACCGTAAAGAGTATTGCGGCATTAAGAGCCGGACTGGGCAAGACCCTGATGGAGCGCATCGCCGAAAACAAGCCCGAGGTGGTAACCCTGCTGAAAATCCAATACCGCATGAACGACGAAATCATGCGATTCTCCAGCGACTGGTTCTACGGGGGCAAGGTGGAGAGTGCGCCTCAGATCAAATACCGGAGCGTATTGGATTATGACCATCCGATAACGTGGATTGATACTTCGAACGAGGAGAATCAGATAACGATAGAAGGAGAAGATGCTCCTGAGGATTCTGCTTCCACATCATCTTCTGTATCTGCAGCCAATCAGAATTCTGATTTGAACTTCAAGGAGCAGTTTGTGGGCGAGAGTTTCGGGCGTATCAACAAGGCAGAAGCTGAGCTTACCCTGCTGACTCTGGCGGAATACTTCACCAAGATAAGCAAACAGCGCGTTTTGGAGGAAAGAATCGATGTAGGCATCATTTCGCCTTATCGTGCTCAGGTACAATATCTCAAGAAGCTCATCAAGAAATATGAATTCTTCAAGCCTTACCGCCGCCTGATAAGCGTGAATACGGTAGATGGTTTCCAGGGGCAGGAAAGAGACGTAATTCTCATCTCCCTGGTACGTTCCAACGACGAGGGACAGATCGGATTCCTGAAAGACCTCCGCCGCATGAACGTGGCGATAACGAGAGCCAGAATGAAGCTCATCATCCTGGGCAACAAGGACACGATGACGAAACATCCTTTCTACAAGAAACTGTGGGAGTATGTGGAAGCTATCAACAACAACGAATAAAATAAAGACTATTTTATGCTACAACGAGACTACATACAGCGACTGATTCGCGAGTTTATGGCGGCACTCGAAAGAATGCTCGAAAAGAAAGAGGTGGAGGTGAGACGTGAGAAGATTAAGGAGCTCTACAATCAATACGTGGGTCCTTACGCCTTCTACAGCATCGCCACCATCGAGGATGTGATGAAAGCGATGGCAGGAATCGACGACGAGGAGAAGCGACTCTCCAAGATGGATATGCTTGCCGAACTCTACTATCACGAGGCGGATACCGTGGGACAGCCACAAGAGACGAACTACTGAACAAGGCTTTCATGCTCTTCGATTACGTGGAAGCCCACGGAGATACGTTTTCCATTGAGCGCCGCAATAAAATGGCACAAATCAAACAAAAGATTGGAGATGCGCTCAAATAAAGAGTGCATCCTCCTTTTTTATATTTCTAGGATAACAAAAACTAATCATAAAGTTCAATGGTCAAAACTCAAAGTTCAAATTTCGATGCTGAGTGGCGTGATGGAAATGATAGCGAGATGTGGCGTGAGTCTCTGATTTGCATTAAAAAATATTCTGCTAAGGGTTAGGAAAATGAAAATTCGATTGTAATATAGGCAAAACAGAAAGAAAAAAGTAATGCAAATAAACAAAGAAACGATAGAACAGCTCTTCCGGCAGCATTATCTAAGGATGTACCAATTGGCCAGGGTACTTCTGAAGGATGATGCAGCCAGCAAGGATGTAGTGAGCGAAGTCTTTGCCGATGTGCTCGACGGAAAGACCCAACTGGGTCTTGATAACGAGACAATAGCCAGCAATTCGCCCCAGCCTTCCGCCAATGCCGGGAGCTATCTTCTGATGTGTGTGCGCCATAAATGCCTCAACCTGTTGAGCCGACAGAAGATGAAAGACCGGGTTCATCACCTCCTGAAAACCGATACTTCGCCTTCGATAGTTCCCCTGGAAGCGACGATTGCCGAAATAGACAGGGAGACCGAAAAGTACGAGGCAATTCTGGCTTATATGGATACTGAACTCACGCCACAAACCCGCAAGGTACTCGATCTCCGTTTTCGGCAGAAACTGAAATATCGGGAGATTGCTACGGAATTGGGCATCAGCGAAGTGGCAGTTTATAAGCATCTGGCACAAGGCATCAGAAAAATAAAGCAAAAGTTTAACCCTTAGCAGATTTATTATGGACAAGTTTGAAAAAATACTGGATATCATCGACCATCAGGAGAAGTATTCTGATGAGGAGATTCGTGAAATATTGCAGGATGAGGAATGCCGAAAACTCTATCAGACGATGGTGGAAGTGGATTCTGCACTTGAAAGCCCCTCTCCTATTATTAATGTAGATGGGGAATGGGAGAAATTCAGCCAGAAACATCAACTTCAAGAAGAGGCATCCCATCCTATAATTTCCTGGCGCAAACTGGCAGCATCCATCGCCGGCTTTGTCTTGATTTCGGGTATTGCCTTTGCCGCAATCCATACTTACATCAAGCGCAGCCAGGAAACAACCCAGGTAACCGCAGATACTCATCCGGAAGTCATAAAATCAGATTCCGCAAAGCAGGTAGCAGCAACGGATTCCCTGACTCATCCGAAACCAGAAAAGCCAGCCATTCACAAGACTTTCGAGAATGTGGCTTTCGAGCAGATGATTTCAGAGATTGCTTCTTATTATGATTTACAAGTGAAGTTTGAGAATAACGAGGACAAGACCCTCCGCCTCTATTACGAATGGAACAGTCATTCGAGCATCGAGAACATCGTAAAAGAACTGAACCAATTCGAGAATGTAAACATCGAATTGCAACAAAACGAGCTGATTGTAAAATAACAAGCTTATCAAAAGTAAGCATAATATTATCGACTCTCAAAGTAATCATAAAGTTAAAAAGTATCATTATGAGAAGATTTTCAGCCATCATATTCCTGCTGTGCACGTTCGCCCTGGCGATGAGCGCACAGCACATCCAGCGCAATTATCACGACCGCAGCATGTCGGACGTCCTCATCGACCTCGACAAGGCTTCCAAACGCTACAAAATCAGTTTCATCTACAACGAACTGGAGGATTTCACAGTTACCCAGAACGTGAAGACAGCCAATATTCCCGATGCTATCCGCAAGGTAATCGGTTTCTATCCGATGCAGATGACCGTAGGTGACAGCCTCATCACGGTAGAATGCATACGCAAGAGCGAGCGCAAGCTGATAGGCAGACTGATAGACAATCACAATCTTCCTGTAGAATTCGCCAATATCCAGCTGCTCAACCCGAAGGATTCCTCCTTTCTCTGTGGAGGCGTGAGCAACGCCAATGGCGATTTCGTCATCCCCTGCCAACAGAAGCAGGCCCTTATGAAGGTTTCGTTCGTGGGCTACAAGACGATTTGCAAGCTGGTACCTATTGCCCGCATCGGAAATGTGAGGATGCAGGCGAATTCATACCTGTTGAAAGGTGTGACCGTTGAAGCCGCTAGGGTTGTAGAAAAAGTAGATAGACAAATCATCTTCCCTACAAAAGAGCAGGTGAAAACGGCTTCCAATGGTTATGATCTGTTGGACAACTTGTCTTTGCCTACCATTATCGTAAATCGAGCAGAACGCAAAGTTCTGTCATTAAAGGGCGGAGATGTGCAAATACGCATCAACGATGTCAAGGCTAGCATGCAAGATGTATTGGCTTTGCAGCCGGATGAAGTTACAAAGGTGGAATTCATCAATGTTCCAGGACTCAAATATGGAGACAGCAATCTGGATGCAGTCATCAACTACCAGGTCCGCCGACGCTATGCCGGTTATGTGAGTGGAGTTTCTACGATGCAAGGCACCAAGGCTGGTTTCAATAATAGCGACGGTTATTTCAAATACAATGTGAAGAAATCGGAATTCAGCATCAACTACAGTTTCTCCTATCGCTCGGTAGAGGAACGAAGCTATGAGAGTCTCGGTACTTATCATCTGCCCACAGGAGAAACTCTACATCGCAATTATTTAGGTTATGATTCTCCGTTCCTATACACCATCAATAATGTACAGTTGGGTTATAATCTTAGTGAGCCAGACAAATATACATTGAATGTACGGTTGAATTTCTTCAATTACAACAGTCCTGTGAGAGGCATGAACCAGCTTTATCAGGAAAGCGGCAAGGCAAATCAATATCTGCAAAACAACAGAGAAATGCTGGAGCAGATTCCATCTCTGGACATTTATTATTCGCTCAACATGCCCCATGACCAGAACCTGGCTCTGAACCTGGTGGGTACTTACATCGGCACAGATTACCAGTATCGTATGAGGGAATATACGTTCAACAAATCGCCGGATGAATCTGTAAAGAACGCTCCGCTGACCGATTACAGTTATAATGCAACTGGTAGAAAGCGCTCTCTTATTGGTGAAGGAACATACAGCAAGAACTGGAAACAGATGACTTTATCGGTAGGTGGACAATATAATATCAGCCACACAGATAACATCTATGTGGGAAGCAGTAATGCTGATACGGAATTGAAGTACAGCAATCTCTATCTTTTCACCCAGCTACAGGGACAGCAGAAGTGGTTCAGTTATCAGGTGGGAGTTGGTGCAACCAGGTCTTCCATCCATCAGGGGGAGAACGGATACTGCAAATGGCTGTTTCGACCACAGGTAACTTTACAGGCAAAGGCTAGCGACCGTCTGAGTTTTAAATGGAGCAGCAAAATCACGTCAGACATCCCAAGCCTTTCCGACTTGAGCGAGTTGCGCCAATATTCCAACAGCTTTGAGGCGCGTGACGGCAATAGCGGTCTGAAGCCATTTACCGGCTACAACAATACCTTGTCGGCTTCCTTGAACATTCCGCTGATGTCTGTGTACCTGGAGGGAAACTGGACGTATTACGACAAGCCTATAGCTACTTCTATCTTGCCCGAAAAGCGGGAGGATGGCTCTTATCTCTTTGTGAGCAAACCGGAGAATCAGAAGAATCATGATTACAAGCACCTGCTGTTGACTCCTGAAGTTCACCTCATCAAGGATCATCTGGATTTGAACCTTATGTGCGAGTATCAGAATGTCAAGACAAAGGGTTTGGATTATTCCCACGAGTTCAATTACTTCAGTTATGGAGCAGAAATTCGGTACATGACAGGCAATTGGAACATTGGCTATGGTGCCTATAAGGTGGAAAAGAGTTTTTGGGGAGAAAAGACAAATGGCGGAGAGCTACCTCCAATCTTGCCGTAACCTACAGTTATAAGAACTGGCAGTTTGGCATTCTCGGATTATTCGTATTCTATCCTCATGGCTGCGTGTATAAGGATGAACTTTTCAACAAGTATGTGCAGCAGAAGAACAAGACACGCCTTGCTGACCAGGGCAACATGCTTGTCTTTACTGCCAGCTTCAACTTCAGCCATGGCCGCAGATACCATACAGGCAGCCGTAAGCTGAACAATAGCGATAGAGATAATGGTATCAGATAGAATAGTTTTATATTTTCCTGAAATCACAAATAAGCAAAAGGCTGGACTTCCTCACCCGAAGTTCAGCCTTTTTGCATGTCATCAGTAATCTAAATACGCATTTTATCGTTTATAGACGACAAGCATTATTTTTAGGACAATTATGCGCTGGGACGATTACCCTTCTAAGAGAAGAAAATAATATTTCCAGTTAGGAAAATAAAAATCTCTAACTGGGAAAATATTTAGGATGAAAATGACTCAAAACAGACAGCTGAGACTCACTTTCCGGTTTTTCCGGCTCTAAATCGGGCAATAGTCTCAGTTATCCCGTTTTTACTTGCATTTTTTAGGAAAACATGATTTTGTATTTCAGCAAGGTCTAAATCTACTTTAAAGCAAAAAACAAAGCAATTTTGAGGGTTTGGGAGACCTAAAAAGAATGCTTTTGTAAAATCTTTCGAATAATCTATAGGGCTGAGACCGAAAATAAAAACTGCGAAACCTTCATAAGTCGTTGCTTTCTAGGGCATTAGATTATCGTCTCTTTTCCTTTTACTTGCTTCCATAGTCTCAGTCTCAGAGTCTCAGTTGTTTTTCAAGCACCCCCTCTTCTTCT
>ENA-OQER01000478-OQER01000478.1-human-gut-metagenome-genome-assembly--contig:-NODE-478-length-21623-cov-2.002093_pt1 | contig 21623 bp, 31 predicted proteins | sample MGYA00242797_ERZ504639 | MGnify/ENA primary metagenome ERZ504639 (study PRJEB26092, sample SAMD00036306) | human gut metagenome | host: Homo sapiens | study: EMG produced TPA metagenomics assembly of...
CCGCGGAACATGGCATTCCGCCGCGCGTCGTGCTGTACCGTATGCCTTTGCAATCGCATGCGCGAAGCCGTATGGACCTGCAATTCGCCATCCGCGACGAAGTGGTGTTGCGCTTGGCGGAACTGTATGGACGCCGTCCCGAAGAGATCGACCCCGATTGGGGTATGTGATCAACGCACGACGGTCATGTTCTGGTTGGCCAGCACCTGCTCGCGGGCTTCCTTCAGATCCGTTGCGCCGATAATCGACACTCCGGCCAGTTTCGCATCCGATACGTCTTTTTTGGCTGATACGGATGTTCCACACCATTGATTGGTCCGGATCGGCAAGGCTTACGGCGCAACGTCTCCATCGTTGATATCCGCCAGATCAACCGTTGTCGAAGCGCCGGATTGGAGAGCAATCTCGCGCTGGTCAACAGTATCTCCGACACTGTTGTAGGACGTCAATGTTGCTGTGCGCTCATCGCCCGATATGTTGGTGATGCCCACTTGAGCCGTGGCATGGTCGGGCACGGCCATGGCGGAGACGCTCATCGGCACTGAAGCGTTGACCAAGGCGAAATCAGCCTGGTCATCATCGCCATCATTGGTGATCTTCGCGCGACGGATACCGGCTCGCTGGCGCTGATGGTAAGTCCGGTCGCCGACTTGGGAACCGAACCCAGGTCGATGACCGAAACGCGATTCGATTCGAGCGTCTGCTGATTGGTTTTCTTCAGACCTTGGTCATCCGTCCAAGATACGGTGACGTCGGCCTGCCGAGACGGATACACATACAGGTTGACGCATCGCCTTCCGTGAGTCCGTCAATCGCCAATGTTTTTGCGGCAGCAGTATTGGGAACCGCATAATCCGATCCTTTTGCAACCAGACCATCCATGGCTATGGTGCGTACCACGGCCGCAACGGGCGTGTCCACGCTGGACACGGTAACGTACAAAGCATCCTGCCCGGAAGCTGCTGCGGCAAGGTTCAGCACAGATTCCTTGCCCGCGCCAACCGTCAACGTCGAACCGGTAGACAATGCCAAAGCACCCGACTTGTCGGATCCCCAAACCTTGATGTTCACCGACTGGCCTTAGCCGACGGATTGGCCACGACCAGCTGCTGGGTCATGCCTGTTTTGGTGCCCGACACCATCAGCGACTGCTTCAAAGCCGGAGCGACGCAGGAAGCAGCGGAAACGCCTTTCAAATCTCCCTCAGTAGCCCAAGACATCACCGAAGAGGCCGCTCCCGTTCCATCGGAAGCCGACAGCAATCGGGTATTCTGCAATTGGCTCCGTCATCGACCGTGCCGGACGCCATGAAAATATCATCGTCCGATCCGGCATCATCCTTGTTCAACACCAATGACGAAGTGGCTTCATCAGCTCCGAGAAGCCCTACGGAAGAGCGGAACACCGAACCGAAGGACGCATAACGCGCCGACGACATGATATTGCCGTTGGACGCTTGATATTCGCTGTCTCCATACGCATCAGTATCAGCTATCGTCATTCGTGCTGGACAATATGTTTCCAGCTGACGCGGACTGACGGTACGGGATACGATGAACGCTGCGTTACCGGCGAATCCGCATGAATCCAAGTCGGGCGGTAGATTACGGCCACGGTCGCCAGTGCGACAATGACCAACACCGACACTATGGCCAGAATTACACGCCAAACCGTTTTGGAACGGGAATGTTTGCTCATGCTTCCTCCTGACCGTGACGCCTCATGCGCGGAAGCGCAACCAAGCAATACGCTGCGAGAACAATACCCATGCACCACAGCCATGCCTGACGCCACACACTCGATTCAGCCTGTCGATATCCCTTGCGGTCGATATGCTGCTTGGCCGTATCTTGGATGGTGAGACGATAGTATGTTCCCGCATCAGTGCTTACGACATTCTGCGTGCCATCGGAAGCGCTGATATTGGAACTCAACTGATCGGTTATCTCCTTTTGCGCCTTGTCTTCGCCGGAGCGCACCACATAGATGCCTCCGAATCCCAACTCGCTCAAATCGGCGACGGCGTCGGAATCAGCATTCGACAACAGCTGCGCGCAATCCTTGGCGATGGCCTTGTTCGCATCATCGGAACGTCCGAACGCCACTTCGACACGCTGTGCCGGAGAGCTGTCGATCAAATCACCTCGGCGGGTACGCATCACATTGTAGCTGATGGAACCGGCACTATCCGCGCGTACTGCGAGCACACGCCTCGCCTCATCCTGCGCAAGATAGTCGGAAGCAACAATCGGCAAACCGGAATCACTGGTCGAAACCGTGTTATGGTCTCTGGCGACATAATCAAAACCGGCACTCGCCACAACCGACGCCGCAATCAGCATGACCAGCACGATTCGTGCCGCACGCCCGGCAATAATGCCAGTAGAAGCGCCATTCCTCTCAACTTCGACATCGCCGGTGGGCCTCTGCCACAGCATGACGAAACGTTGCACCGCACCGCCTGCGACCATGCACACGCAAGACAGCAGTCCCATCATCGTGAATGAAACGCCGGGAAGCACGGAACCGGCCACGGCGCCATCCGCATCGACCGCAACCACAACCGCGGCTGAAAGCAGCGACGTGGCAAGACCCGCGATCGCCACGACCCACATCATACGCGACACGCGAAGCACGAATGGCAGGAACAGCGATACCGCGGCAAGAAGCACAATCAATGCCAACATTGCAGCAGCCACATACTGCCAAATCTCGCCGGATACGGCAACGCCGAACGCACGGGAAACAATATCCGAAAGATTTGCGATCATCGGATGCCCATCATGCGCAGACGACGGCAATATCACACTGCCAAAAATCTGACGCCACGTACCTGCTCCTGCGAAACGTACCGTGTTGACCAATGTGGGCGCGCATACGGAAGCGGCCGGCAGCGGAATCAGCAGCAGCGTCGTTCTATGGGAGCGTACAAGCATCAGGAACACAAGGAACGACAACATCAGCGGCAGCAGCAATTGCGGTTCGGCCGCGACGACGGGAATAAAGCACAATGCCGCAAGCGCCGCGGCCTGCACGGAAGCTGCGGATTGACCAGATCTTCCGTACGGTACATGCCTACGGCTCGGAAAGAAAACGCGAAGGCCGCAGGAAGAAACACCATGACCGTCATCATCGTCACGTCGGCATCGCTGTACACGTTCATCGACAATGCGATGGCGAACCATGCCAACGCGATCACGCAACGCACCGTGTCGGACCGAGTAAAGATTCCAGCCAAAGCCCAGAACGACAGCACCATCAAAGGAGCGGACAAGAAGAACACCACGGCGACTGCGGTCGCAACATGGCCAGCCGTGAATACGGAAACCACCATGAGCACCAGCAGCCAAGGCGCGCTCGGGGCGCTGATTCCCGTTCCCGCGGTATACGCCCACGACGTGGTGGCGGCATGCACCAACTGGCTGAAACTGGCATCGGTCGGCAGCAACGTTTGAGAATATATCGACGCGCCGGAGAACACGCTCCGAAGCACATTCCAATATAGGAAGACGATCCATGCAAACGCGATCACCGCCGATGCGATGGCAAGCCCCCACCTGCGCATGAGCCTTTTACGCAGATGCGCCTTGGCAAGAGCTGAGGATCACAGTGCCACGCTGGTCAAGAAACGCACGCTTGCGATCGTTCCATTGGCCGATCTGCTGACGAGTCGTCTGCAATGCGGCCAATGCCTTCAAGGAGACCCTACTCTGCTCACGCAATCGGGCACGGGCCTCCATGCGCCCGGCAAGTGGAGCAACGAACGCCAAGGCAGGGCCAATTCGCAACAGGCATGGTATGGCTGTTTGCGCGTCAGGCACAGCACGGCCAGTCCCAACGCCTTCAGTATCGACCAGATCCACAGCAGCGGCCACCAAGAACGATGCACGTCCGTATACGCGTATTTCGTATTCGCCTCGCGTACCGCAAGGTACGGATCGACGCGGCCTTCCTCATCTTCAACAGGTTGGCCGTTTTTGGAACGCACGCCTTCAAATCTTGCCCTCCTATGGGCGATTCGCGCCTGCGGGACCACCACCACACGGCCACCGCCCAGGCAGATGCGCCTGCACAGGTCCGTGGATTCGGCGAACGTGCCGAACCATGGATCGACACCCTTCCAAGTACGCAAGGTGGCCAATGGAACCAGCGCGCCGGAAAGCGACACAGCCAACACATCCTGCCGGCCATCATACTGTTCCTGATCCGGCTCACCGTCCACCACCAGAGACGTGACATTGTGGTGCCCCGCATACAAACCGACGTTGTGCAGGCTTTCCGCCTGCCAATCCAACTGTTTCGCGCCAAGCAAAGACGCAGTCGGCGTGTTTTTCCAAGCATCGAGCAACACCTCAAGGCATGACTCATCGGCCGGCCTGGAATCGTCATGCAATGTCCACAGAGCACCGACCCGGTCGTCAAGATCGATCTGTTGCATTGCACGAGCCACGGCATTCATGAATGAAGAGGCACCCTTCACTCCTACGAGAATGACACGTATGGTCTTGCTTTCGGGAACTTCCGTAAGCACACCGGCAGGCGACGGGATAACGCTAAACGTCATCTGCATAGCTGCTCAACCTGATTGGTGCAATCCGCAACGATAATAGTGCCTGGAAGCACACGCTGTGCGAGCACCGCGGCAAAAGTGGATGAGAAAAAACGCAGATCGCTTTGCGCGGTAATCACCGCAGCCACGGATGAATCGGCATCCTGCCGATGGGAGTACGGCCTGCTGTTGAGCAGATCGGTCACAATTCCCTGGATATCGCTGCTGGCGTTAGAATTCATAATTTCAAGTGTACGCACAGGGTGTGCCGTGCGTTATGCCCGTTCCTTGTGTTCCTTCTTATACCGACGGCGCTCACGTTCGCTCATGCCACCCCAAATGCCGAAACGCTCATCATGCTCGATGGCCCATTTCAGGCATTGCTCACGAACCTCGCACTGGGCGCACACTCGCTTGGCATCCCTGGTTGATCCGCCCTTTTCAGGAAAGAACGCTTCCGGATCAGTCTGAGAACATAAAGCCCTATGCTGCCAGGAAACATCATCATCGCTTTTGAACAGACCCCACAGTTCCGCAAGCGGATTATCGGAGGACTCGTCGATCACGCCCCACATGCGTCCTCCCCTGCTATACGTATGCGCACTTTTAGTCATGTTAAATTACACACATGCAATTTCTTTTTGTCAAGTTTTCCGCCGTGTCAATCACTATAATTCGAGAAAAATATGGTACATGGTAACTCCAAGAACGACGGGGGCCTGAAGCAGAATCCGTGAAAATCGGGGAACATCTCTATAATCCCATGACAGAGTAGTGGTATGTTCTAGAACGCGTTGAGATATGGCGTGATCTTTTGTATAAACAGGAAGGCGATACCGTGACCACATCACCAGCCGGCGATAAGCTTCCTAACGTCAATGGACTGCGAGACGCAAAGCCGCGTCACAGCCTTGGCTATCGAGTGCAGCATCGTACGAGGACGATAGTCGCTTCGGTCATCGCGGCGATGCTGGTGTTCTCGGGAACCGCAGCGGCCGCAACATGGCTGGATGTGAATGGCATCATCAAAGACCATTCGGTCGAAATCATCGGACAAGGCTCACTTGACGCCAACACCTCGATCATCGATCCCAACTCCGGCAAACCCATCGAATTCGTACTCATCGGGCAGGATTCCCGCGATGGCGAAGAGAACCAGTCCGTCGGAGGCAACTTCGACGACGTGGTAGGCAACCATCAGGCCGACACCACAATGGTGGCGCAGATTTCCGCGGACCGCACCAAAATCAATCTCGTTTCCATTCCGCGCGACTCCCTAGTGGACATACCGCAGTGCGAAACGACCAACGGCACGATTCCCGCGCAATACAATGTGATGTTCAACTCGATTTTCGCGAACGCATACCAGACCGGCGGCGATCTCGCTTCAGCGCAAGCTGCACCCTGAATGCAGTGAACAGCCTCACCGGACTGAACATTCAAAACTTCATCGTCGTGGATTTCGCAGGACTGGTCAAAATGATCAATGCCGTAGGCGGAGTCGACCTGTGCATCCCACAGGACGTCGACGACCCCTACACCAGCCTGCAACTCACCAAGGGCCTGCACCATCTGGACGGACACCAGGCAACGCAGTACGCACGAACCCGCCATGGTCTGGGAGACGGATCCGACACATCACGAACAACCAGACAGCAATACCTCATCAAACAGTTGATGAACGAAGCGCTCAGCAAGAACCTCTTTACTGACACCGCACAGCTCTACCAGCTAGCGAAATCAGCCTTGCAATCACTCTATATCTCGCAAGGCATGGCCGATACCGCAGCGCTTGCAGGTCTTGCCATGAGCCTCAAGGATTTCAATCTGTCCAACCTGTATTCGCAGACCGTTCCGGTAGTATCCGCGCCGTCGGACCCGAATCGTTCGGTCTGGACCGATGAGGCGGAGACGCTATGGGAGAAGATGCGCGCGGACAAGCCGATTTATGGTTCCGACGAATCCGACGCGAACACGGATGCCAATACCGCAGGCAATTCCGACGGTTCTTCCGATAATTCGACGGATGGCACTGACAATACGGATAATATGGGCACTGACAACACGGTTCCCAGGAAGCCGCACAGACGCCTGATCCGGTCACTGGTCTGATCACGCAAGCCGATGGCACGCTTATCGATCCGAACACCGGTGGCACCGTCGATCCGGAAGATGGCTCCATCCATGACGCTCTTACCGGGCAGTACATCGGACTTGCCGATCGTTACCTCAACGCGACAGTTTGTGCCGTTCCCGCAAAGAACTAGACCGCTTTCACCGAATCCGTTCCTACACGGTGTAAATGGTGTAGGAACGGATTTCTTTTTGGAGGATATTGTATGAGTGAAGAGAACGGCGGCAAGGACCCATGCCCGCACCACCGAGCTTCATCCCGTCTGCAGGACGGAAGAAGACGGAATCACAGCCTCACAAATCCACAATTCCTTCTCAATCCGGCTCTCCGTCAATTCCAAGTTTTTCGCCTGCCGCACAGCCAGCGCGCTCAAGTGCCCCGCACGCCAGCAGGCGTACAGCGCAACCATCATCCGTAACTCCATCCGGTTCCAGCGCTCCACAGAGTTTCCGTCCTGCCGCAAACTCCACCAGCAGACCACGTAAGTCGCATCATCGTCTCCTGCATCGTTTGCTCCTGCTTCAGCTCCGAACAATCACCGTGCGTCTCAGCAGGTACGAGGATCCTCCTCCATACCCACTGGCATGCCACGAACAACGCGACAGAACATGCCCAGACAACCTTTGTCCGGCAATAGCGCAACAGGATTCCAATCCACTGCGAAAGCCGTGCTCCCCCACAGAAAACGACATATGGGGCGGGTCATTCTCGCGTTTTTCCTTGCTGTGATTCTCGCCTTGGGACTGTCGATATTCTCCGCATGGAATTGGGTGGATGGACAGCTCAACAAACAGTCTTGGTTGACGAACAAAGCCGATACCGCTGGCGAAAGCTGGCTGATCCTCGGTTCCGACGAACGCGAAGGCACCGTTGGTGACGCTGGCGACGTGACCGGTTTCAGAACAGACACCATTCTGGTACTCACCAAACCGAAATCCGGACCTTCCTCACTGATTTCCATTCCGCGTGATTCCTTGGTGGAAATCGACCAGAGTTACATGAAAATCAACGCCGTCGCCCAACTGTACAACGGCAAACAACTGGTTAACGAAGTCGAAGACATCACCGGGCAAAAAATCAACACGTGGCAATGGTGCAATTCGGGGGTCTGGTCAAAGTGGTCGACGCTTTAGGAGCGTCGAATTATGCTACGACCAGGATGTAAGCGATCCGTACTCCCAGTTGAACTGGACTGCCGGCTGCCATACCGCCGGACGGCACCACCGCGCTTGCGTTTTCTCGTATGCGTTACGCGGACGCACAAGGCGATTTCGGACGTGCAGCCCGTCAACGTCAGGTCATCAACGCCATAGTGAAAAAGGGCGCGTCCAAGAATACGCTGCTGAACTTCGGCAAAGTCAAAAAAGTTGCGGAGGCTGCGTTGGGCTCCGTAACCGTGGATGAAAAGGCTTCGACCTCATCGCTGATGCGCATGGCTTTGGCGTTCAAAAGCGCTTCTGGGGATCAAGGCATTTCAGGAAGCGTTTATTGGACCGATCCCGACTACTACGTTGATGGTGTCGGCTCAAGCGTGCTCTTGGACGAGGATAAGAACCTCGAACTGTTCTCCGAATTGGCTAAGGGGACCCATCGGGCTGGCACTGTAGGCACGCTCGCCGAAACAGCAAGCTGAGGGTTGTGGTCAGGATGTGGATAACCATATCCTCCGACCACAACCCTGATTCTCGCTTGCGTCCATCCGCCACTGCTGTTCACAATGACGGCATGAACAGCAAAACCAAGCGCAAGCATACCAAGGATCAATTGAGGATCGGCTGATGCTCATCAGCTGGGCCGCGCCGGTATTGTCGCAACTTGTCATGCTTGTCATAATGATCGCGCAACGGCAATGGCTATATGTGGCCATGCTTGCTCCTGGACTCATCAGCAGCGCGTTGTCTCTGGTATCCATGGCGTTGCGTTCCAATCAGAAGCAGCAGCATGACGAACCTGTCTCCACCACCTATGCAAAGGTGGTGGAGACCGCAAGGCAAAACAGCCATTCGCCGTTCGCCGCAATGCCCCATGTGTGTTTCGAGCGGTTCTACGCTCTGGACGAGGACGCGCTGCCTTGGCGCACCATCACACGAACATGGCTTTCCTCCACATCATCCTGCCCTATAGGAGTCACGGAGCATGGCTTGTTTCGCACGGATCTGCAACGATCAGGACCGCATGCCATGGTCGCAGGCACCACGGTTCGGGAAAATCGGAATTGCTCATCAGTTGGTGCTTGTCGCTCGCCATGCAATACAGCCCTGATGATCTGCATTTTGTGTTTTTGGATTTCAAAGGAGGATCGACATTCAAGCTTTGGAACATCTTCCCACACCGTTGGCAATGTCTGCGATCTTGATTTGTTCCACGCGATTCGCGCGTTGAATGCCATTGAACAGGAATTGGTGCGTCGTGAGGCTCTGGTCAGCGCCGAACGTGTTTCCAGATTCGACCAATTGGTCCGCCTCCGGCACGACTGGTTGTGGTCATCGATGAATTCCATGCGCTTCGAGACCGTCTGCCCGACTATATGCAACGGCTGAATCGTCTTGCGTCACTTGGCCGTTCCCTTGGCATGCATCTGATCGTCTGCACGCAATATCCCATGGGCCAAGTCCATGCCGACATGAAAGCCAATATCTCGCTGAGCATATGCTTACGGGTTACAGACCAAATGCAGTCGAACGAATTGATCGGCATACGTGACGCAGCGCTGATTCCTCCCAGCATTCCCGGTGCAGCCTATTGCAATGACGGACAACACACCACACCTTTCCTATGCAGCGCGGTGCGCGATGTCAACCGACTTGTCCGCAATATTGGAACGGCCGCACGATTCCACGCCTGCAAACGCCCCGATCCCCTGTTTTCCGAGCCTCTCACGCAACATGCAACGCAATCCGATCTTTCCATCCCATCAAACCAGTCATGGCATAACGTTCCCTTTGCGCTTGCCGACGATGGCGTATTGGTGTATACCGCCATTCTTGACGTGAGCCAACAGAATATCGCCATCATCGGTGCCTACGGCAGCGGCAAAACCAATCTACTGTTGCATTGCGCACGCTGGCTATATGACACGGGTTGCGCCAATATTCGTTTCACACGCAAAACCGAACATGGCATGGTGACGGATGACGGCAAACCCTTACCGTCGCATAAGCGAACCATCTGGATTGTGGATGATGCGGACGAAGCGCTTAATCCCTTTTCCTCTGCGCCTGAAGCGAACGAATTGCGTGAGGCGTTGGCCAATCCCAATATCACAGTGATTGCCGCGGTGGAAAAACCTATTTCCGCACTGCTGGACCGATGTCCGACTCGTGTGGCGTTCCCCTGCGGAGAACGTTCCAACGATCTGATGCTCGGCATTCCCGGCGCAATTCTGGACGGGTTCGCAGCCGACGACTATACCCTCCCAGGTCGTGGCGTGCTCATGCAACAGGCCAAAGCATGCCCTATTCAGTGCGTGGAATTCCAAGGTTTTTAACGATTCGTGGGATTCTTTTCGCGAAGACTCTTGAAAGTCGCGCGATTCGTGGTTATCTGAGTAACGGACTTACATGCCGTACATGGCAAGAGGAAGGCGATTATATGAGCAGTGCTTTTGACTGGCGCGCCAAGGCCGCATGTCGCGACAAGGATCCGGAGCTGTTTTTCCCGGTCGGCAATACAGGCGCCGCCTATCAGCAGATCGAAGAGGCCAAGGCCGTCTGCCGCACCTGCAAGGTGATTGACGCGTGCCTGAAGTGCGCGCTTGACACCAATCAGGATTACGGTGTTTGGGGCGGTTTGAGCGAAGACGAACGTCGTGCGCTCAAGCGCCGTGCATGCGTGCCCGCCGCTCCCAAGCCATGCAGATGCAGATCTGAAATTTTCAAAGATCCATCATTGCATACGCTCTGCGAATAAATAGCAACTTACAACGAAAATGTCCGGTTGACTTCCCCTGGTCAACCGGACATTTTCGTATCTTTCCTATCGTTCCTGCGCCGCACGCAGCTTCATATCGAGCACTACTCGGGTGCCACCGCCACGACGGGCTCCCAACGGACCGTGCCTCCGAAATCGTTGTTGACGAACGTGCTGATGATCTGCGTTCCCAAACCGGATCCGGAGGAACGTGCCATACCATCATGCTCCTCATTGGCCAAGCCCGTGCCATCGTCTTCGACCACAACATTGAGGTTGTTGCCACCGCGTCCCACGGAAATCGTGATATGACCTTCTTTGCGACCTTCGAAGCCATGTTCCACGGAATTGGTGATCAGCTCGGTCAGCACCAATGACAACGGCGTGGCATCCTGCGCCGGCATCATGCCGAATCTGCCGATGAAGTCGATGTCGATATGCTGGTCACGCATGGTGGCCAAATCACCGCCATCTTCAACAGGCTGGAAATGACCTTGTCGTAATCGACGATTTCATCGGCGGTCTGGCTCAAGCTTCATGGACCATGGCGATGGTTTGTACACGACGCTGCGCCTCTTTCAGCTCTTTCTTGACCTCTTCGGACTTGGTCTTACGTGCCTGCAGTCGCAGCAATGCGGAAACCGCCTGAAGGTTGTTCTTGACGCGATGGTGGATTTCGGAAATCGTCGCATCCTTGGTCTGCAGTTCCTTTTCACGACGGCGAAGCTCAGTCACGTCGCGACATAGCACAACAGCGCCAACGCGGCCATTGGCATCCATCAACGGCAGCGAACGCATGGACACCGCGGACTTGTTGGCATCGAGTTCGGAATCGACGGCGGCTTTGCCACTGAGCACCAGAGGCAAGGTTTCCAGCACGGGATCGTTCTCGCGCAGCAATTTGGTGCCGATTTCGCTCAGATACTCCCCCTGCATGGTGCTGACCGATCCCAAACGTCGGAAGCAGCTGATGGCATTCGGCGAAGCATATCGCACGATACCTTCGACGGTGAGCACGATGAAGCCGTCCGCCACACGCGCATTGTGACGCTGGTTCATAATCGGATTACGATATGGGAACTGACCGCGAGGAATCATCTCATACAGCTGCTTACCTGCGCTGATGCTTTCGGATTCGTAACGTCCGTTCGACTCCCGGGTGGCCATATTCGTCTCACGTACCACCAAGCCCAGCGTCTTGCCATTATGACGCACCGGCGCATACACATTGCACACCGTGGACTCGCCCACAGTGCGGAGCACCGTGGAACGGAACACCGATTCGGAAGCCATCGCGGCATCCAATTCAGCGCTCATTTCCTCCTCGACAACGTCGCCGACCACATCGTCGGCCCTCAGGCTCATCACCGTGGATGGACGACACTGTTCGGCAATAATGTATTTGCCCTCGCCATTTTGCAGAATGAGCAGCAGATCAGCAAAACTCAGGTCGGCGATCACCTGCCAGTCGGCGACCAGATGATGCAGCCATTCACGATCTTCGTCATCGAAATCGGGACGGGTCGTCAAGATATGTGAGAAATCAGCCATGCGCTCCATCATACGCATCACACCAGAGGTTTTGCACGACACATGCGCATATGAGACGCATATTATTGGAAAACGATATTGACATATCCATGAGTTACGGTAACGTAGGTTACGGTTCCGTAACTTATAGTGGAGGCACGCAGATGGCGAAACCCACAGACGTAGAGATCGAGGAAAAACGAGCGATCATCGCCGAGGCACGCGAACAGGCCCTTCAAGCCAAGGCCGATATTATTCGCGTGAAGGCACGCAACAAGGCCGAGAACATCCGCAAGAAGGCCGACGGCAAGGCGAAAATGGCTATAGCCAAGGGCGAAGCTCGTGCCGCGAAAATAGAAGGCATCACTCCGGCAGAGATCGAACGTAAGATTCGTCTTGACGTACATGGTCGCCCCAAGCCGGCGATGCGTGGCTGGATTCATGCCGTGGCCGCTCCTCTGGCATTGGCGGCCGGCATTGTGCTGATCTGTCTGGCACACGGTACCGGTTTGAAGTGGGCGTGCGCCGTGTTCATGACGTGTTCGCTGGTATTGTTCGGCAATTCCGCCTGCTACCATTTGGGCGATTGGTCGCCTCGCACTACCGATGTGCTACGACGCATCGACCATATGAATATCTTCCTGCTGATCGCAGGAACTTATACACCGGTCTCCTTTGCCCTCGAACCGTTCTGGCGCAATTCAATCATCGCGGGCATGTGGATCTGTACTACCGTGGCGCTTATCATTCACGTCATCTGGATCAGCGCCCCACGCTGGCTTTACGTGATTGTGTATATTATTTTCGGTGTTTCCGGCGTGGCATTCATGGGATTGTTCTGGATTTCACCATACGCCGGTCCGGCGGTTGTGGTGTTGTTGGCCGCAGGCGGCGCCTGCTACATCGCCGGAGCCATCGTATACGCGCTACGTAAGCCTGATCCATGGCCGAAGGTGTTCGGCTTCCATGAGATTTTCCATTGCGGCACCGTCGCCGGTTACGCATGCCACATGGTGGCGATCTACATGGTGATCGTGCAGCTATGGCCGTAAGTTCAGATCATATCTGATTGCAGTTTGACGAAATATACGAAAAGGCTGGTTCATCATTTTTCGATGAACAGCTTGTTATATCGCTTTATCTCGTTGAAATATCAGATTCAGCTTATGACGAACATCACTCAGGCGAGCGGCTTGGCTTCCTTGATGGTCACGGAAATCTCACGTCCGTTCGGAGCCGTATACGACACCGTGTCTCCCTCGTGAGCGCCGTTGATGGCTGCGCCGATCGGGGATTCCGGCTGATGATGCTGTAGTCCGTGGCAATGGACAGGTCACGCGTGCCAAGCACGTAGACCATTTCACGTCCGTTGACATCCAGCGTCACCAAAGAACCGTCGCCGACTTCGCCGGCCTTGGGCGCGGTCAGAATCTTCGCGTTGCGCAGCTTGACGGTCAGTTCCTCGATGCGTCTCTGATTTACTCGCTGAGCCTCACGAGCGGCCTGATAGCCGCCGTTTTCGCTCAAATCGCCCTCGGCGCGTGCCGCGGAAACCTTGGAAAGGATTTCGTCGCGATACTCACCTTCGCGCCAAGCGAGCTCTTCCTTCATCTTGTCATAAGCTTCCTGCGTCAGCAGAAGCGTTTTTTTCTTCGGCCATGTTGCCTCCTTGACCTTGGAAATTACTCTATGCCGCTTAGTCTCAGCGGGTGGAGATGATGTCGATCACGAACACCAGGGTGTCTTCGCCGCCGATGCCGGCCTGCGGAACGCCACGGGAACCATAGCCATACTCCGGCGGAATGGATACCACCAAGCGGGAACCGACGTTGTGCCCCGGAACGGTCTGGTCCCAACCTTGATGACCTGGCCGACACCGATGCCGAAGCTGGCCGGCTGGTGACGGTCGAAGCTGGATCGAACGGGGTGTCTTTGCCCCAGACCACACCGTGATAGTTAACGGTGACGGTGTCGCCGCGGCGAACCATCGGGCCATTGCCTCGAGCAGCTCCACAACCTTCAGACCTGCCGGAGCGGTCTCGGACGGGAATTCGATGGTCGGGCGATCGCCGAACTCAACATTGACAACGGGCATTTGAGATGCATGGTGAACCTCCTTGAAAAGCACAATGCCACCTAGACTAGCACCAACCACCGCTAGCATTCAACGACATTGACCGCCAAACCACCTTTTGAGGTTTCTTTATACTTGGACATCATGTCTTCGCCCGTGTCTTTCATGGTTTTAATGGCCTGATCGAGGGTCACGATATGCGTTCCATCTCCCAGCATGGCCATACGAACCGCGTTGATGGCAGTGTTCGCAGCCATGGCGTTGCGTTCGATGCATGGAATCTGTACTAAACCTCCCACGGGATCACAGGTCAGCCCCAGATTATGCTCGATGCCGATTTCCGCAGCGTTCTCCACTTGCTGTGGAGTACCGCCCATCACCGCGCACAAACCGGCCGCAGCCATCGAACATGCCGTACCGACTTCTCCCTGGCATCCGACTTCCGCACCGGAAATGGAGGCATTGCGTTTAAACAGGTACCCTACCGCGCCTGCAGTGAGCAGGAAGGTAATAACACCCTCTTCGTTCGCATGGTCAACGAAATGCCAGTAATAGTGAAGCACTGCCGGAATGATTCCTGCAGCACCGTTGGTCGGTGCGGTGACGATTCGCCCACCGCCGGCGTTTTCCTCCGACACCGCCAAAGCGAACAAATCCACCCATGCCGCATCCGACGATTCGAGCACCGCATCCGCGCGTTTCTTATCTCGCGCAAGCACATCACTGTTCGAGGCAAGCCTTGCATACATTTTCGGTGCCCTGCGGGGCGCATTCAAACCGCCGGGCAACACGGTCTGCGACGTATGGCATCCGTACTGTACGCAACGACGCATCACCCGCCACACGTTATCCAGTTCGCTGCGAACCTGCACCGCCGACTGCATGGCCGTTTCATTGGCCCACACAATGTCGGCAATGCTCATATGGTGCTTCTCGCATAATGCAATGAGATCGTCGCATGACGTGAATGGATATGGCATATCCGAGCGTCATCAAGTGAGGAATCACTCTGCTGATCGGCGAAAGACGTTCCGATCGGCGGACGCTCATGAATGCCGATCATCAGATCCTCGGCATTGCCTTGCCGTACGAAGCCTCCACCGATGGAATACCAGACCTGTTCGTCAACAAGATTGTTCTGCTGGTCAAATGCTTGGAAACGCATGCCATTGGGGTGCGCGGCCAAGCGATGCCACACGTCCATCACCACATCATGCGCATAGTCGAAATCGATGCGATGCTTACCGGCCAGCAGCAGTTCCCCACTCGACTCGCATTCATGACGAATGATGTTCACATGGTCCGTATCGACGGTTTGCGGCATGTTACCTTCCAGACCTGCCACAGTCGCGCGATCGGTACCGTGCCCCAAACCCGTCAACGCAAGAGATCCATACAGTACCGTACGCACGCGGCTCACACGGTCAAGCGTTCCCGTATGTTCAAGCGATTCGACAAATTTGCATGCCGCCACCATCGGACCAACAGTATGTGAGGAACTTGGCCCAACGCCTATCTTGAACATTTCGAGAATACTGAACATACCAATCGTCGCCTTGCTTCTCAGGTGCCTTGCTCAGGCTGCATACAATGCACGGAACATGAGAATCATAATGATCAAACCAATGATGGCGGCCGTAACTTCCACCACCAGCATGATAATGGCCGTGGTTTTACGATTGCCGAGTTTAACGTCAAGTAACTTGGCGAACAGGAAGGCGACGAAACCAAGAGCTGCGCCATTCAACGCAATCGCACCAATCTGGCCATTGGTGAGCACACTCTCCCCCACCATGCAAGCACGGAATTGATGGTGGCGGAGAACACCAGCAGCTCCACACGCCGTAACCGATAAGTCCAACAATCGCATATGCGAACGGTCGGAACCGTTCACGCATTTTGAGCGTGAACGATTCGGCACACCACAGCAGCGCAAAGCCCACAACGAACGTGAACGCCACTGCCATGAACACCGCTTCCATAGCCCATGGAATCAACGCCAACGACGCCTTCAACAACGAGAAATACAGCGGAGAACAAGCCAGTTCGCCCACAGCCAAAACTCCTGCGACGATAATCGCTTGGGAGAGCATCAGCGGAATTCCCGTATCGGGCTGTTCGATTACTGGCTTGATATCTTTCGACGTCATACTTTTTCCGTTCCAGTCGGCTACTTGGGGTTATCAATGCCGCCAGTGTAATAACGGATTGTTTCGTACGTGCTATCCAGCAATATTTCACAACGACCTCGACCATTAGGCCGTCATCGCAGCCAGAAGACCTGAGATCGGACTATGAATGACAAGTCATCATTATTGAATAGCATACTGAGAGAGTATATTCTGTTTGAGATTCATCGATTGTTGAACTAGTTGTTCATATGTGAGGCATCCAGACATGTCTTCAACGGCGATTTTTTAGGAGCAATTTCTGCATTACGTAGTATTTGAGACACAACGTCAAATTTCTTATTCATTTATCTGCATTTCCTTTCGGATACATTAACAAAAAGCCCACAAACTGCAATAATGGACAAAGCCAGCCAATACATCCATGTTGCATGGAAAGCCGATGTGAGAAAAGGCACGAAAAATCCGCCACAAAATGATCCGATGGATTCACCAATGGCTGTCAGAATAAGACGACAATTGAGTATGTCGACAAGAGGCATGTTTTCTCCGGATTCCACCATAGCGACATTTGTCAACGGTGCGTATGTGCATTCCGCAGATGCAAATACCAGCAGAGCAGCAAATATGAACCATACCGATTGCGTCAACGTTCCTGCTGCGAACAGCGCAAAAGCGATGCCGTACAACCCTAGCTTAAGCCCATGCAATACGTTGATGTTTTTCCTGTATCCATGATGCGTACCACCAGCCTGCTGATGGGGAACTGTAAAACTATCCAGCAATGGCATCCACAGTGAAGAACAGTCCACTCGGCAGCAGATCTGAAGAAAAACCATGAAATACGAGCGACATGCCAGAAAAAAGCTGCCCATTCATCACACTGCCAGTAACGACAATCAGCAATACCGGCAACATTCTTCGACTGCTCAACAATGTACCGATGGTGGAAAGAATCGAAGTTTTTTCCTCTGAAGGACTATCTGAAGTTCGTAGATAAACATGTCGCTCAAAACAAATTCCGGTGATAACGGATATGACGGCATATATCAGACAAATGATGATGAGAAAGTTGGCGAAACCAAGTCTGCGCTGTACATAAGACGCTGTGATAGGACCAATGGCAGCTCCTAAGTTGCAGACAAGGTTGCCAGCGAAAAGAATGATGCCTGCTCCTTGCTATCTGCAGTGGCTGCAATGATGTGCCCTCGAAGAGTGAAATTCACCAATGAAATGCCAACACCGAACAACATCAAGCCAAGCAAAGCAAATACAGGCGAAACCTGCAATAGCCATGCAAAAGATACTAGTCCCAGTACGATAATCGCCAAGCTGATCTGCATGAGCCATAGTGTTGATATTTTCTCAATCAACCGGCCTAAAAACAGTGTACTTCCCCGTGCTGCAGCCGATAGAACACCAAGCATCACACCCGACAAAACACTCGCTGAGCCGACACGCTGGGTGAGCATTATCGGAAGCATCGACAGTACCGCACTGTATGCAAGATTCGTTGTCAAATAGTCAATAGATAGAGACGCATATCTTCTGCTTCGCATAGATTGTTCGCCGTTCGCCACTCTCACAGCAGAGAAAACTAGCCCCTTGCACGACGATTGTCATGCGTTGTTCATCATGTGGACACCGGATTTTGAGTCAACATTAAGCTCATCTCAGCGCGAGATAAAACAAAATCCAACCAGTATATTCTGATTGGGTCGCATGGTGCCGCCAGCGGGAATCGAACCCGCAATCCGAAGAGACCGATTTTAAGTCGGTTGCGTATACCAGTTTCGCCATGGCGGCAAGGCATCGAACAAGCCAACGCCCAAGTTATTATGCCACGTTAACGTTCGGCAAGCAATCGCGTGCCGTAATCCAACACAATGCCATCAAGCAAACCGTGTTCGCTGGCCATGAAGGAGTCGATATGCTGACCATGGTCGCATAGGCCGCTTCACTGACTTTGGCGAGCACACGATTCCACACCAGTGCACCGCCACCGACCACGTCAACACGACCCGGGTGAATGGTTTTGTAGGTCAGGCGCTCTTCGCGCGGCATCGTAAGGAACTTGTTATCGACCACATAAGCGTCTTCCAACGAGCAGCTGGCACCATCCACCGCGGAATGGTCGTATTCGGTCAATCCCATGACCAGAGCGGTCATGGTAGTCACTGTGCCAGACACGCCGATGATAGTGCGGGTTTTGCCTGCAGGAACCGTTTTGAACGCTTCATCGATATGCTCGTCGATGTCGGCAATGGCCTCTTGAATCTGCGCTTCGGTAGGCGGATCGTTCTTCAAGTGGCGTTCGGTCATACGCACCGAGCCAATGTTCATGGAGAACGCGGCCTGCACCTGCGTGTTCGGATGGCTTACACCATCGCCGCCAAGCACCAATTCCGTAGAGCCGCCACCCAAATCAACCACCAAATACGGAGCTTCAACATCGCGACGAACCACGCTCGTGGCACCAAGGAAGCTTAGATCAGCCTCTTCCGTACCGGGAATGACCTCCGGACGCACGCCGAGGATCTGCTCGATATTGTCTTCGAATTCCTCACGGTTCTCAGCATCACGAGTGGCCGAAGTGGCAACGAAACGAATGCCATCCACCGGATGCTCTTTCAGCACCTCGGCGAATTCGCGGGCAGCGGCGTAGGCACGTTCCAATGCTTCATCGGCGAAACGATGCGTCTTATCAACATCCTGACCGAGACGAATCACACGAAGAATACGCGGAACAATATCTTCAACGCCGTCTTCACTGACGCGGGAGACCTTCAGACGAATCGAGTTCGTACCGCAATCAATGCCGGCAACAGTAACGGATTTCATTGCTTCTTCTTTCTGTCTGAATATGGTTCAGTCTTCGTTTTCCACCGTGCAGCGGCATACATTGGGGTCGAATTCATGACGAATCGCCTCCAATGCCATGTCTCCGATCGGATTGGCGCCCTCGCCCATCACCAGCGTTTGCGCCAGCAAGGCGTGCAGACACTTGATGCGAACAGGCATGCCGCCGGCACTGGTGCCTTCGATATGCTCTTCGCTGTCTTCCATAGCAACGGCGATTTCATGCCGGAACGCCAAATACAGTTCGTGCGCACGCTCGTAGGCGGCTTTCAGATCGTCATCTTCAGCCAAAAGATCGTTGTACTCCTTCATCTTGCCTTCGGCTTCGATGTGGGAGATGGCTTTCACCGCTTCCGGGCCAGTCAAATAGCAAGTGGTAGGGAAAGGCACACTCCCGGCAGCAGCGGACGCGTGACCACAGCCAAAGGCCTGCCGCACACGCAACGTGCTCCGACAGCCACCATGCCACGCGGGTAACGACCCAACTGACGCTCGACCACAGCAATATCATGCTCGGTGGCAGGCTGGTCGAGAACCTTCTTCGCCAAGCTTTGGCCTGTTCGCTGATTGTCATACCCTGTGTCACTCCTGCTGATCTCCTGATTGCTGTTGGTTGTTGTCTTGTGAAGTCTGCTGCTGGCCACCGGATTCTTGGCTTGTTCCATTCGCATCCGATTCACCGGTTGACGTACTTTCGGACGTTTCCCTCGATTTCGATTTCACTTCGTCCGATTGGTCGGCTTGTTTGAACGAATACGCCATTTCCTTATACCAAGGCAGTACGGTTTTCTGCGATTCATCCGTCTTTTTTGCATCTTCTGTGGTTTCGCCGGTCACCGCTTCGGGATGTTCCACACGAATCGCCTGTTCTCCTGGAAATACGAATCCCAGACGATCCCTTGCCTGCGCTGTAACGTAAGCTTGTCATCCCAACGCGCGATGTCGTTTTCCAGTTCCTGCTTTTGCGCTATCAGCGCAGCTTCCTGCTTCTTCAAGCCATTCAATTCAGCCATATTCAGCGCATAGGTATGGAACGTCGACGCCAGCTGGATGGATCCCAAAGCCACGATAAATACCGCCACAAAGAACGCGATGGGGCCAGCGCTGCCCCTTCTGGATGCTTTCTTGCGTGACTTTGAACTCATAGCAATGAAAATACCCGCCGCGTTCGACGAGGAACACGACGGGCACTCTACATCAGCGCATATTCGATGCGCTTACGCTCACTTGGCGATGTACTTCTTGCAGGCCTTGAAAGCGCTGTAGCCAGCATACTGAGCGGTGGAGCCGAGCTCCTCCTCGATCTCGAGCAGGCGGTTGTACTTGGCAATACGCTCGCCACGAGCCGGAGCACCGGTCTTGATCTGGCCGGTGTTCTTTGCCACAGCCAGGTCGGAGATGGTGGTGTCCGGGGTCTCGCCGGAACGGTGGGAAACCATGGAGGTGAAGCCGTTCTTGGTGGCCAGCTCGATGGCGTCGAGGGTCTCGGTGACGGTACCGATCTGGTTCAGCTTGACCAGCAGGGAGTTGGCGGCGCCGAGCTCGATGCCCTTAGCCAGACGTGCCGGGTTGGTGACCAGCAGGTCGTCGCCGACGAACTGCAGACGATCGCCGAGCTTGGCGGTGATGGCAGCCCAGTCTTCCCAGCCTTCTTCCTGGAACGGATCCTCAATGGAGACGATCGGGTACTCGTTGATGAGGTTCTCGTAGAAGTCGAGCATGTAGCCGCTTCACGATCGTCGCCTTCGAAGTGGTACTTGCCGGTCTCCTTGTTGTAGAACTCGGAGGAAGCCACGTCGAGGGAGATGCCGATCTGCTTGCCCGGCTCGTAGCCGGCGGCGGAGATGGCGTCCATGATGTAGTTCAGGGAGTCCTTGTTGGACTTCATCTTCGGAGCGAAGCCACCCTCGTCGCCGAGGCCAGTGGCCAGGCCTTCCTTCTTCAGGACGTTCTTCAGGGTGTGGTAGACCTCAACGCCTGCACGCAGAGCCTCGCTGTAGGTGTCGAAGCCGTACGGGGAGATCATGTACTCCTGAATGTCGGTGGCGAAGTCAGCGTGAGCGCCACCGTTCATGATGTTCATGTTCGGAACCGGCAGGATGTGGCCGTTGGTGCCGCCGATGTAGCGGTACAGCGGCTGGCCCGCGGACTCAGCGGAGGCGTACAGAGCAGCCAGGGACACGCCGAGGATGGCGTGACGCCCAGACGACCTTGTTCGGGGTGCCGTCGAGCTCGATCATGACCTCATCGAGAGCGCGCTGGTCGGAAGCATCCATGCCGATGACCTTCGGAGCGATCTCTTCGTTCACGGCCTTGACGGCATTGAGAACACCCTTTGCCCTGAATACACGGACTTGTCGCCATCGCGACGCTCCCAAGCCTCAGCTTCACCGGTGGAAGCACCGGACGGAACGAGGCCCAGGCCCTGAGCACCGTCTT
>ENA-OQER01000480-OQER01000480.1-human-gut-metagenome-genome-assembly--contig:-NODE-480-length-21608-cov-2.347563_pt1 | contig 21608 bp, 32 predicted proteins | sample MGYA00242797_ERZ504639 | MGnify/ENA primary metagenome ERZ504639 (study PRJEB26092, sample SAMD00036306) | human gut metagenome | host: Homo sapiens | study: EMG produced TPA metagenomics assembly of...
TAAATAAATACATGAGATCCGTCAGATAATAAACACGGGCACCCGACGCATAAATCGTTGGCGAGAAATGTAACACTGCCTCACTGGCAATTCCCCCAAGAAAAGCCATGCTGATAAAAACAGAATGTCCTGTCACTTTCCACAATAAACCAGAGTAAAAAAGAACTGCTGCTATCCACCAGAAAAAGGCAATCCGATTCTGTGTGGTCATCGTCTGCCATGTCGGCAGTTCAGTGAGGCACTGCTCGATATCAATATATCCAATACCCATCTCCGAAAAAAAAGAAATGCCGGCATAAGGAAGAAGTGCCACCACACTAAAAACGACTGCTAAAGACTGATAAACTTTTGCTTTTTTTGACTTTACCAGTAAAAGGAACCCTGCTGCCCAGATTGCAATAAAAAATGCCTTTCCCTCATTTGCAAAGGAAGATAACATCCACTGGATGGTCATAAATAAATGATTTCCTACAGATAACTCTTTGTACCCTGGCATCCAGGTTGCAATTTCTGATGCCACACGCACGTCATTTCCAGGTGCCATAAAAAGGATCACAAATGCTGCAAATGTTATAACCGTCTGGATCCATATCGCCACCGGTATTCTTTTTTTCTGTAACAGAAGACTTAAAATTGACAGACCTTCAAATGCGAGTAAAACTGCTCCCATCTGCTCGATCGACATCGCTGCAATGACACTGCATGGAAGCGCATAGATCAATTGCCTGTTCGAAAACGCCCTGTATCAAACACAAGATCTGCAAGAGGCATCATCGCCCAGACTCCTGCTGTGAACGTCCATGTATAAAATATGGAACCATTCACCCAGACCGCAGAATATCCCAATGTCATGACACTCATCAACAGATATCCACTCGCAAGTAAAACCGGATACCGGACGCTTTTCCAGAGATTGCGCCACACGTTTAATTCTCCTGAATTGTGTTGCTCTGTGCCAACATCCACACGCTCCTGATACTCATTCAGTAACGCAATATATCCCGTATAGCCTGCCGTCTTGCATCCCAATCTTAAAATTCCGATTGGAAGCAGCACCATCATAACCGCATCTGCAACTCTCCAAAATCCAAGTCCAAGATTAAATGTAATATATACAATTGCTTCTGCAGCCATTCGTCCTACCCACGTCTGATATCGCCAGGATAAGTACTCGAAAAATCCCATGGTGGTAGAATAATGGTAAAAATAGGTATCATCGCCGTCGGAATAACCCGTCTGATTTAAAATCACAAAAATAGCGATTGCCATGAACGCCCAAAATATCCATACTATTTTTTTTTGATTTGTCTTGCTCTTTTCTTTGTCTGCACTCATATCTATAATATTTATAAATCCCTTAATGTCTTTTTTCTCTTCTAAAAAATCCAGCAAAATTTCTTGAATTGCCAAAGTTCGTTTTTTACAAATTACGGTCTATGCTTATATCCTTGTCATCTAAAATCACCGACTCAATAATATACTTTGGTCTTTTTTTTGTTTCCAGATATGTTTTGCCGATATACTCACCGATAATACCGATTGCAAAAATCTGCAATCCGCCAAGCACCCAAATTGAAACCATAATACTTGCCCAGCCTGGGACAACATTTCCATTAAAATAATCCACAAAAGACTTAATTAGCATTATCAGACTGATTAGGCAGATCAGTAAACCGCCTATTGTAATCATTCGAATCGGTTTTACAGAAAGGGATGTGATTCCTTCAAAAGCAAATGTGACCATCTTCCAAGCGGATACTTACTCTCGCCAGCAAAACGTTCTCCCCGCTCATACTCCACAGTAGTGCTCTGAAAACCAACCATCGGTACAATACCGCGCAAAAACAAATTCACTTCATCAAAATCTAATAAATTTTCTGTCGCACGCTTGCTGAGTAATCGATAGTCTGCATGGTCATACACAATATCTGCTCCAAGGAAACTCATCAGCTTATAAAAAAGATGTGCTGTTCCCCGTTTAAAACAGGTATCCTTTTTCTGGAGGAACGCACTCCATAAACCACATCATTTCCTTCGTAATAAGCATCAATCATACGGTCAACCGCATTAATATCATCCTGCAGATCTGCATCCATCGTAACGATCATATCTGCATACTTTACTGCTGTAGCCATACCCGCTAAAGAGCATTCTGATGTCCCCTGTTTCTTGAGAGATTCACGCCGGCAAACACAGAGTTTTCCTCACATAATCCCTTTATCATACTCCATGTCTGATCTTTCGAACCATCGTTTACAAACATAATACGGCTGTTATCCGCTATTTTATTTTTCAAGACCAAAGACTGCAGTTTTTCTAATAATCTTTTGCTGTCTCCGGCAAAACTTCCTGCTCGTTATAACAAGGTACCACAATATATAATGTCTTACTCATGAACATCCTCTCTCATATCCCAGTATCCCGGATTCATCGTATACTTTAAAATCTGTTTCCTGCTGAGCTTCTCATAATGCCTGCCCATCCAGAAACCTGCATACTTTCCAACACACTGCATACCAAAATGAAAAACAAGCCATGGCTTCTTATTGCAAAAAGATAAGCGATCGTACTCTTCACCAGCTTCATACCCTCGGCTTCTGAACTCACCTGTTCAAAAATCTCCGGATGCTGTTTCTGTGAAACTGCGAGATCAAAATTCCTGTGAAACTGCTGCCTCATCGTATAATTGTGCGAATGTACTACCTTTGCTTCTGCTGCATACGCAACGCCATATCCGTGTTCGATGGCATTTGCTGCAAAAAACATATCCTCATTAAAAATAACCGGAGACTCAAATCCCCCCAGTTCTTCAAATAAATCCCTGCGATATGCCGCACAGACATCTGAACAGAAAAACGTTTTGATCCAAGTGTCGGAATATCTGCCTTTGTTTTAACACAGCTTTGCTCTGGATAATTAAACTGCCTCGTATACTGCTCGACAATATGGCAGTCATTTTTCGGAAGTTGCCTTGCGTAAGCCACTGCAACCAAACAATCTTTTACTGCACTTTTTTCAGTGTCTGCCACTTCCATTGCATTCTGCTGTACCCGCGCAGACACCTGATCTTCCTTTAAAAGCAATGACTCCACTAATTTTTCTACCAGAAACTCATCCGCCGGAACTGCATCCTGCGTCATAAAAACCATCACATCCGCATCCGAATGTTCTGCTCCAAACTGCCTTGTTCCACCATGGTCAAAATCTTTCTTCGCAATATGAAATACCTCATACTCACACGGAAGTTCTTTCAATACCTGTTCAATCGGATAAGCTGCTGCTGCCTGTTTCCAGAGTTTCTCTTCCGTATTTAAAATAATTACCCTATGAACGACAAAGGTCTGCCCCTGCAATTTGTGCAGGAGCAGACATAATGTTTCATCCGGTTTATAAGTTGGAATGATAATATCTACTGTCATTTATCTGTATCCACTTCCCTCATTCATACCTGTGTCATTGATAATCTTCTTACTGTTTGCAAGAACGGTATCCGATGGTGTGTATTCCTCATCACCGAACAGGAACTGGTGTAATTCGATTACGTTTGATTCCAATGTACAAGGTACAACCACACTTCCTTTGGATCCGAGAGTTGTTGATCCATGGTTAAACGGAAATCCTGATGTCTCGCCAAGTTTGTAATTAAATACCTGTGCTGCTAATGCAACTAAATCTGCATTCGAAAAACTTGTCTGAATATCCCCAAATACTGCATCGATCAGCTTATTAATCGTAACAAGATCAGATTTCTGAGCCTTTGCAACCATTGCCGCAAGAACCGTTCTCTGACGCTCTGCACGCTTATAATCATCGCCTTTGGTATAACGGATTCGTGCATATGCGCATGCCTGTACGCCATCCAATGTCACGTTTGTTCCACCACCGGAAAGATACTTGGAATTATTCTTGGTAAGTTTATTGATTTCATCCATATATCCCTGCATAAGAACTGCTTCTTCATCTGTGACTTCATCCAGTGTAATACCACCGAGCAGATCCACACACTCAACAACGGCATTAAAATCTACCGTCACATAATCTGTTATGGACAGATCAAGGTTCTTATTCAACATATTAATGGCCGCCTCCGGACCACCTTTTGCATAAGCGGCATTACATTTCTTAAAGCTTCCATCTCCTGTATCCAGATAAGAATCACGGAATACCGAACATAATTTGACTTCTTTAGTGTCATTATTGATATTGGCGATCATAATGACATCGCTGCGTCCCTTTGACAAATTACCGTTAGAGCGGTTGTCCAGACCAAATAAGGCAATGGTAGTATAACTCTTCATAATCTCCTTGGATTCTTCTGAAATACCTTCATTCACCTCGATGTTTTCAAGTGGAACTTCCTGACGTTCGATTTTTCCCAATTTACTGATTAAAAACAATGCAATAGCTAAAATTAAAACAACTAATATCTCAACGACCAGTAATATGATCTTTCTTTGTCTTTTTTTCCTTCTTATTGCTTCTTTCTGTTTCTTTGTTAAAGCTTTATGATTTTTTTGTCGATTGTGATTTGGTTCACTACTCATTAATTATTTTCTCCTAATACGCATTTTTATTGATAAATCCCTTGAAAACTGTAAGGAATAAAATTTTAATATCCAATCCTAATGTCCAGTTTTCAATATAATATAAATCATGTTCAATCCTCTTTCGAATGGAAGTATCTCCACGATATCCATTCACCTGTGCCCAGCCGGTCATTCCCGGACGCACCTGATGCTTGATCATATATCTTGGAATTTCTTCCCGGAACTTCTCCACATACTGCGGCCGCTCCGGTCTTGGTCCTACAAGACTCATATCTCCTTTAAACACATTAAAAAGCTGTGGGAACTCATCCAGGCTTGTTTTACGCAAAAAACCTCCTACTTTTGTTACACGCGGATCATTTTTCTGCGTCCAGCCTTTTTTCTCCTCTTCCTCTGTCTGCACATACATTGTTCGGAACTTATACATCATAAATTTTTCATTATGAAGTCCAACCCGTTCCTGTTTAAATATCAGCGGACCGGAAGATGTTATTTTCACGAGAATCGCAGAAAGCAACATGACTGGTGAAAAAATCACAATACATATTATGGATCCTACGATATCCATCAGTCTTTTTACCATTGCATTAAACGTATTCGACAACGGAACATATCGTATATTGATAACAGGCAGACCTAACAAATCTTCCGTATATGGTCTCGTCGGTATAATTATTGCCATAATCAGGAATAAACTTGGTATGCACTCCTGACTTTTCACACTGTGATACTATTTTCTCTAATTTGTAGTATTCTTCCAACCCAAGCGTGATTGCAATCTCGTCCAATTTATTTTCCGGCAAAATAAAGTCAGATTCTCAATACTTCCTATTACTTTCACACCTTTATAAACTGTTCCGCGTGCAATATTATCATCCAGAATTCCACGTATATTATAACCCCATTGAGGATTCTGCTTGATTCTGTCTATATACTGTTCTGCTGCCTTAGAATATCCCACAAGCAGGATATGCTTCTGATTATATCCCCTTCTTCTTATGCTACGTAAAAAACCGCGGACTACAAGTCTTTCTACTTCTTCAAGTACAATGTTGAATATATAAAAATATGCAAACATGGAACGCGAGAAGTTCTTTGCCTCTTCTGTATAAGACAATACAAGGAAAAATCCTGCAAACACAATTAAAATTCCAACTGTATTTGCCATAATAATATTGGATAATTCAAGCCGCCTGCCCTGTGCTCTCTTCGGCGTATATAAATTAAACGCATAATATAACAGCAAATAAAGTGGAACAATAAAAATCAGAGCTTTCATATAGAATTCAAATGAAAGAACTCCAACATGATCGTTTGTAAAAATCCCTGAAAGTTTTAACCACCAGGCAAGTGCATAAGAAACAATGACAACCAATCCATCCAAAACAACATGCAATCTATTAAAATGCTGCTGATTATCTTTTATCATAATGCCATCCTTTTCTTAGCTATCATAATTTCAATGATACAATAATTTACCCGAAATCACAACTCTATTTTCTTAAAACGAGCGCTCCAAAATCTTAATTATTTCTTTATTTTCACAGACATCTCCTGTTTCAAACCGGGATAATGTCCTTTTACCTATATTATGCGCACTAAATTGCACCACAATTCCAATTGTATTTTAAAATAGTTAGAAAGATTTTTCATACGAAATTTCACTTTCCAACATTTTTTGCAATCGCAAATTCCCTCTAAAATCCCCTTGCAGTAGTCTTCTCCAAATCCCTTTCTGACAAAAAAAAGAGTTTTGATGAGCATACCTATAAAAATAAATGGAACATTTAAAACCAGCTGTAAAACAGGCATATTTTTATAAATCACAAAAATAGTATTTCTTGCTGCTAAAAATACCTTTTTCTTATTGTATCGTGTACCCGTTGTCGCACTTCCGACATGGTAAACCTTCGCCTCCGGAATATACCAATTTTCAAATCCTGCAATTCTTGCCCGATAACCTAAATCCACATCCTCCAGATAAGCAAAATGCTTTTCATCCAATCCTCCGATCTTTCGCATTATATCCATGCGATATATTGCTGCTCCGGCACAGCATGAAAACACTCGCTTTGACGTTTCATAATCTTACATGGTCTGCCTTTTCCTCTGGCAACGGCCCATCCCATGGCAGTATATAAATCCCCTGCATTATCCAATATTTCATGATTTTTATAATCTATCATCTGGGCTCCACATGAAAAAATATGGTCTGACTTTTATCCCCCTTAACAACCACTCCACAAAATACTTATCTGTCTCTGTATCGTTATTAAGCAGAATAACATATGGCGTTCCTGTCTTTTGCACTGCCAGATTTACAGCGCCGCAAAAGCCCAGATTTTCATTCAAGCAATCCATTCCACATCTAAAACATCGGACTTAATATCTGTACTTCCATCCGTGGAACCATTATCAACCACTAATACCTTAAAGTCTTTATACGATTGATGTTCTAATGTCCTGAAACAATTTTCCAGTAAGCTTTTTCCATTATAATTTGGGATTATGATTGTCACTTCCTGCATGATTATTTTCTAATTCCTTTTTATTTTTCCTTTGTTATGTATGTACATCCATGCCGCAGAATATTCCTGACGTTCTTTTTCAGACCAGGATACATATGTGGCAAAGTCTACTTTTGCCAAAGTCATATCCTGCACACCACACTTATAGCATTCTACATTTTTACGCCGCGAAACCATGCGCATCCAGCCACAGTCCGGACATATATATACCCTCATCATAAGCACTTGTCCTCTTTTTCAACTTAGAATAATTCCATTATATCACAACAAAAAAGAGCTTCCTACTTATTTTGTACGACAAATCCTGACACCATTTGCACATACATATTTTATTATACATATTTTTCATGATTTAAAAATCATTTTTACTTCTGGTTCATACATAATTCTGTATCCCATTTCTTTTGCTTTTTGGCAAACTATATACGAAAATTCCGGAGTTCTGATTTGTTGTTCATAATCCTCAATCTGTTCCAACACTTCTTTTTTTACTAACATACATTTTTCAGAAACCCTGTCACAATCCATTTGTATATTAGCTCTATGCATATAACCTCCATATCCTTCTCGTAAGCCAGAAAATACATTTTCACCACATGCAGCACCTGTCCAATCACCTTTTTCAAAAAATGCAGCCTCATAAATGCGATGATGTCTGTCGTAAATCTTTCCTCCTACAACTCCAATTTTTTTGCGGCTGCAATCTGCATATAAAATCTGCTTCCAGTCTGCATTTAATGGTTTCAAAGATTGATCTGCAAACAAAACGTAATCTTCTGTCTTATTTTCGGTGTTTATCCCATATTCTATTCTGTAAAAGCCAAAATAAGGGGTGACAACCACCTTGCCATTTTCTCCCATCCGCTGTAAATGCGATTCTATCGCACATTTTCCAGCATCAATTGCATAATCCTTGCTTCCAGCACCTGCTGCTGTAGATCGCTCATGTACTCTCCAGTGATATAAAACCTTTGGAATATGAATCACATTATCTGCAAGTTCTGTACATCTTAGGATAAAATCATAGTCCTGAGCCCATCATACTCTTTGTTTATCCCGCCCACCTGGTCCAGCAGTTCTCTGCTGACCATCAAAAATGTGTTATATAATTATTTGAATTCAAAAGATCCTGATTAAAATCCGGTTTGAAATGAGGTTCGAAAAAGCCGTTCTATTCTCATTGACCTTATCCTCATCCGAATAAAACATATTTGCCTCTTTCCCTGTTTTCTTCGCACATTTTGCTGCCAATGCCATCTCATATAATGCATCTGGTGTAATTATATCATCATGGTCTAAAAAGGCAATGTAATCTCCCTCCGCCATGCTAACGCCTGATTCGTATTTTCTGCTATTCCATAATTTTGAGATAACTTTTTATAGCAAATACGTGATTTTTTTCCTGTTAATTTTTCATCCATTTTCTGGTATTCTTTTACAATATTTTCAATTTGATTTTCCTCTCCATCCTGCGTTGCATCTGCAAAACATAATTGCCAGTTTTCATAGGAAGATTCTAAAACTGACTCGATTAATTCTCTCAAAAAAATCACAGGTGTATGGTACAGAGGTGTCACAATACTGATCTTTTCTTTCTTATTCCAATGACTAACCTCCATCCTCTGTTTCTCTAACTGTTCCAGAGAAGCTTTCGTTTCCAAATAAAACTCTGATACTCAGAATCCTTTCTCTCTTTTTTCTATAATTCTAATTATCAAGTGCGCAGCCAAATCTTCTGATATAACGGATTCCATAAACTATTGCAGATGTCTTTATTTTCATAATCTGTATTCCTCACATTTTCTATAAGCGTCAGAACTTTCCCTTACTAATTCATTATAACAAAAAAATCCAAGGAAAACACTATTTATCCTGTGCTTTCCCTGGACTAATTGTATCTGAGAAATTTCTTATTCTACTACAAGATCTCCCCATGCATCATCCGGAACTAATGCAATGTATGTTTTACCAATATTAATCTTAATTTCATTGCCGGATGCATCATAATATTTTGTGTTATCTGTCAATCCGCCTTTTGACCATGTAATCTCTTCTGCTTTACCATTTGTAATATAATAACCTGTTCCCTTATTATTCTCGATTTTATAGTACATGTAACCGTTTGGATCATATACACCGTCACCCCAGCTGTGTAATTCAAATGGTGTACACTGTAAAATCACATTTTTAAAACTCAATTGAGCATTGCCATTCTGTGGATCCACATGCTCTTTCTTGTACTCAAAGTACTTATACACTTTCTCCGACTCGTCATATGTCAAATAAGAGCCATTATGAGGAAATGGAATATCTACTGTAACTGCAGATGTTCCATCCGCAATATCAGTGTCTTCTTTGGCGAATTTAAAGTGATTTTCTGTATAATATTTATTATACTCTTTGCTTGCACCTGTGCTTGCAATTTTTTGTCCAGATCACCTGAAACAATGTACTCTGTATATTCTCTGGATTTTCCATTATTGACACGGGAAATCGCCATTAAAATCATCCACACTTGGAAGTGCAATATATTCGTCAATATAGAATGGTCCACCATCATGACATAATACAGCATTCCATTCTGCTGCCAGAATGCAGTTTGTTACCCTTGCGCTGCGAATACTTCCAAACTGCTCTAATGTCTCCCAGTCTTTCACTAAAGCCATGAATCTTGTAATACGGCCATTCTCAGTACTGTTCATCATCTCATAAACAACATCTGCCTGTGTCAGACCATAGTGCGGTAATGCAATTGATTCATTATCTACCATAACAGCAATCGGTCTTTGATTTGCAAGTGACTCATCAATTAATTCTCCTGTCAGCTCATTACGGACTTTACCATCCGGAAGATCTTCTTCCTCCTCATTGTCTACAACATCCCCAACGACTGCCTCTTCGCTGGATTCTTCATAAATCGGTTCTGTGATATTAGCATCTGCCTCTTTCTTACCACATCCTACCGAAGTTACTGCAAGCGTCAGCATCATTCCTAGTAAAAGTGCTCTTTTCTTCAATTGTAAATACCTCTCATATCTTAATATTTTTCATAACTACCCTATATATAGTTAATCTGATAATATTGTAGCACATGATTTATGAATGGAAAAGCTACTTAAGAATATATTAAAAATTATCTTTTTTTAAACGGACAAATTTGTTCGCATTTATAGCATCTTATGCATTTACCAGAATTTACCAGTGGATATAAAAACCCCTTTTCATCCGGGCACATCGAAATTGCACACACCGGACATATCGTGGCACATGCACTACAGCCACAGCAGGTATCCTTTTTTGTGCATAAATCCGGCAGCCTTTTTTCTTCCATATATTACCTCCACCTTCTGAGCCGATTCCAAAATTCTTTCGGTATCATATCCTTTATTTTTCTTTTCAAACTTCTTTTGACAACTGACAAAAACGGTTCTTTATAATGATTTTTTACAAATTTTCCAAATGAAACCTCGTTATATTCTTTCCATACATTTTCTGTATTATCTGGTTTTTTAAATGGTCCTTTAAGTGGTTCCTGCATATACTTTTCTAAAGCGCACTCCTTAAAATCACACCCCTGCAGGGAATCCAAAAACCATTTTTCTCCTTTTTGTGTATTAATAAGAACAAGTGAAACTCCCCTATTATCATCAAATTCCGGGTTAGCAGTCTCTACTCCCCATGCATCAGCTATTGAAATATCAGATATACGCTGCAGATTCTTATATGGGCATACATAGCATGCCTCACGTAAAAAAGTGTGTTCATAAAACATCTTCATATAAACCTGACTGTCATGCTCTTTTCCATTAATTGTAACTGTTTCCCAATGATCAGACCATCCGAAGCGTTCTTTATTACGAAAATCTATTTTTTCTATTTTTCCATGATATTTTCGTTCCATATACGCCTTATAATCATTCCAGATTCTCGGACTTGGAACACCATGGCACACAATATCCATACAAACGAGATGTTCTTCACATTCTTTTGGACACAAAGCTTTTATTCCATCCACCTGACAAGGAGTTCCTGTAAAAAGAACCAACCGACCTGCTTTCAAATCTTCACAGGCAAGCTGATATGCATTATTCATGTCACTCTGCACATACTTTGATCCTCTAAGTTCATCTCTCTCTCTCTCATTTGTGGCCCGTTTGTGTACAACATTAAATTTTTCATCCATTCCTGCACCATAAATCACACCGCCCTGTGCTAACACCTGGTCAGATATTGCTGCAAAAATGCCACCGGACCTGGATAGCATACGACTATCCAGGTCCTTCTGTTTTACGATATATGATTTCAACTCAATCTCTCCATGAATCTTTCTTTATTCTCAATCGCAGTCGTAGTCGGTCTGCCAAGGTCTGCACGGGAACCAAGTGCACATTTCACCTCGATAAACCGGAGACTCTTTGCTTCTTTCGCTGCTTTTAATTCCTTATCTAAATCAGCGAAATTATCAACACATACAGCATAAGGATATCCACAGCCTTCTGCAATTGTGACAAGATTGATGTTTCCTGCAACAGTCGGCATTCCGCTACAGTCTCATGTGCTGTATTATTCAACACAATGTGTACCATATTATCCGGTTTTCTGCTTGCCAATACTGCCATAGAACCCATATGCATCAGACATGCACCATCTCCGTCTACGCACCATATTTTTTCATTCTTTTTGCTCATAGCGATACCAAGTGCAATCGAGCTGCTATGTCCCATAGAACCGACCGTAAGAAAATCACATTCATGTCCCTGTCCATTTCTTTCACGGATTTCAAACAATTCCCTGCTTGCTTTTCCTGTTGTACTGACAATCGGGTCATTTTCAGTTACTGCAACGATATGTTCAAGAACTTCCTCTCGTTTCATTTGATATTCGTTGGAATAAACGACTTTATTACCATATTCCAAAGCACCTTTTCTCACTACAAAAGCAACGCTCTTTCCATTTGTAAGAACATTACGGAATTCCTTCATCTTTGCATATAATTCGGCTTCCGTTGTCTCTTTTCCTATTACAAAAGTTGCAATATCCATATCTTCCAAAAGTTTCAGGGTTACTTCACCCTGATAGATATGCTGTGGCTCATCATGAATACCAGGCTCTCCCCGCCAGCCAACCACAAAAATACAAGGGATTGCATAAACCTTATCATTCAATAAAGATGCAACCGGATTAATGATATTTCCAATACCGCTGTTCTGCATATATACAACAGGTACATTTCCCGTTGCAAGATAATGTCCAGCTGCTAGTGCAGTACAATTTCCTTCATTGGCTGCTATCACATGATGTTCAGAAATTCCGTACTTATCGATCAGAAAATTACATAATGCCTGTAATTGTGAATCCGGAACTCCCGTATAAAAATCAGAATCTAATATATCAAATAATGTTTCTACTCTCATCTCTTTTATCCTCATCAAAAGTTATTATACCACTACATCAATATTCGTAATCCATTTTTAAATTACAATTCATCTATCAATGTAATAATATCTTTAAATGGCATAAGTTTTGAATCCACTTCCAGAGCCCTATGATTTTTCAAAATTTCTTTTGCTGTATTTTCCATTGCCGGAAATGCACTTCTGGTTAACTGATTTGCATAAATAACAATATTTACACCATGAGCCGCCAGTTCTGCCTCCGTAATATAATTATAAGATGTTGGAACAACAACAATCGGTATATCAGAATATTTTGCCCGAAACTTGTCACAAAATTCGATTATCTCATCAGCTGTTTTCTTTCTGCTGTGGATCATAATGCCATCAGCACCTGCTTCCACATATGCAAAAGCTCTGGTTAACGCATCCTCCATGCCACGCTCTAAAATCAAGCTTTCAATTCTGGCTATGATCATAAATTCTTCTGTACGAAGAACATTTTTACCAGCTCTGATTTTTGCACAGAAATTTTCGATAGAATCCTGTGTCTGTTCTACTTCCGTGCCAAACAGAGAATTCTTTTTCAAGCCTGTTTTGTCTTCAATAATAACTGCTGAAACACCCATACGTTCTAATGTCCGGACATTATAAACAAAAATGTTCGATCAATCCACCTGTATCTCCATCCAAAATGATTGTTTCGTGGTAACATCTAAAACATCATCGATCGTTCTCAAACGTGAAGACATATCAACAAGCTCAATGTCTGGTTTGCCCTTTGCAGTAGAATCACAAAGGCTGGAAATCCACATTGCATCAAACTGGTCTAATCCACCGTCATGTTCCACTACCGTCTTTTCTGCAATAAGACCTGTTAATCCAGAATGAACTTCTATCGTTTTAACAATTGGTACTGTTTTTATCAACTGTCTTAATCTTTTCCTGCGATATTCCGGCATTGCCAGTTTTTCCTTAAACTGATCATCGATTTTCTTTACTTTTTCATTATATGTATATGGAACCTCTATTAACTCTCCACCATATTCTTTCAACAAAGCAATTACATTTTCACGAATCGTCTTTTCCGGTCCATCGCACCAATTATCACCATGTATGACATAATCCGGTTTTAATTCTTTGATGACATTATCATACATAATCCTATCCTGTACAATCACTTCATCAATTTCCGGAATATTTCTCACCATTGCCATACGTTCTTCAAAACTTACTGTCGGAAAACGGTTATAACGGACCATCTCTGCATCACATAATACACCTGCTACGACTTTCCCGTATTCTTTTGCTTTTTTAACTACATTCATATGTCCTTCATGGATCACGTCTGTAGCAAAACACATATATACTGTTTTCATATTGTATCCTTTCACTATCTGTATTGTACCGGAACTCGAATATTATTTTCTATAAGCGCTTCCCTTAACACTTTAAAAAACTCTTCAATATCTTCCACATCGATGGCTCCTAACGCACACAATCGAAATGTATCAGTAGTTGTCACTTTTCCCGGATAAATCGTAAATCCACGCTCATAGCAATAGTCATGAACTTTTTGGAAGCTCCAATTCGGATCATCAGGATATACTGCCGACGCAACCAGACCAATTTGAATTTCAGGACGTATCAGTCTTTAAATCCAAGCTCTTTTAGTCCCTCATGAATGGCTTTCATCACTCTGGAATGACGTGCCCACTTTGCCTCTTCTCCCTCAGCAAAATACTCTTTTAATGCCTGTCGGGTAGCATATACCGTCTGTACCGGTGGTGTAAAATGCATCTGACCCGTTTTTTCAAAATATTCATACTGTAGATATAAATTACAATAATAGGAACGTTTTGGATAATCCTTGGATTTCTTTATGATTTCTTCGTTACCAACTACAAAAGATAATCCTGTCATAGACATCAATCCCTTTTGTGCAGATGCCATACAAAAATCTATATTGTCCTTTTCAATATCGATTGGAACCATTGCAAATGTCGAAGTCGTATCAACAATAAAAATCGCATCGTGTGCATGCGCAATTGCCCCTATCTCACGAATCGGATTTCCTACACCCGTACCGGTTTCATTATGTGTTGTATATACCACAGCAATATCCGGATTTTCCTTCATCGTTTTCTCAACCACTTTAAGATCCGGTTGTTCATCGATTGGAAACTGCAGATTGATATGATCTAATCCGTAATATTCGCAGATTTCAACTGCTCTGCTGCTATATGCGCCATTATTTACAACAAGAATCTTCTTTCCTTCTGGAAGAAGTGAATTTACACATACATCCAGATTCAATGTGCCGGAACCACAAAACAGAACTGAAGTATACTTCTGAGGATCTCCGTGTACGATCTTCACAAGGTCTTTCCTCATCTGTCTCATCATTTCAGCAAATTCATCTTCCCTTGGGCAGATATCAGGCACAACCTGTGCCATTTTTACCGTGTCCGTTGTTGTTGACGGTCCCGGATTCAATAAAATATTCCTCTTGATATTCATTTGTATTCCTCTCTCTGAATGATACGATTCCTATTTATCTTCGTTAAATTCCTCAGCCGCTGCTGCTGCTGCATTTCTTTCCTGCTCTGTTGACTCATGCTTCTTAACAGATGTTTTGTCCTTAGAGAAAAGCTTCTTGATTTTTCTCCAGTATACACCAACTGCAACACCACCCGCAATAAAAACACCTGCAATAATCTGAACTACATAAGTTAAAGTTGCCGGATCAAACATATGCCCATGCATGTGTTGGCATTGCCAAAATAAGAAAGAAAGTAAAATAAGTCACCCAAAAATTCTTCCGTTCTTTGTAATCTGTTTCATTAAATTTTTCATCAATCTTTTCTCCTTTAATCTTCTGAATGAATTTGTTTTAAACGTAATTTTATATAATTGGCTCCACTTTTGCGCTGGTTCCCAAATGATATACATATTGTTTCACAAAAGCATCAATCTTATCGTGGTATAAATCTCTCTGCTCGATCAATCTCGTTGCCTCATCTGCTACACGGTCTAACTGATCCAGATTCAGGCTGCATCCGATGCTGTCTCTCATGAAAATATTAATTGGCACAACCCCAATTTTCTCATATTCCGGATTCATGATCTTCATCGGCGTATTAATATACAATACCGGTCTCAATGTTGTAAACGCATATTCATATGCAATACCACTCCAGTCTGTAATGATCAGATCTGCATTAAATACTGTATCGTTAGAAGAAAAATCTGTCTGAATTTCAATATTCTTATCTTCTGCAAACTTATCTTTTAATAATTGCATCTTCTCTGGCATATGTCTTACATGCTGTGGATGCGGACGAACGATCACCTTATATCCTGTAGCCCGCAATTTCTGTAAAATATCCTCGAGACAGGAATCCACAATATTATCTTCCTGCCATGACGGAGCGATCAGGATCGTTTTCTGTTCATTGATCACTTTTTCTTTTGACTCATAATCTTTTCGCATATCATCGAGCAGGCAGTAACCCCAGTTTAACAATACTTTATGCGGAAGATCATAGGTTTCTTCCATCTTCTCGACCTCATCTTTATGATGTGGACCTACGCAGAAAATAGTGTCAAAATGATCGATACTTCCCTTTCGATACGTCATATTCATACTGTCAATACTATGTGGCACATGAATATACTCCATGTCCTTTCTCACATAACTTCTCTTGATATGATAAGTTTCAAGATCAGGCATTGTCATAACAACAATATCACAGTCCAGTTTCATCATCAGAGTGATCAGTTTGATTTCCCCGATATAATATGCTTTAAACCTCTCATGCCTGATCTGGAAAACCTGGTCTTCCGGATCACTTGTAACATAATGGATCACAATATCCGAGTTTTCCAATAACTCTTCAATCATTCCACGATAATATTTATAAAATCCTGAGGATTCGGAATAAAACATTAACTGTTTATTTTCATTGTCTTTAGCAAAAAACCTCTTATAGTCCTCTTTTTCCTTAGCTTTATAAGGAGCCATCTTTTTCTTATAAGCATCCTCTACCGCTTTCTGTTCTGCCAGCAGACGTTTGCTTTCCTCCAACGCCTCGTAATCAATATATTTTTTCGGATTATAAACTGCATTTAAAATGTAAATCAACGCTGTGGAGAACAAGTTACTGAAAATCCAATACAAACCAACTCCACCCGGAACCAGGAATGTAAAATATGTTGAGAATGCAACTGTAAAAATTGTTACTCCCCATTGTCCCAAAGCACCCTGCTCTTTCTGCAACACGTTCGCCTGATTCTGGCATGCACAAAGTAAAACAGTAGAAAGACAGCTGAACAGTGGAATAAGAAGGATCCATGCCAATACAGTAATGTGTGGCACTACAGACAGATCCAGACCAAGAAAATGTGTGTTAATCGTAGCTGCCTGTGCTGCGATTGCCTCAATATCAATGCCTGTCCCTGTCAATGCACTCTGGAAAAAGCTTAAGTTATCCGGATTCTGCAATGCTGCCATTGCCTGAAGCTGTGCGCCGCTCCCCAATTGATCTACACCCATCAGAGAACAGGTAGCTGCCACAATCTGATCACAGACAGATGTCTTGATATGCATCAAATGCTGCATTGGATTATAAATGACATTAATCAGACCAAGAACCAATGGAATCTGTAATAACATTGGCACCATACCAAGCATTGGACTATAATGTGCCTTTTTGAATAACTCCATCTGTTCATCCGCAATGCGGTCTTTATCACCTGCATGCTTATATTTAATCTCATTTATCTGTGGCTGGATCTGTATCATTCGAATACTGTTTTTCTGTACCATAATAGATACCGGCAGCATGACGATTTTGCTGACCAATGTAAACAGAATGATTGATAAACCATAGTTTTTCACCAACTGATAGCATCCCCACATGACATATCCAAGTGGAATACCAAACACCGTGTTAATAAAACTCATCATTTCCTCCTAATGTGACCGTATCTCAAAATATTAAGACACCTATTTTATTCTTACATACCAAAATAGAATTTTATCAAATAAAAGGAAACTTGTAAACCTGTAAACAAATGATTTCTTTCTTAAGATTTGCTTAAATCTCAACTGAAATCTATTCCGATAGTTTTAAATATATTCTGTATTTCAACTCCACATCCCGTATCTGTGGAATGATATTATCATACACCTCTTCTTCCTTGAACTTTCTTATCAGATCATCGCTATGTTCATACGCCACACGATCACTGTCAATTGTACTCTCATAATACCGGATCCTGTCTGCCAGTTTATCCATTGTCACAACCTCATGCCCTGATTCTATATCTAAATGGATCTGCTCATCTGTAAGTCCAATAATATTGACAATTGCAATCGCCGGCACATCCCGTCTGATAGCTTCTCCTGCCAACATCTGTATATACTCACAATAACTCTGGTTTCTCTTATCCGCATTGTCCACTTTGTCTTATGCGTTTCCTGTTTATCTGTGTTCTCTGCATAATACCAGTTTTTTGCGTCTGAGCTTCCGTATAATTCGACATGCTCCGGAAACTTCACTGTCTTGATCACATAGATTGCCTGATCACCAATCACAATATGGTCCACATGCATTACTTCATACATCCCCGCATCATGATTAAACGTCTCTGTCTCATAATAACCATTATTTATTGTACAAAACTTTGGAAAGTTTTTGATCAGATACTGTTTTGCCTGCTGTATTGCCGCTTCATGCTCCTGCTCTCTCTCCATTTCTTCTCTGGAGATATGAATGTCTACATTCTCCCAATCAATTTCGCTGCGACGTAATCCCGGTCTTACCATAACTCACATTTTCCTTTCATTTCTTTCAATCTCTTTTAACAGTTTCCCTAATCCCCAAAGCAACCTGTTAAATTAATTAATTTTATTCCCATTCACGCAAAAAGACCATTCGATATCGCGTAAATTTAAATTTACGTCACATCGAATGGTCTCTTTGCCTTCTGGAATTTACCATAATCTCAAAATTAACTGGAGGTACAAAACCATGAAAAAAGAAAATTTTTGCTATCACATTATGTGCACTTATTGCAGCCGCTTCTATTGTTGGAAGTACAGGAGTTGTGGATAACTCGAATGTAGCTGCTTCTGTTCTTGGTCCTATGGTAGGTGGTTATTAAATTTCGAATCCACAATTTTTATTACACCAAGCAATTATATGTTGTACTGTATCATTTTTTTGCATTGCTTCAAAAATAGTAATTGCTTGGTGCAAATATTTTTTTGCGCCATCATTGTCACCAAGTTTTGTTAGTGCTACACCCTTATTCAATACCAGCCTTGGAAATGCCGCAAGATTGCCATATTTAACACAAAAATCTACTCCATGATTAGCCATTTTCAATTCTTCGTTATAGCATTTTTCATCCTCAAACCAACAACTCAGATTATATACTATCATAGGATATTTTGTTGTTTTCATTCTTCCATCAACAATTTTATTTTCCATATACTCTTTTAACCACATATCCAATTGTATTGCAGTTAATAAATCATTCTTTTCCGCATGTCTTACAGCAATACTATTAATGATTGTTATTTCATCAAACGTTAATAAATGGTTTCTTAATGGATTAATACCATCAAAATCCGGCAATGTAATTGTATAGCTTCATAAGATACTCCATAGCCTTACCATTATTGCCATATTTTTGTGTTGCGAGTTCCCCTTTTGCCCAAAACAAACTCTGTCTTTCCAATTCTGATGTATTCTTCGTCAGCTTGTCCACTATGTCAATCTGCTCTTCAATTCTTTGCAAATCCCCATCTGTTACATTTCTAATCAATGTCTGTATTTCTAAATACAACTCCATCTCTTCTTTACTCACAAAAGAATTAAACAAATTATTCTCCGTACCCAATCGTTCAAAACAGTTTCTCCAAAATAAGTCGTCCCGGTTTTTGTGCTCCATTTTCAATTCTCGACAAAGACGCAGGTGTACAGATTCCGTAGCTGACCTCTTCCTGTGTATACCCTTTTCTCAATCTGGTTTCTCTCAAAAAATCACCAACAACATATACTGCCATATTGTATTTCACCCGTTTCTCTTTTTTGTATTGGATACTTATAATATAGCGAGTTTTCAGTTAAACTTCAACTTTTTATTAATAATTCTTTCAATTTAACAATTTTAAGTATATTTTCCTCAAAATATAAGACTTCATACATTGTATTCTTTAATTCTAAAGAATTGTCAATACGAGCTTTTTTAAAACAATAATCACAATATTTTCAATCAGCATTTTACATATATTATGATTCTTTCTCATACTTTTCAATCAAACATTGATGTTCTTTGCAATTTTTATCATAACTGATTCCTACAAGCAGAATATCCCCCGTATAATTTTCAATGGCTGTTGGATACTTTTTATTCTTAATCTGCTGCATTGCAGTCTGTGCATTCTGATTCCATTTCAGTTCCACAATTAACGCAGGATAATCCGCTTTATATTCAGGTTTTGGTATATAAACAAAGTCAGCGAATCCACGGCCTGTCGGCAATTTCCGAATTGGTTTGAAATAATATTGCATTGCACTAAGATATGCTATTGTCAATACACTACTTAACGAATTTTCATTATGATACTGAATAACAGAAATATACTCATTATGAATTTTCTCTATCTGAGTTCCAACCATCACACCATCCATATCTAACGTCGCATCCAGAAGTCTTTCTGACTCCTGCTGAAACATCAACATTTCATTCCAAGACCGGCTTTCAACTGCCACTGTAAGTTCCTGCCGAATCTCTTCATTCGGAATAAACGCTGTTTTTGTATACTGATCATAACCAAGATATCCCAGATGAATCATATAAGTAAGCACATCATCCTTGCTGTGAATATTTACAGTATCATTTTTGAAAGTTGCAGTATCAACCTTCACATTTGCACCAGAAAGCATTTCAATAATAGCTGTTTTCAAACCATCATAATTCATATTAATCAAAGGAGTAACTGCTTCATAAGATGCCGTTTCGGACCAATAACTTTTAAATTCTCCTTTTAGCATCACACCTACAACCGCTCTCGGATTATAAATCTGATAATCCTTCAAAAGATAACCATCATACCAGCGTTTGACTTTATCAAAATCCTGATGATATTCCTTCGAAGTTTCTCTACTTCATCCTCCGTAAAACCAATATAAGGAGCCAGATTGCTCGCACTCAACATTGTAAACTCATCAAAATTATTCAATGCAGACTGTGTTTTTTCTTTTTTACAGGAAGAATACCTGTAAGATAAGCAAGCTGAATGTATTTAGTTGGTTCAGTTCCTTTAAACATTCCCCTCAGGAAATTGATATACGCCTCCTGAACCTTTCCATTTGTTGCCGCGTCTCGAATCAGAACATCCCATTCATCAATAATGATAATAAACTTTTGTCCGGTTTTTTCTCTTACAATGGAAAGTGCATCCGGTAAACGTGATACTTCCCATGTAAAAATATCTGGATATATTTCCCGTAATTCGCTCAAAACTGAATCTGTAATAAGCGTTACAACATTATCAACGTCCTCACAATTCGCCAAGAACCACTGGATATCAATATGAATCACATCATACTTATTGAGATGCTCCCTGAAATCTGCTTCCTTACTAATTTGCAATCCAGAAAACATCTTCTCAGAATCCGCACCCTTACTGTAGTATGCTGCCAACATATTCGCTGCATACGACTTTCCGAATCTGCGTGGTCTGCTATTACAAATATAAGCATCTGTCGTATCAAGAACACTGTTCGTGTACTCAATCAAACCAGTCTTATCCACATATATCTTAGAATTCAACGCAACCTGAAATGCACTATTATCCGGGTTTACGAATCTACCCATGTCCTGTCAAAGGTTCGTTGAGCTTATTCTGCAATTCAAAAGAGGAGGAACCAGTCACCAAGAGTTGTACTTTTGGGAAATTATCCGTAATTCGTTTCAAAACCATACCGATGTTCTCTACCCGTTGAGCCTCATCTATCACAACAATAAGGTTGGTGCCAATAAGCAGGCGCAACTCTGATGAATTTGCCTTTGCCAACAACTCCCTTACTTCCGGTTCATCGCAATTCAACATAAGAGTAGGTTCA
>ENA-OQER01000482-OQER01000482.1-human-gut-metagenome-genome-assembly--contig:-NODE-482-length-21559-cov-3.041247_pt1 | contig 21559 bp, 38 predicted proteins | sample MGYA00242797_ERZ504639 | MGnify/ENA primary metagenome ERZ504639 (study PRJEB26092, sample SAMD00036306) | human gut metagenome | host: Homo sapiens | study: EMG produced TPA metagenomics assembly of...
CAGCGACCCCGCTTCGGATTTTGCAGCTGACGGCCTTGTGGATGAGATCGCGCAGCTGCAGGCCTATCTGGAAAACGGCGGCAAGGTGCTGCTGACCACCAGCGGCTATACCGAAACGCCCGCTCTGGATGCAGTGATGGCACAGTTCGGCCTTGCGCGTGAGCTGGGCCTTGTGGTGGAGGGCGATGCGGGCCACGCGCTGTACGGCTACCCGTACTCGCTGTTCCCGGACTACGCGGCCGCCGACGAAAGCACCGCGCTGGACGGCGTGAATCAGAGCACCCATGTGATGCTCTCGGTGGCACAGGGCATCACCATTACCGAGACAGACGATGTGACGGCGGAGCCGCTGCTGTATACCACCGAGGATGCCTACAGCAAGCAGGACTTTGATGCCAGCTCTTCTTCCGCAAAGGAAGCCGGCGATACCGACGGCCCGTTCTCGCTGGCCGTATGGGCGCGCAATGAATCAACCGGTGCCGAGGTGATCTGGATCGGCTGCCCCAACATGGACAACGAGCAGGTGTACCAGTCCATCCCGGGCAACCTGACCTTCCTGCAGGGCTGTGCCGCTTCGCTGGTAGGGCAGAGCCTGCTCATCGACACCAAAGCACTGGAAGCTGCACCCATCACGGTCCCGGCTTCCGCATCCATGACGCTGGGCATGGTGTTCGTATTCGTGCTGCCCGCAGCAGTGCTCATTGCAGGTGCTGTGGAGGTGCTGCTGCGCCGCCGCAGGTAAGGGGGCACTGCCATGAAAACAAAACAGCGCACCCTTGCGGTGCTTCTGGTGCTGGTGCTTGTGCTGGGCGGGCTGCTGTGGTTTGTCAGCCGCAGCAATGCCGCAGAAGAAGCTGCTTCCAGCGCCGCCGCAGAGGGCAGCATCCTGCTTTCTTCTTTTGCGGCAGGCGATGTGACCAGCATCCGGTATGCCTATGGCGGCGAAACGCTTACCCTAAATTACGATTCCGGCAGCTGGACGCTGGCGGATGACCCGGACTATCATCTGGATGCATCTGCCTGCAATACCATGGTCACGGCGCTGGCATCCCTGAACGCCAAACGTCAGCTCACGGCTCAGCCGGCGAGGACTACGGCCTTGCCGATCCGGCTGTTACGGTCACGGTGACGGCGGCAGGCGAGATGAACACCTTTGCCTTTGGCACCGAGAACCCGGTCACAGGAGATCTGTATGTGCAGAAGGCAGGGGACGATGCCGTGTACACCGTTTCTGGCAACAAGGCGGCCTGCTTTGAGCTGACCAAAGCGGACCTTTTTGGCGCGTTCAACCGGCGGGACTGACAGCCTCCGCGCTGGAAAGTGTTTCCATTACGACGGCAGCGGCACCCTTGCACTGAATGCAGTCTCTGAGCCTGCGGAAGCGGAGAGCGATTCTTCGGAAGTGCGGCCGATTCCACCACCTATCAGACCGTGTGGCGGCTGGCCGATGAACCCTCTGCCGATCTGGACGACAGCAAGGTGCAGAGCATCCTCTCTGCTCTGGCAGGCTATGTGACCGCACAAATCGCGGATGCCGACCCTTCGGCCTATGGCTTTGATGCACCGCTTGCAACGGTGCGGGCTGCCTCTGCCGATGGGACCGTGACCCTCCTCTACGCCGAAAATGCAGACGGCTGCTGGATGATGGTGGAGGGGGACAGTTCCGTCTATGCGGTTGACCTTGACACTGTGCAGGCCCTTCTGATAACGGCCGCTGCCTTAAAAGCTGAATAAAAACCTTTGTGCGCCGTATGCGGAAAGCCCGCTGCGGCGCATGTTTTTTTATTGCGGCGTGTAAAGCTTCGGCAAACATTGGCAGAGTGATTGACATTTCAGCAAAGATTGATTAAGATAGACGAGACAGGGCAGAATAACTGCGCAATATAAGAGCCTGCTTTTGCAGGTTCTCCGGTCGTCATGGATGTTGTGCGGGGCTGGGTCGCCCTGGTACGAGGGATGGGGCATGGCCCTGTCTTTTTTCGTATCTGAGTTACAAGGAGGATAAAGTAAAAATGGACAACTCGGTGATCGTTTCACTGCGGGATATCGTAGTGGAATTTGACGGTCAGCGCATTCTGGATGGGCTGAACCTCGACATCCATGACAAAGAGTTCGTAACGCTGCTGGGCCCTTCCGGCTGCGGCAAAACCACCACCCTGCGTCTGATCGCAGTTTTCTGGAACCCAATTCCGGCAAGTGCTGCTGAAAGGTGAGGACATTACCGGCGTGCCGCCCTATAAGCGCCCGGTGAACACCGTTTTTCAGAAATACGCACTGTTCCCGCACCTGAACGTGTTCGAGAACGTGGCCTTCGGTCTGCGGCTCAAAAAGATGGACGAAGAGACCATCCGCCGCAAGGTGCGCAACATGCTGGAAGTTGTTGGCCTGAAAGGCTTCGAGCGCCGCAGCATCAGCCAGATGTCCGGCGGCCAGCAGCAGCGCGTGGCCATCGCCCGCAGTCTGGTGAACGAGCCGGAGATCCTTCTGCTGGACGAACCCCTTGGCGCACTGGACCTCAAGCTGCGCAAGGAGATGCAGCTGGAGCTGAAGCGCCTGCAGCGCGAAATGAACATTACCTTTATTTATGTTACCCACGATCAGGAGGAAGCCCTGACCATGTCCGATACCGTCGTGGTCATGAACGGCGGCAAGGTGCAGCAGATCGGAACGCCGGAGGATATTTACAATGAGCCGAAGAATGCCTTTGTTGCAGACTTCATTGGCGATTCCAACATCGTGGACGGCGTGATGCACCGGGATTTTCTGGTGTCCTTCTCCGGCGTGGACTTCCCCTGTGTGGACCGCGGCTTTGCCCGCGAGCAGAGCGTGCAGGTAGTGGTGCGCCCCGAGGATATCGAGGTGGTCTCTCCTGTGGAAGGCCAGCTTGTCGGCGTTGTGAACGATGTCATCTTCAAGGGAGTCCACTTTGAGATGCATGTGGAGTGCGAGGGCCGCGAATGGCTGATCCATTCCACCCGCGCCTGCACCCCCGGTGAGACCATTGGTATGCGCATCGGCCCCAACGAGATCCACATTATGGCGCGTTCAGAGGGGTGAGCCGCAATGATGAAGATTTACGATAAAAAGCTGGCCTATCCGTACTTTGTATGGATGACGCTGTTCACAGTGGTGCCTTTGATCATCGTGGTGTACTATGCATTTACGGATGCAAACGGAGCTTTCACGCTGGATAACCTCACCTCCATCAGCGGCTACGGCTCTGTGTTTGCCCGCAGCCTGCTGCTGGCCCTCATTGCCACGGTCATTTGTCTGGTCATTGCGTTCCCGGTGGGCTATTTTCTTTCCCGACTGCGGGTGAACAAGCAGCACATCATGCTCATGCTGGTCATGCTGCCCATGTGGATGAACTTCTGCTGCGCACCTATGCATGGATGGGCCTGCTCAGCATCAACGGCCCGGTGAACGCTGTTCTGGGCGTGTTCGGCTTGGCCCCTTCAATATACTCAACACCTCCGGTGCGGTGGTGCTGGGCATGGTGTATAACTATGTGCCTATATGATCCTGCCGCTGTACACCAGCATGACCAAGATCGACCAGAGCCTAGTGGAAGCTGCGCAGGATCTGGGCGCTTCCACCACCAAGACCCTTCTCCGGGTGCTCATTCCCATGAGCGTGCCCGGCATCAGCACCGGCATCACCATGGTGTTCGTCCCGGCGGTGTCCACCTTTGTTATCAGCCGTATGCTGGGCGGCGGCTCCAACCTGCTCATTGGCGATCTGATCGAGATGCAGTTCCTTGGCAACAGCTACAATCTGAACGTGGGTTCTGCCATGAGCCTTGTGCTGATGATCATTGTGCTGCTGTGCATGAGCTTCACCTCCAGCTTTGATGAAGATGAAATGGAGGGCGTGTCCTGATGAAAACGAAACATCTGCGCCTGATGCAGCGCGTCTATATCGTGCTGTTTTTCTGCTTCATGTACCTGCCCATTGCATACATGATCGTATTCAGCTTCAACCAGTCCAAGGGCTATTCGCTCTTCACCGGCTTTACCCTCAAGTGGTACTCCAGCCTGCTGCACAACTCCTCCATCCTGCATGCACTGCTGGTCTCGCTGGAAGTGGCTCTGATCTCTGCGGTCATTGCCACTGTGCTGGGTACAGCGGCAAGTCTGGGCATTGCGTCCATGGGTCGCGGGAGCCGCCTTGTCGTCACCAACATCACCTATATCCCGGTGGTCAACCCGGAGATCATCACCGGCATCTCACTCATGCTGCTGTTCGTGGCCTACCAGCGCTTTGCCGGGGGTGTCTCCTGGCTGCCGGATACCATCATGGGCTTCCCGACGCTGCTCATTGCGCATATCGCGTTCAATGTGCCGTATGTCATCTTCAACGTCACGCCCAAGCTCAAGCAATTGGATATCAAGCTGTATGAGGCGGCGCTCGACCTTGGCTGCGACCCCAAGCAGGCCTTCTTCAAGGTCATCCTGCCGGAGATCAGCCCGGCCATCCTGTCGGCGTTCCTCATCTGCCTGACCTATTCCATCGACGACTTCATGATCTCCTATTTTAACTGCGGCACGGTGGAAACACTGCCCATCGCCATCTACTCCATGACCCGTAAAAAGGTCAGCCCGGAGATCTATGCGCTGTCCACCATCATGTTCGTGGTCATTCTGTGCATCATTCTGATCTCCAACGCAATGGAGAGCCGCAGCTACCGCCGCGACCAGAAGGCGCTGAGAGGGGAGGGCGTGTGATGAAACGTTTTGCTGTGCTGCTGCTGGCGCTGGCAATGACGGTCTGCTGTGCAATGCCCGCCTTTGCGCCGGCACCATTGAGGTGACCGAGGATGTCTCGGTGTCGGACGATTACGACTGGACCCGCTTCAAGGGCCAGAACGTGGCCATCAATGTCTATAACTGGGGCGAGTACATCTCCAACGGCTCGGACGACAGCGTGGACGTGGTGGCGGCCTTTGAAAAGCTCACCGGCATCAAGGTGAACTACACCACCTTCGACTCCAACGAGTCCATGTACGCAAAGCTCAAGTCCGGCGCAGCAACTACGATGTGGTCATTCCGTCGGATTACATGGTGGCAAAAATGATCGCCGAGGGAATGCTCAAGCCTCTGAACTACGACAATATCCCGAACTTCAAAAAGATCAATCAGGAATACGTGGATCCGGATTACGATCCGCAGAATGCCTACACCGTGCCCTATATGCTCTGCACCACCGGCATCATTTATAACACCACCATGGTGGACAAAGCGCCCACCAGCTGGGCCGACCTGTGGGACGAGCAGTACGCAGGCAATATCCTGATGTTCAACAACAGCCGCGATGCCTACGCCATTGCTGCTTTTAAGAGCGGCCACGATATCAACCCGCAGTCCACTGAAGAGGTGGATGAGGTGGTGGAAGAGCTGAAGGCTCAGAAACCGCTGGTGCAGGCATACGTCATGGACGAGATCTTTGATAAGATGATCGGCGGCGAGGCAGCCGTCGGTGTGTACTACTCCGGCGATGCCATCACCATGATCGACGATAATCCCAACCTTGCATGGGTGTTCCCGGAGGAAGGCAGCGTGCTTTCCGTGGACTGCATGACCATTCCTGCTGCCAGTGAACATCAGGAAGCTGCGGAAATGTTCATCAACTTCATGTGTGAGACGGACATCGGCAAGGCAAACGCCGAGTACATCGGCTACACCACCCCCATGCAGGATGTGTGGGAGGTGCTGGACGAGGATCTGAAGGAGAGCGAGATCGCTTATCCGTCCGAAGAGAAAGCCGCCAAGGAAAAGGTGTTCACTTCCCTGAGCGACGATGTGAACAGCGAGCTGGACGTGAAGTGGAGCGAAATGAAGAGCTACGACGAGGGTGGCAGCAGTCTGCTGTTCCTTGCGCTGCTGGCAGCCATGGTAGCGCTGGCCTGCTTCAACATCTGGCGCAAGGTCCGCAGGCGCAACCGCAATCAGTATTAAACGCAAAGGAGGCTGCTGCACAGAACAACGTGCAGTGGTCTCTTTTTATAGAAAGGAAAAACCATGGAACAGTTCTTTTACACCGAGACCATGACAGTCATGAACGCAGATGCCGACTTCCGCAGCCTGCTCAAGCCCAGCGCCCTGCTGCGCTATGTGGAGCAGATTTCGACAGACCACGCCCGCGCCTTTGGTATGGATGACCAGTTCTTCAAAGATCGCGGTGTGACCTTTCTGGTGGGCAAGCAGGCCCTGAAATTTGACCGTGTGCCCCAGCGTGCCGAAACGCTGACCCTTACCTCCCGGGCGCAGGTCAGCAAACACGGTTCGGTCAAACGCATCACCACCCTGACCGATGCCGAGGGTAAAGAGGTGGCTATGGTGGACTGCCGCTGGATCGTGGCAAGCCTTGCCGAGGGCCGTATCCTGCGGGAGCCGGGCTGGACGGTGGAGAATTTCTGGAACGATACGGTGGAGGATGAGCTGCCTTTGCAGCTGCACAAGTGCAAGGATGGTCTGACCAGCGCAGGGGAGTGGACGGCGCATTATTCCCAGTGCGATCTGAACGGCCATTTGAACAACGCATTCTATCTGGACCTTGTCTGTGATGCGCTGCCGCTGGAAGTGATGCGCAAAGGCCCCGTGACCTTTGCTTCTATCAACTACCACCGCGAGATCCCGATGGGAGAAACGGCAGAGGTGTTTTATGCCCCTTCGGCGGATGGCTGGTATGTGGTCGGAAAGCACAACGGCCAGACCAGCTTTGAGTGCTATCTGGAGGTGGGAAAGACAAACGTGTAAATCGTTGATTTCTCAAGAGAACCGCTGCGCCGCTTTTAGCTGAAAATAAGCGAGCAATGCAAAAAAAGCGTCACCCGTGCAGAAAAAAACGGCGCATTTTGAGAATTGCATCCTCTGAGGAACAGGGAGTACTCTTTTATTAGAAGGATCTTCTGATTGTCCAAAGGAGGATAAAACAAATGAAAAAACATCTCCGAGTCCTTGCGGCCGTTCTGGTACTGTGCTTCAGTCTGCTGTGCCCGGCGGCATCTGCCGCCAGTGTACAGACTGCGGCCTGCAAGCCGTCCACTGCAGCCGTTCAGACCATTTCTGCCGGCAAAAAGACGGAGCAGATGGTCTGGGTCCCAACGCACGGCGGTAAAAAATATCACAGCAAGTCTACCTGCAGCAATATGAAAGACCCGGAAAAGGTTACATTATCGAAAGCAAAAGCGGAAGGCTTCACTGCTTGCAAAAAGTGCTATTAAGAAAATAAAGAATGATCTGCAAGGCCCTTGCCGGAAATTTTCTGGCAGGGGTTTTATATGTGTCTACAAAAAGTTAACAAAAGAAATTACAGAAAAATTACAAAACCCTATTGCAAAATGGTTTCAAAAGAGTTACAATATGGTTACAGCAAGGGCACAAGCCTGCTGAGTGTGAAATCTTTTTCTTCTTGTTTTTTGGGATATCGGGCACAGGTTCTCCTCCTCCGGCTGTTCTCCTTCACAGTCGTGATCCATGTGCCGCACAGGCGGTATCCCGCTTCGTGTGCAAAAAAGCTCGTCCGTTCTGGACGACTTTTTGCATCCACAAATCACGCAAAAACCGGCTTCTCATGCGGGAAAGTATGACCTTACGCCATTTTGGTGGGCAATTTGCCTGTTTTTCTGCAAAGGACATTTACAAAGTTTGGCGCGGCGGGGGTTTGTATTCCGGCTGGCTTTGTGGTACAGTATATACAATCAATTTATAGGTTGCAAACATGAATCCGATTGATGTTGATGCGTTAAGAGAAAAGGAGTTTGAACATGGCTTATTTCTATAAAGAACCTTCCCGCACTTTCGGTGAATATCTGCTGATCCCCGGCTATTCCTCTGCAGAGAATATCCCCACGGCTGTCAGCCTCAAGACCCCGCTGGTCAAGTACCGCAAGGGCGAGGAGGAGTGCCCCCTGCAGATGAATATTCCCATGATCAGCGCCATCATGCAGGCGGTCTCTGGCGATAAGCTGGCCATTGCACTGGCCCGTCAGGCGGCGTGTCCTTCATCTACGGCTCTCAGAGCATTGAGAACGAGGCTGCATGGTGCGCCGCGTCAAGAGCTTCAAGGCTGGTTATGTCGTGTCCGATTCCAATCTGGCCCCCACTGCCACCCTGCACGATGTGCTGGAGCTGAAGGCACGCACCGGCCACTCCACCATTGCCATCACTGCCGATGGCACTCCGAGCGGCAAGCTGCTGGGCATTGTTGCATCTCGTGACTACCGCATCAACCACACCCCGGATGATGCCCCTGTCACCACCTTCATGACTCCCATTGAAAAGCTGGTCACTGCACCGGAGAACACCTCCCTGCACGACTGCAACAACATCATCTGGGATAACAAGATCAACACCCTGCCTCTGGTGGATGCCGAGGGCAACCTGAAGTATATGGTGTTCCGCAAGGACTACGACTCCCACAAGAAGAACGCCAACGAACTGCTGGATAAGAACAAGAGCTATGTGGTGGGCGCAGGCATCAACACCCGCGATTACGCTGAGCGCGTGCCCGCACTGGTGGATGCCGGTGTGGATGTGCTGTGCATCGACTCTTCCGAGGGTTACTCCGAGTGCAGAGCCGCACCATCGGCTGGATCCGTGAGCACTACGGCGATACCGTCAAGGTAGGCGCAGGCAACGTTGTGGATGCCGAGGGCTTCCGCTTCCTGGCCGAGGCTGGTGCAGACTTCGTGAAGATCGGCATTGGCGGCGGTTCTATCTGCATCACCCGCGAGACCAAGGGCATTGGCCGTGGTCAGGCTACCGCTGTCATCGAGGTGGCAAAGGCCCGCGATGAGTACTATAAGGAGACCGGCATCTACGTGCCATCTGCTCCGACGGCGGCATCGTCCACGATTACCACATCACGCTGGCACTGGCCATGGGTGCGGATTTTGTGATGCTGGGCCGCTACTTTGCCCGCTTTGACGAAAGCCCCACGAATAAGGTGCGCATCAACGGCCAGTATATGAAGGAGTACTGGGGTGAAGGCTCCAACCGTGCCCGCAACTGGCAGCGCTACGATTTGGGCGGTTCCAGCAAGCTGAGCTTTGAGGAAGCGTGGACAGCTACGTGCCTATGCCGGCCCTCTGGCTGACGGTGTGCAGACCACTCTGTACAAGGTCAAGAGCACCATGTGCAACTGCGGCGCTCTGTCCATCCCGGAGCTGCAGCAGAAAGCAAAGCTGACCGTGGTTTCCTCTACCTCCATCGTTGAGGGCGGCAGCCACGACGTTGTGCTGAAGAATGCTACCCCCAATATCATCAACGGTTAACACGTTTATTCTGAAAGCCGCCCGTGCTGTTTGTGTATGGGCGGCTTTTTCTTACCGGAAATTGACCGGGATTTTCCAAAAATGCTTGCACCGCTCTGCGTTTGGTGATATCATGATAGAAACGCACTGTCAAGACAGGCAGGCGCGCAAACCTTCCCACAGGTCAGAACGGCAGGGGACAGCAAGGAGCCTTTGCCGGGTGTAAAGAAGAGAGGATACTATTCATGGACGAAATCAAGGTTGTGCCTTATATTCCAGATGAGGACTACGACAACCCCGCAATGGTCGTGGATTTTTATGAATTTACAATGGCAAACTGCCTGTTCCTGCACGGATTCAAGGATACTACACTGGTGTTCGATATGTTCTTCCGCAAGAACCCGGATAATCAGGGTTACTCCATCAGTGCCGGCCAGCGCAAGCTGACCCGCTTCCTGCTGAACTACCACTTCAATGCACAGGATATCTGGTGGCTGCGCACCAAGGGCATGAGTGAGGAATTCTGCGAGTATCTGCGCACCTATCAGTGGAAGGGCGACATGTACGCTCTGCCGAGGGCACGGTGGCATACCCGCATGTGCAGATGGTGCGCATCGAGTGCGACCTCGTGGGCGCAATTCTGATCGAGACCTACCTGCTGCAGACCATGAACTTCCACAGTCTGATCGCCACCAAGGCTACCCGCGTCACCGGCCTGAACACCCACACGCCCCGCAGCGTGATGGAATTCGGCACCCGCCGTGCGCAGGGCGAAAGCGCTGGCAACGATGGTGCATATGCTGCTGTTCTGGGCGGCTGCGTGGGCACTGCCAACTGTTTGGCCGAGATGAAGTTCGGCGCGGAGGTCAAGGCTGTGGGCACCGTAGCGCACAGCTTCATCGAGTTCTTCCCCACGGAGTTTGATGCCTTCAAGGCCTTTGCCGATACCTACCCGGATTCGGTCAGTCTGCTGCTGGACACCTATAATATCATGGAGAGCGGTCTGCCCAACCTCATTAAACTGGACGATTACCTCATCGAAAAATACCCCAACGACCCGAACCGCCGCGTCAAGAGCGCCCGTATCGACTCCGGCGACCTGGCCCGCGGCTCCAAGCGCCTGCGCAAGGCACTGGATGCGGCCGGTAAGCCTTACATCAAGCTGGTGGCTTCCAATGGTCTGGACGAAAAGAAGATCGCCAACATGGAGCTGTATGAGCACGCTCATTTTGACTCCTACGGCGTGGGCGAAAACCTGATCACCTCTGCTTCCGACCCCGTGTTCGGCGGGGTGTACAAGCTGGTGGCGGTCAAGCAGCCGGACGGCAGCTACACTCCCAAGATGAAGTGCTCGGATTCCGCCAGCAAGGCCATCATTCCGGGCAAGAAGATGCGTGGCGCCTCTACGATGAAAATGGTCAGGCCCAGTGTGACCTGATCGCCATGGATGATGAAGTCATCGAGGCGGGCAAGCCCGTCACGATGGTCAATCTGGACTCCGATGCCATCGAGCGCACCGTCACCATTACCCCCACCAAGGTCAAAAAGCTGCTGGTGCCGCATGTGCTGAATGGTCAGCTGGCCATTGAGCTGCCTTCGATCGCAGAGAAGAAGGCATACATTGCAAAGCAGCTCACCGAGGAGACCTGGGAGAGCGAGCTGCGTCTGGAGTGCCCGCATAAGCACTATGTGAACATGACCCCGGCTGTGGCCGAGTGCCGTTCCAAGATGTATGCAGAGCTGCACGGCGGCAAGGTGTAAAATAAGCAAAATAAAAAGCCCCTCAAGCGTAAGCTTGGGGGGTCTTTTTATGCGGCGGAAGTGGGGCTGTACGAACAAATCTCCCGTCTGAACAATCATCGCCCTTTTCGGCTTCCCCCGATGAGGGCGGCGACCCTAAATTTTTTCGGCACTCTAAGTGGCTCATACGAACTTCGGTTTCGTCTGAGACAATCTCGCTGTCTGGACAATCATTGTCCAGCTCCAGCGGGATTTCCACGCTGTTATGGTTCCCGGTAAAGCTGAATACGATTTTGAGCCGGTTGTCATCGTAAAGATACACCGCGATCAGGAACGTGTTGAACAGCTTTGCCAGGAACTTTTTATTTTTTATATCCCCGGTACGGAAAAGCTGAAGCCCAGCGATGAGGTCATCCCGGTCAATTTCGACCCGCTCTGCTTTAGCCGTGTTGATTTTGGCTGAGAGCTTTGCTTGCTGCTCCTCAAGGTCAAGAAGCCGGGTTCTGGTGGTCGGGGTGATAATACCAGCTTCGATTGCTTTCATCAAGTTGGATATGGCCTGCTGAACAGCCGCAAGTTCGTTTTCCATGGCTTCAATGTGAAGCTCATGGTCTTTTTGCTTGAAGTAAGCAATGGTGCTGTCTACGATGAAGTCTATGGTTTCATCGTCCAAGCAGTACATCATAATGGCCCGCGCCACAGCATTTTCAATCACATCCCGGCGGATGGCTTTCTTTTCGCAGGTGTGTTCCAGCCGGTGCTTTTGACAGGCGTAGTAATAATGCATTTCGCCGGTCTTGCTGGTGCCAGAGATCCCGACCATATAGCCCCCGCAATGCCCACAGTACAGCTTGCCGGTCAGAAGATAGTTTTCTGCCCCGTGGCGGGCGCGTCCATAGCGGTTATCCTTTTTCATGCTGTAGGCCTCCTGTGCATCGTAGAAAAGCTCATCACTGATGATGCGCGGCATTCCACCGGGGATGCGAATGTCGCCGTACATGTAATTCCGCGGTATCTATCGTTATGGCAGAGGACATGGAAGCTGCCTTTGTTCCATTCACGCCCTCTGGCGGTTTTGATTCCACGAGCATTGAGGTCATCGGCTATGCTGGCAAAAAGTTCCCCGGCGGCGACTCTCGTATAAATCTCCCGGACAATGGCCGCTTTCGGCTCATCAATTTCGGGCTTTCCGTCGGCGCCACGCTTATAGCCAAGTGGGAGACTGCCATTGACAAGCCCCTTTTTGGCATTATCGTATAGGCCGCGCTTCACATCCTCGGCCATGTTTTCGATATAGAACTGATTGACGTTCATCATCGATCTCAAAGCAAAGCGCCCGGCGGCGTTATCGTCAAAATCTTCTTCAGCATAAAAGACCTTGACCCCGCAATCAACCAAGCGGCTCTCATTTACCAGCGCCTGCATCATGTTGCGGCCTATTCTGTTGCTTTTCCATGCCAGCACATAGGCGAACTTGTGCTGCTCGGCATCCCGCATCATACGCTGGAAAGATGGGCGCTTGTCCGTTTTGCCGCTGATCGCGCGGTCCTCATAGGTGGCGGTGACGGTCAGTCCCAGCTCTGCGGCGTGCTTTCGGCAGGCTTCAACCTGCTGTTCGATGGAAACATCCCTTTGATTGTGGGAAGAATAGCGGGCGTAGATGACCGCATCGCCGCCGTTTGTCTTTTGTTTTTTGCCCATAAAAATACCTCCGGGTACACTTTGACAAGCCTGCCCGGAGGTGGTACAATAACATCTGCGAGGTCTGTTATTGCTCTGGGCAGGTTTTATCCTGCACCATCTCTGAGTAAGCTGATCTGGAACGCCTGCGGTGCTGGTAACACCGTGGGCGTTTTTATTTTGCTGAAAATTTAGGGATAGTTTACCGTAAAGCGGAAAAATTTACCGAAACGCTGACAAAGCAGGGAAGAAGCTGTTATATTTGAGCTGCTTCCGGGAGCAATCTTACAGGAAAGGGGATGCCAGCGCATGAAATCGGAAGATTATTCCAAAATCGTTGAGCAGGTAAAAGCCTGTCGGATGCCGACCGGGAAGCGTTGCTCACTTATCTGCGCTCGCTGACAGGTAGCGCAGGTAGCTCAAGGCCTCCTGCTGCTTGTCGGCCGGAAGATTCACAAACAGCTCCATAATCTCAGCCACTTTGCCGTCCTCCTGCTGGAGGGCGGCTTTTATTGTGTCCGGGACTTCCGGGACAGAATTGTTGTCTTCCCATCCCATCAGAAAACAAGGAGTTACGCCGAGTTTGGAAGCGATAAGACTGAGCTTGTCCATCGGGATGTTCGTAACGATATTGTTTTCATATTTGTAAACGGCCTGTTTGGAAACACCCGCACAGTCTGCAAGCTCCTGTTGGGTGATGTCTTTCTCTATGCGAACCTGACGGATGCGATCACCTACGGTCATGGCGGTTACCTCCTATTTGAACTATATTATAACAGATAAACTTTCGGTTTACAATATTTTTAATTGAATTATCAAAAATGACTTGACAAGTTACCATAAAGATGGTATTATGCTCGTGACCCAGCAAGTTACTTGCGGAGCGAAAGGAGGTGGCGACTACGGTAAATGTGAACCTGTTGAAATCCTACATGGTAAAGGCCGGATATACGCAGAAAGAGCTGGCAAAATCGCTCGGAATCTCTGAGCAGACGTTGACCCGCAAGCTGAAGAAGCGTGTGTTCGGCACGGACGAAGCCGCAAAGATCGTTGAGCTTTTGAGCATTGACGATCCCAAGGCTGTTTTTTTCGGCGAATGAGTAACTTGATAAGTTACATCGTGGAGGTGAACTAAATTGACCGCAAATAAAAAACTCCCGAACCGCCGCAGCGGAAAGGGAGCGGATGGGCCAATGGCTCAGATGGTGGACTTCATACAAGAGAATTGGAAAACCATCGTGATAGCAGCGGCCACAACCATTGCAGTGCGTTTACTGTTAGGGTGGTGACAAGGCTCACGATGATTGGGAGCCACAGGCTCTTAAAGAGTTCTGATTTTCTTGACTGCCGTAGATATTCTTCATAAATGCGGTAGAAGTCCGTGACACAGTAGGTGTCCAGCATGTGCATGGGCTGGTAAGTAATATCAACTGATTCGTCGCGATCTGCTTTGATTAAGCCATCGAAGAAAGTCCAGCTACCTCAGACCGGTCACATTTTGTATGAGGGTGATGGCTGATCTTACGAAGCAAGCGCTTCTCATCGGGACTTAAAATTATTGCTTCACAGTCCGATTTTCTATTCATACGCTTCTCCTTTCTGATTTTGCACAAGTATAGCATGACAGGGGAGAGGGGGCAACCAAAAAGGCACCGTCCTGCTGGAACAGGGCGATGCCGGAAGCGATGCGCCATACCGACCAAGGTTATCTGTCCACGTTCCCGGAGGAACGTCTGAGAAAGGCTGCATCATCGTTTTTTAGTTTAACTGATTTCCCGTCGGAAATCAAGTGGACTATACAAGAGAAAGAAATCCAAGATGTCCGACATAAAAGTTGATGTTTCCAGCATCACGCCGGAAGCCCAGTACCAACTGGCAAAGGGATGTTTGGAATTTTACTTTCCATCGTCAGCCAGCCCGGCGGGCGTGAACGGCTGGACGCATGGAAAGCTGAACACCTGAGAAAGGAGACCCGCACATGACCCATGAGGAACAGATTTCTTTGTTTGAAGCACTTGCGCTGAATGGCGCATGGAGCAACGCGGCCTGTACCGGATACTGCCTGCTGGCTATGCAGAGAGCCGGGCTTGACGAAAAGACCATCGAAAAGGTGCTGCATGAACTGCACTGGCATTCGATGACACCAGCGTTGAACAGGCCGAGAAGATCTATTGCGGCGGGGAGGAGTAAAGATGCAGGAATTGCTGATGTTCATGTACCACCTCACCCCCGATCAGGCGGCGGCCTCGTGTCCCGTTGTTCCAGTTCTGGCTGACCGCTTTTGGGGCGGCGCTGCTGATCTGGTTGGATAGCAAGGGCGTGTTCGATGTTTTTGGAGCATGGCTCGGCCGTGTTCTCCGTGATACCGCGGTAGGTGACCTGATCCGCAAGTTTATGTGATTTCGGGCTTGTCCCGGTTGTTTTTTCTGAAAGAAAAGGAGATTTCAATGAAGTACGGAAGAAGTTTGCAGGAGCTTGCGATTGAGCTTGACCGGCAGGCCAAGGTCAAAAAGGACTACGTTGCCACAGCGGGTGCTATGCAGATGACCGCCGTCAACGAGAACTTTGACCTCGTGATCGGCAACACCCCGTTCCAGCTGAACGAAAATGCCACCGTCAGCTGGGATTGCAGTTGAAGATCCCGGCTCCCTACTACGAGCGGATGCGGGCAGAGAACCCCGGCTTGCTGATGGCAACGTCAATGGCTGGTTCCAGCAGTCCCCGGACACCCGCCGCATGGTTCGCACCCTTGATGGTACCGCCCGCGCCATCCTCTCCGACCGTTACCGCCGTATCGACAACTACGAGGTTGCACAGACGGTCCTGCCGATTATCTCTGAAATGCAGGGAGCCCGCATTGAAAGCTGTGAACTGACCGATACCCGCATGTACATCAAGGTTGTCAATGAGCGCATCCAGACCGAAGTAGTGCCGGGGGACATCGTTCAGGCCGGCATCCTGATTTCCAATTCTGAGGTCGGCATGGGCAGCGTTTCCGTGAAGCCTCTGATTTACCGTCTTGTCTGTACCAATGGCATGGTGGCGGATGTGGGTGTTGGCAAGCGCCATGTTGGCCGCATCAATGAAAGCGTGGATGGCGATTTCGGGATTTTCCGGGATGAGACCATCGAAGCCGACGACCGGGCATTCCTGATGAAGATTGAGGACACCGTCCGGGCGGCGGTCGATGAAGCCCGGTTCAATGCGCTGGTGCAGAAACTCCGGGATGCCAAGGAAGCACCCATTCTCCCGGCGGCGGCTCCCAAGGTGGTTGAGCTTGCGGCCAAGGAGTTCAACATCCGCCAGAACGAGAGCGAGGGCATTCTGGGACATCTTATCGCGGGCGGTGACCTTTCCCTCTATGGTCTGGCAAACGCTGTCACACGGCACGCGCAGGACGTGCAGAGCTACGACCGCAGCACTGAGCTGGAAGCCACCGGCTACAAGATCATCACCATGCAGCCCTCGTTGCTGAAGCGCTGGAATGAGGAGGTGAGCATCGTATGAGTGGCAGACACATGAATGCCCGGCCCAAAAGGCTGACCCGCAAGCAGAAAGAAGCCCTTTCTGCACATGGCTGGGATTCCCGGCAGTACCTTTTCATTCAGGACAGCCCGGATGACGCGGCTGGGTTCTGATGAACAAGACCACCGGCCATTATGAAGTATTCAAAAATTGAAAGGAGAGTGCGATATGGCACAGGATACCGCATTGCAGGTCATTGAACTTCAGCAGTTGCCTATCATTGTCGAGCGGCTTCACAGCGTAAAGGCCGACATTGAGCGGCGCACCGCCGAAGCCACCTCGCTGATCTGCACCGAAGAAACCTATAAGAGCGTCAAAGATGCCCGCGCCCAGCTTACCAAGGAATTCAAGGAGTACGAAGCCCAGCGCACGGCCATCAAGAGCAAAATCCTTGAACCCTACAATGCCTTTGAGCAGGTCTACCGGGAGTGCGTGACGGCACCGTTCCAGCAGGCAGATGCCGAACTGAAGCAGAAAATCGCGGATGTGACCTCTGGCATTGTGGCTCAGAAGACGGAAGCGCTCATGGACTACTACGGCGAACTGGTGGAAGCCGCCGACATTGATTGGCTGGATAATCTGACCTACCGCCCGAAAGTCAACATGAGCGACAGCCTGACCTCTTTGAAAAAGCAGGCAAAGGCATTCGTGGACGGCATTGTGGCCGACGTGGCCGCAATTGAGGGCATGGACAACGCCGCCGAGATCATGGTGGAGTACCGCAGCAATTTGGATTTGCCCAACGCCATCAAGACTGTGGGTGACCGGCACAAGGCGCTGGAGGAACAGCGTCGGCGGGAAGAAGAGCGCCGCGCCCGGCAGGCCGAACGGGAAGCCGCTGCCGAAAAAGCCCGCGCCGCTGTTGTGGCGGCTTCGGCGGTTGAATTGCCCGCCCCGGTACAGGAGCCGTCCGAACTGCCGGAAGCCGGCACTCAGCCGGAACCCCAGCCTGAACTTCAGTCCACCCCGCGGCTGAGCTATCCTGATGACCCGCTTTTATGCGAAAGGCACCAAAGCCCAGCTGATCGGTTTGAAGCATTATCTGGAAAAGGAAGGTATTGAATATGGCAACTTATAATCAGATGCAGGTACAGCAGAAGCCCAAGTTCTCCGTGGCAATCACCACCAAGGGCTATCAGTCCTTGATCTCCAACACTCTGCGCGACCCGGCCCGCGCCCGCCGGTTCACGGCCAGCATTACCTCGCGGTGGCCGTCAACCCCGCCTGCAGGAATGCGATGCCGGCACGATTCTGGCCGGTGCCTGCTGGGTGAAAGCCTGAACCTCAGCCGTCCCCTCAGCTGGGGCAGTACTACCTCGTGCCTTTCAAGCAGAAAGCCAAGTATGACCGCAACAACAGGCTGATCCGCCCGGAGAGTGTCACGGCACAGTTTGTTCTGGGCTATAAGGGCTACATCCAGCTGGCCTTACGCAGTGGCCAGTACAAGGATCTGGATGTTATGGTCATCAAGCAGGGCGAGTACCTCGGCAAAGACCCGGAAACCGGAAAAGCCAAATTCCAGTTCGTCGAGGATGACGATCAGCGGGATGCGTTACCTACCGTTGGCTACATGGCTTACTTTGAGTACATGAACGGTTTCCGCAAGATGCTGTACTGGTCCAAAGAAAAAATGATGAACCACGCAGATACCTACTCCAAGGCGTTCAGTCGGCAGAAGTACGAGGAATTGCTGGCTGGCAAAATCCCGGAGAGCGAAATGTGGAAGTATTCGTCCTTTTGGTATAAGTCGTTCGATGACATGGCAAAGAAAACCATGCTTCGACAGCTTATTTCTCGCTGGGGTGTTATGAGCATCGAGATGGCCAAAGCCTTTGAGAGCGACAACACCGTGTCTATGGTGGACGGCAATGGCGAAATCGTCACCGAGCCGGAATCTATGCCTGGCGCATCCGAACAGCCGGAACTGCATACCGGGAAGCCTGAGGTGGGCGATGGGCAGGCATTGCCCCATGTGGACATTGCTCAGAGTGAACCCACGACCGCCGAGCCGGTGGTTGACCTCAGCTCGTTATGATCGACTACAACATCATCGCAACTGGCAGTAAAGGCAATGCGGTGGTGATTGACCAAAAAATCCTGATTGACTGCGGCGTGTCTTTCAAGGCACTGTCAAAAGTATACCGGGCGTTGAAGCTGGTTCTGCTCACTCACATTCACAGTGACCACTTCCAGCCGACAACGCTCCGGCTTTTGGCAGAAAACCGCCCCACGCTCCGTTTTGCGTGCTGTGCATGGCTGTGCAAGCCGCTGGTGGATGCAGGGGTGCCGGTCTCGCAGATTGATGTTCTGGAGCCGGGGCACATGTATGGATACGGCATCTGCAACGTCAGGCCCGATATGGTCAAGCACAATGTTCCGAATTGCGCTTGGAAAGTCTGGCTCCCATCAGGGAAGCTGTTTTACTGCACAGATATGAACAATTTGAACGGCATCACGGCTCCGAACTATGACCTGTACATGGTGGAAGCTAACTACGATGACGCGGAAATCCAAGCCAAAATTGCAGAGAAAAAGCTGAACGGTGAGTACATTTACGAGCTGGGCGTGCTGCACAACCACATGAGCCTTGCCAAGATCAATGACTGGTTATATGCCAACATGGGGCAGAACAGCGCCTATATCTATATGCACTGCCATCAGGACAAGGAGGATGCCACATGACCGGACGGCTGGTGGACATGGCTTTTACTCGGCGGGAAACAGCGGGTCACGCTGGAAATCAACGGCGACTTCCGTGAAATCTGGGACAAGCTCCATCAGGAGCAGGTTCTGGACGTAGAAATCAAAAAGCACAGGGAAAAGCGCAGCCTGTCGGCAAATGCGTATTTCCACGTTCTGTGCAACAAGATTCTGCAGAAACCGGCGAGAGCGAGGATGCCGTGAAGCGGCGGCTCGTGGTTTCGTATGGAGCGCTTGCCCGCGACAAGGACGGCAAGCCTGTTGGCCTGAAACTCCCGCCGACCGTAGATCCCAGCGACTTTTACCCTTATGTCCGGCTCTATGAAACCCGGAAGGAAAACGGAAAAGACTACTCCTGCTATTTTGTCTACAAGGAAAGCCACAAGATGGATTCAAAGGAATTTGCTCATCTTGTGGACGGTGCAATCGAAGAAGCCAAGGAACTGGGCATCCAGACGGATACCCCGGAACAGCTGGCTCGTTACAAAGAAGAATGGTCGAAATGACCGGAAAGGACAATCACAATGGAAATGGTTTCTATCCCTCTGGAACAGTATCAGGAATTTCTTCAGATGCGGCTGGAACTGCACCTGATCTACACCAAGAGCAGCGAGGAGACGGCTTATGATACCGGCACCTATGTTGCAGACCTGAAGCGGATTCTGCACGCCGATATTTTCCCGACCGCATGAGCAGTGCCAGGCGGTGCCGCTGAAAGTGCCTGAGGTGATGCCCGATGCTGAACAGCTGTGATTTTCAGGGGCGGCTTGCTGCTGATCCTGAGCTGCGGACCACCCAGACGGGAAAGCAGGTGGCAAGTTTCCGCATGGCAGTTGACCGGGACATGGTGGATGCCAATGGTCACCGCCCTACGGACTGGCTCACCTTTACCGCGTGGGGCAAGACGGCGGAGTTCGTCAGCAAGTACTTCCGCAAGGGGAGCGCCGCTGTGGTTCATTCCCGCTGCCAGACGCGGCAGTATGAGGATAAGAACGGCAACAACCGCACGGCGATTGAGTTCGTGGTGGACAACATCTATTTTGCGGGGCCGAAGCAGGACAACCAGCAGGGGGCCGTGGATGATGGCGGGACGAACCCGCCACAGGCCACCTATCGGAACCAGCAGCCCCAGCAGATGGGCTTTGCCACCCAGAGCCAGCGCCAGCAGTGGCAGGGGGCGGCCGATCACCCCGGCAATGTTCAGGTCAGCCAGAGCTTTTCTCAGGGCAGTGATGATGATTTCTCGGTTCTGGACGATGCCGATGATCTGCCGTTCTAAGGGGGTTCGTTGATGGCAACTGGTAAACGGTACTACTGGATAAAACTCAAGGATTCGTTTATGAATTCCGAGGTGGTCGATTTCCTGATGAGCCAGCCCAACGGTGCCAACTACGTTGTCCTTTATCAAATGCTCTGTCTCAAAACCATCAATACGGGCGGTCGCCTTACATGCCAGATAGGCGATGTCATCATACCGTTCGATATGGGAAAGATTCAGCGTGACTGCAAGTGGTTCTCGCTGGACACCATCCGCATTGCGCTGGGGCTTTATAAACAACTCGGACTTATCTATGAGGAACAGGACGGAACGCTAGTTCTTGTCAACCACGCTGAAATGGTCGGCAGTGAAACCGATTATGCTGAAAAGAACCGCAGAATGCGCAGTAATGCAGCAAACAAGCGGTTACAGGCTGGACAATATAGCGGACACGAAAAGTGGACACAATGTGTCCGCTGATTGTGGGGAAAATGTCCCCATAGATATAAGAGATAAGAGAAAAGATATAAGAGATATAGAGAATAGAGATAAAGACGATGGTACGGCGGCTGTCGATGCTGGCCTGTCTGAGATTATCCGCTCTTTCGAGGACAACATTGGCAGCTTCCCCCCGGCGGCGAGTGATGCCTGATGGCTGGCGGGAAATCTTCACGGATGACCTCATCCTGCTGGCTATCAAAAAGGCCGCACTGGCCGGGATTCGCAAGTGGAACTACGTCAACGGCATCCTGAAAGCATGGAAAAATGAGGGCGTGAAAACCATTGGCGATGTGCAGTCCCGCGATGAGCGGCGCAATCCCCCGGCGGGTCAACAGCAAAAGAGTTCGGCCAAGGATGATTATGATGCAATTTTCGGAGGTTTAGGATGACAGTTGAATGTTTGAAGAATGCGCTGGCACTGATTGAAAACTATTTCGGCCGGCCGCTTTCTACCGATGAGCGCACGGCGCGGTCGCAGATTTACGCCGCCGCGCTCAAAGACATCCCGGATGATGTGGCCGCGGCGGCTTTGACAAAAGCGCTGACGGTGTGCCGGTATCAGAACCAGCTGTTGGTTGACTGGTGCGCAGAAATCCGCAAGTTGCAGAGCGCCGGTCAGCCTACAGCAAACGACCTGTGGACGCAGGCCATCGTTGCCGCCCGGAAGATTGAGCGGAACCAGTACTATGCCACCCACGGCGGACTGGTGACGGCCACCGGGAAGCTGACCGCAGAGGACTTCCGGCAGAGAACAGGAGCATCTTCGGTGCCTTGCCTGCCGCTGTGCGGGAATGGGCTGGCTCCCCGGCGGGCTGGTGGATGCCCTTGACCGCTCCAATGCGGATCTCTTGCAGTACGTCAAGCCCGGTTTTGTCAAGGCAGTGGATGCTGCCAAGGATGCG
>ENA-OQER01000483-OQER01000483.1-human-gut-metagenome-genome-assembly--contig:-NODE-483-length-21552-cov-2.155613_pt1 | contig 21552 bp, 31 predicted proteins | sample MGYA00242797_ERZ504639 | MGnify/ENA primary metagenome ERZ504639 (study PRJEB26092, sample SAMD00036306) | human gut metagenome | host: Homo sapiens | study: EMG produced TPA metagenomics assembly of...
CTGGTTCGATTCCGGCTCTGGGCATTTGATTTTCCTAAGGGAAGGTCAAATAATTGAATATGGGATATTAGCTCAGTTGGTAGAGCACTTGACTTTTTAATCAAGTTGTCCGGGGTTCGAATCCCCCGATGCCTCATTTTCAACCTTTCATATTATATGAAAACGGTTTTTTTGTATTTAATAGCAATAATTGGTTCAGCGGATCAATTTTGATTTACGCGACAGTCGCCCAAGGTCTCATGGTTTGGCGACTGTCGCAATAACGAGTAACATTCGCGAAGTGCATTTAAAAAAGATGTCAGTGTTAATTAAAGGTTTGCTCGATAACACGCATTCCGAAAGTTTCTTTTGTGGATCTATTCAAATCTATAATCTGAAAGAGTGTATAGATTTGTAGATCCTATACATTTATTATGCAGGAACATACGAAAAAAGCCCTCCCGATCGACAGATATGACGGGAGGGACTTCTTTTCTGCATGAAAGGAAGAAATATCTACATAATCGAGTCCCAGTCGTTGCAGGCTCTGATCCAGGCTGGCAATCAGGTACTTGCGGCTGCCCCAGTTACCGTAAGGTCCCTTCCACATATCGTAACCGGCCTTGGTGCTGATCAACAGTTCATCCCGGTAAGCGAAGAAGTGTTCTTTTAAGATCAGACCGAAGTGTTTTCGGCACTTCCCGGTTCAGGTCCGTAATTGTTGGCAAGATCAAAATGAGTGATGCCATGATCAAAAGCGGTAAAGCAGAGCTTTTTCATATTGTCGTAAGAAGAGAAATCTCCAAAATTATGCCACAGTCCAAGAGAGACGGTGGGAAGAATATAAGTAAAAAATAATCGTTAAAAATACTTTGAAAATCAAAAAAGAATTCATTGACAAAACATTGTTTGTGTATTATACTTTGAAAGTCAAAACATTGAAAACTAAAATTATTGATAATAAGAAACGTGTGTAAAGGAGAATAACGATGTTAGAAGAAATGAAAGAGATGATCGCAGAACAGTTAAACTGTGAGGAGAGCAGTATTACAGAAACAACTTCATTTAAGGATGACCTGGGTGCAGATTCTCTGGATCTGTTTGAACTGGTGATGGCACTGGAAGAAAAATATGAAGTTGAGATCCCGTCTGAAGAACTGGCTGAACTGACAACAGTTGGAGCAGTTATGGAATATCTGAAGAATAAAGGTGTGGAGGCATAATCCACACCTTTTCTGAAAGCAGGGAAGGAGACAGAAGCAGATGAAGACGAAAGTAACAGAACTTTTACAGATTGAGTATCCGATTATTCAGGGGGGTATGGCCTGGGTGGCAGAACATCATCTGGCGGCGGCAGTATCTGGGGCAGGCGGATTTGGTCTGATCGGTGCGGCAAGTGCACCTCCGGAAATTGTGAGGGAAGAGATCAGAAAGGCAAAAGAACTGACTGATAAACCATTTGGTGTAAATATTATGCTTCTGAACCCGAATGCTGATGAAGTGGCAAAAATCGTAGTAGAAGAAGGAATTCAGGCGGTCACCACAGGTGCGGAAATCCGGAGAAATATATGCCGATGTGGAAGGAAGCTGGTGTTAAGGTGATTCCGGTTGTTGCATCAGTAGCTATGGCAAAGAGAATGGAACGATATGGTGCGGATGCGGTAGTAGCAGAGGCATGGAAGCCGGAGGTCACATTGGAAATCAGACAACGATGGCGTTAATTCCACAGATTGTGGATGCGGTAAATATTCCGGTAATTGCTGCAGGTGGAATTGGAGACGGACGCGGTGTTGCTGCTTCTTTTATGCTCGGAGCAGAGGGAGTGCAGATGGGAACCCGTTTTGTAGTGGCAGACGAATCGATTGTTCATGATAACTATAAAGACAGAATCGTGAAAGCAAAAGATATTGATTCTGTAGTAACCGGTCAGAGTACAGGACATCCGGTTCGGTGTCTGAGAAATCAGATGACGAAGGAATATATCAAAAAGGAACAGGAAGGTGTACCGTTTGAGGAACTGGAACGGATGACACTTGGTTCTCTTCGGAAAGCAGTTATGGATGGGGACATTTTAAACGGCACAGTGATGGCAGGGCAGATTGCAGGTCTGGTGAGTAAGAGACAGAGCTGTAAGGAGATTCTGCAGGAAATTATGACTGAAGCTGAGAAATTGTTGCATTGCTAAAATGAAAAACAGGAAGTATCGTTATCGTGGCACTCATCAAAGTTCCGTGCGAACACGGCCTTTGACTCGTTGCTTGAGTAAATTACTTTCGGTGATGGCATTTTGCTTTGTATATCTTGGAACCCTGGTATCATAAAATAAGAAAAATAAAAAGTGGCGATAGAAATAACGGGTATGGGAATCTGATTTTGTCGCCACAAAAATTTAAATAAATACTTTGAAAATCAAATTATAGAAGGAGACATTCATGGGTAAACTGGCATTTGTTTTTCCGGGACAGGGCGCGCAGTATGTGGGAATGGGTAAGGAGTTTTACGAACAGATTTCTGTATCCAGGAAGGTGTATGCAATTGCGTCAGAAGTGACCGGATTGAACCTTCCGGGACTTTGTTTTGAAAAAAATGAGCAGATTGATATTACAGAATATACGCAGATTGCCATGTTAACGACGGAAGCGGCAATTCTGGCAGCTTTACAGGAAAAGGGAGTGAAGGCAGATGTAGCTGCCGGGTTAAGCCTTGGAGAGTATGGAGCGATTCTGACTGCAGGAGCCATGTCTTTGGAGGATGTGTTCCGTGTAGTAAGACAGAGAGGCATCCTGATGCAGGAAGCAGTGCCTACAGGTGGTGCTATGTGTGCAGTTCTTGGAATGGACGGAGAAAAGATTGCGAAAATCTGCGACGAGACGGAAGGCATCGTTTCGGTAGCCAATTATAACTGTCCGGGACAGATTGTGATTACCGGAGAGGAAGGCGCAGTGGCAGTGGCGGCTGAGAAGCTGAAAGAGGCAGGGGCGCGAAGATGTATCCCGTTAAATGTCAGCGGGCCGTTTCACTCAGCAATGTTAAAAGAAGCCGGGGAGAAACTTGGAAAAGTGTTGGAGCAGGTGGAACTGAGAGCATTTTCCACACCGTATGTCACAAATGTGACAGCAGAATATGTGACAGAGCCTTCTGAGATCAAGGAACTGCTTGGCAGACAGGTGTATTCTTCTGTGAAGTGGCAGCAGAGTGTGGAACGGATGATTGCGGATGGTGTGGATACGTTTATAGAGATCGGACCGGGAAGAACACTGACGGGATTTTTGAAGAAAATCAATAAAAAATGTAACTGGATTACACATTGAAAAAGTAGAAGATCTGGACGCGGTTGTAAAGATGTTGGGTGAAAAACAGTAAGTAACTGTTCAGTACCCTCACAGGTACAAATAATCAAAGTTTACAGGAAATATGAAAAATGAACTTTCGGTGAAAGGAGCAGCGATGGAGAAAAAAGTAGCACTGGTGACAGGAGCAAGTCGGGGGATAGGAAGACAGATCAGTCTCACTCTGGCAAAAGAAGGAATGTTTGTAGTTGTCAATTACTGCGGATCGGAAGCGAGGGCAAAGAATGTGCTGGAAGAAATCCGGAAAAATGGTGGCGACGGCGTTCTTTATCAGTGTGATGTGGCGGATTATCAGCAGACAGAAGCAATGGCAAAGGAGCTAATAAAAAGTTACGGGCATGTAGATGTGCTGGTAAATAATGCGGGAATTACCAGAGATAATCTGATCCTGCGAATGAGTGAAGAAGAGTTTGATGCGGTCGTGGAAACCAACCTGAAGGGATGTTTTCATACGATCCGCCATCTGTCGCGGTATTTCCTGAAACAGAAAAGTGGGAAAATCATCAACATTGCATCGGTGTCCGGTGTGTTGGGAAATGCAGGACAGGCAAATTATGCAGCATCGAAGGCAGGAATTATCGGACTTACAAAGACGGTGGCGAGGGAACTGGCAAGCAGAGGCATTACGGTCAATGCGGTAGCCCCGGGATTTGTTCATACGGAGATGACAGAAGTACTTTCAAGTCAGGTGAAAGAGGTAGCAGTAGCACAGATTCCACTGGGAAGATTCGGAGAGACACAGGATATTGCCAATACGGTAGCATTTCTTGCGTCTGAAAAAGCAGATTATATTACCGGACAGGTTATCTGTGTAGATGGCGGTATGGCGATGTAAAGAAAGGAGAGACTATGAGACGAGTTGTGGTGACCGGAATGGGTGCTGTGACACCGATTGGGATCGGTGTGGATACGTTCTGGGAAAATGTTAAGAAAAAGACACTGGGATTTGGTGAGATTACCCGGTTTGATACGACGGATTATAAAGTACATATTGCTGCAGAAGTGAAAGACTTTGCAGGGAAAGACTATATGGACTTTAAGGCAGCAAAGAGAATGGAGTTGTTCTGCCAGTATGCAGTGGCTGCAGCAAAAGAGGCGTTTGAACAGGCGGGACTGGATATGGAAAAGAAGATCCGTTTCGCGTGGGATGTTCCATCGGATCGGGAATCGGAAGTCTGCAGGCAGCAGAGACGGCATGTCATAAAATTGCGGAGAAAGGACCTTCCAGAGTAAATCCACTTCTGGTTCCACTGATGATCTCCAACATGGCAGCAGGAAATGTTTCGATTCAACTGGGACTGAAAGGAAAAAGTCTGAATGTGGTAACCGCGTGTGCAACGGGAACACATTCCATCGGAGAGGCATATCGCAGTATCCAATGTGGAGATGCGGATGTGATGCTGGCGGGCGGTACGGAAGCAAGTATCCTGCGGTCGGTGTGGCAGGTTTTACCGCATTGACAGCACTTTCTACGGTAGACGACCCGGAGAAGTGTTCACTTCCATTTGACAAAAACAGAAGTGGATTTGTCATGGGAGAGGGATCCGGAGTGGTTGTTCTGGAAGAATTGGAGCATGCGAAACGGCGTGGCGCGAAGATTCTTGCGGAGGTTGTCGGATATGGTGCAACCAGTGATGCGTATCATATTACTTCGCCGGCAGAGGATGGTTCCGGGGCTGCGAAAGCGATGGAACTGGCACTGGAAGAAGCGGGAGTGAAAAAAGAGGAACTGATGTATATCAATGCACATGGAACTGCGACACATCACAATGATCTGTTCGAGACGAGAGCAATCAAAAAACTGTTCGGAGAGCATGCGTACGAGATGAAGGTGAATTCTACTAAGTCTATGGTAGGTCATTTGCTGGGCGCTGCAGGGGCTGTGGAATTTATTACCTGCGTGAAAGAGATTCAGGACAGATTTATTCATGCAACGGCGGGATATACGACACCGGACGAGGAAATGGACTTGAATTATGTGGCAGGTGACGGTGTGGAAGAAGATCTGGAATATGCACTTTCGAATTCGCTGGGATCGGTGGACATAACGCGAGCATTCTTGTGAAAAGTGGGAGAGTAAAAAATGGAATTTGAAAATCTTCTGACATTGATAAAAACGGTTTCCGAGTCAGAATTGACTTCCTTTACCATGAAAGACGGCGATCTGAAGATCTCCATGGGAAAAGAAAAACAGGTGGTCGTGGAGCAGACCGGGATGCAGGTGATGCCTGCAGTGGCAGGAAACGCAGATACAGTATCGGCCGGTTCTGGCAGTTTTAATGGGAAACAGGAGCAGCAGGAGGAATGCCAGCCGGAAGGAAAGACAGTAAAGGCTCCTCTGGTGGGAACCTTTTATGCGGCTTCGGCACCGGATGCGGAAGCATTTGTCAGCGTGGGTGATACAGTGAAAAAGGGACAGACTCTGGGAATCATCGAGGCGATGAAGCTGATGAATGAGATTGAGAGTGAGTACGACGGAGTGGTAAAAGAGATTCTGATTGAGAACGGACAGATGGCAGAGTATGGACAGCCTTTATTTGTTATCGGGTAATGACTGAAAATACCTGAAAACCATATGTTTGTGTGCAGGAGGTAACAGAGTTTATGTCAGTGTTAACAACAAAAGAAATCATGGATATTATCCCACACCGGCATCCGTTTCTTCTGGTGGATACCATAGAAGAACTGGTACCGGGGGTACGGGCAGCAGGAAAAAAATGTGTGACATATGATGAGTATTATTTCCGTGGACACTTTCCACAGGAGCCGGTGATGCCGGGAGTGCTGATCATTGAGGCACTGGCGCAGGTGGGTGCGGTATGTATCTTAAGCTGTGAGAAGTTCAAAGGAAAGACTGCTTATTTTGGTGGGATTAACAACTGTCGATTTAAGAAAAAGGTGGTTCCGGGGGATGTTTTGATGCTGGAGACGGAACTGATCAAACAGAAGGGACCGGTTGCGATTGCAAGAGCAACAGCTACGGTAGATGGAAAAGTGGCAGCAACGGCAGAACTTACGGTAGCCATTGGATAGGAGAACAAACATGTTTCGGAAAATATTGATTGCAAACAGAGGAGAGATTGCAGTGCGGATCATCCGTGCCTGCAGAGAGATGGGAATCGCTACGGTAGCAGTTTATTCGGAGGCAGACCGGGAAGCACTGCATACCCAGCTGGCAGATGAGGCTGTTTGTATCGGACCGGCAGCGGCGACAGACAGTTATCTGAATATGGAGCAGATTCTGAGTGCATGTATCGCAACAAAAGCGGATGCGATACATCCTGGATTGGTTTTTGTCAGAGAACAGCCGGTTTGTGGAAATGTGTGAAAAATGTAATATTACGTTCATCGGACCGACTGCGGAGATGATGGACAAGATGGGAAATAAATCGCAGGCAAGGTTGACAATGATAGAAGCCGGTGTTCCGGTGGTTCCGGGAACAAAAGAACCGGTCTATGACGCAAAACGGGGAGCAGCTATGGCAGAAGACATAGGATACCCGGTGATGATCAAGGCATCTTCCGGAGGCGGTGGAAAAGGGATGCGGATTGCCTTCGGACCGGACGACTTTGAGGAGAACTTTCAGGTAGCCCAGTTAGAGTCAGTACGTGGATTCGGAGATAACACCATGTATATCGAAAAATATGTGCAGGAACCGAGACATATAGAGTTTCAGATCATGGCAGATAAGTTTGGAAATGTTGTGCAGTTCGGAGAACGGGACTGTTCGATCCAGAGAAATCATCAGAAGATGATCGAAGAATCTCCCAGTGTGGCACTGACACCGGAACTTCGCAGACGGATGGGTGATGCGGCAGTGCGTGCAGCAAAGGCTGTACATTACGAAAGTGCCGGTACCATTGAATTTTTACTGGATAAGGATAAAAAATTTTTATTTTATGGAAATGAATACACGGATCCAGGTGGAACATCCGGTGACAGAAATGGTTTCCGGCGTGGATCTGATGAAAGAGATGATCCGGGTGGCAGCAGGGGAACCACTCTCAGTAAAACAGGAAGATATTCACCTGCAGGGACATGCGATGGAATGCAGGATCAATGCAGAGGATCCTGCTCATCATTTTCGGCCGTGTCCGGGAGTCATCGAAGCAATCCATCTGCCTGGTGGAAATGGTGTACGGATCGATACGGCAGCTATAACGGGTATGAGATTCCGCCATTTTATGATTCTATGATAGCGAAAGTAATTGTGCATGGAAGAACCAGACAGGAGGCCATCGATAAGATGCGCAGTACGCTGGGAGAACTGATCATAGATGGTGTGACAACCAACGTGGATTTTCAGTATGAGATATTAGATAATGAGGATTTTCAGGCGGGAGAGATCACAACGGATTTTATCCCGATGCATTTTTAATCTGTAGGACAGAAAACCTGTCCGGGCAGACAGGAGGTTTTAACTATGGCGAAATTAAAACATATGTTTAAAAAGGACGGCAGTTCTGTTCCGGGACAGAGAAGACAGGAATCAGGAAAAAAAAGAGCCATCGGCACCGGAAGGATTGTGGCTTAAGTGTCCGAAATGTGGAGAAGTAGTATACCGGGATGATGTAAAAGCACATGGATATGTATGCCCGAAGTGTGAGGGATATTTCCGGATCGGAACCAGAACCAGGATCCGCATGGTTGCAGACCAGGGAACATTTCAGGAGTGGTTTACCGATCTGGAAACGGAAAATCCGCTGGAATATCCGGGATATGAAGAAAAGATTGCAGATCTGCAGGAGAAGACAAAACTTCATGAAGCAGTTACTGTGGGAAAATGCATGGTGAATGGTCTGGAGACAGTACTTGGTGTCTGCGATTCCCGTTTCCTGATGGGAAGCATGGGGTATGTCGTAGGTGAAAAAATTACGAGAGCTTTTGAACGGGCGACGGAAGAAAAACTGCCGGTGGTACTGTTTACCAGTTCCGGTGGTGCCAGGATGCAGGAGGGAATCATATCTCTGATGCAGATGGCAAAAACCTCTGCGGCGATCCGGAAACACAGTGAAGCAGGTCTTTTTTTATCTTCCTGTACTGACCGATCCGACCACCGGCGGGGTGACGGCAAGTTTTGCCATGCTTGGAGATGTAATCCTGGCAGAACCGGGGGCACTGATCGGATTTGCAGGACCGAGAGTGATCGCGCAGACCATCGGACAGAAACTGCCGGAGGGATTTCAGAGGCAGAATTCCTGGTGGAAAAAGGAATCATCGATGGTGTGGTTGAACGGCAGGAATTAAAAGAGACTGTGTGGAAACTTTTGAATATTCATCAGGATGCGCTGCAATATATCCACTATGGAGATACGCAAAATGTGGAAAACCTGCCGGAAATCAGGAACAGTTGTGGAAAGGCAGCGGGATGCGATAAAAAAGAACTGACTGCGTGGGAACGGGTGGAAATCTCAAGGAGTAAGGAACGTCCTACCACACTTTCCTATGTGCAGCAGGTCTTTGATGATTTTCTGGAACTTCACGGTGACGGGCGTTTCGGGATGACGGAGCGGTGATCGGCGGAATTGCCATGTTTGGCGGACAGCCGGTGACGGTGATCGGGCAGCAGAAGGGAAAGAATGTAAAGGAAAACATTTACCGAAACTTCGGTATGGCGTCTCCGGAAGGCTATCGGAAAGCGCTTCGTCTGATGAAGCAGGCAGAAAAATTCGGTCGGCCGGTAGTTACCTTTGTGGATACACCGGGAGCGCCTGCGGCATCGAGGCAGAAGAACGGGGACAGGGAGAAGCTATCGCCAGAAATCTGCTGGAGATGTCCGGAATCCAGACACCAATGGTCAGCATTCTGATCGGAGAAGGCGGCAGTGGTGGTGCGCTGGGACTGGCAGTGACGGATGAAGTTTGGATGATGGAAAATGCAACATATTCCATTCTGTCACCGGAAGGATTTGCTTCGATTCTGTGGAAGATGGGAAAACGGGCGAAAGAGGCTTCTGAGGTGATGAAGATCACGGCGAAAGATCTGAAAAAAATTGCAGATTATTGAAAAAAGTGATCCGGGAGCCGGAACCGGCGAATGAGGAGAATCTACCGGAGATTGCAGAAGAGATCCGGGAAGATCTGGATGGATTTTGCGAAAAGCAGTCAGAAGACGAGAGAAGAGATTGTGGAAGAACGGTACGAAAGATTTCGCCGGATGTAGGAGAAAAGATGAAAACATTGAAAATAGGAGAACTTACAGCCAGGATTCCTGTGATCCAGGGAGGTATGGGTGTCGGAATCAGTCTTTCCGGGCTGGCGGGAAGTGTGGCAGCCTGCGGCGGTGTAGGAGTGATTTCCACGGCACAGATCGGGTATCGGGATCCGGAGTTTGAAAAAGATCCCATCAAAACCAATCTGCGGGTGATCGGAGAAGAGATCCAAAAAGCCAGAGAGATTGCCAAGGGCGGGATTCTGGGTGTGAATATTATGGTGGCAACGAAGCAGTATGCGGAGTATGTAAAAGCAGCCGTGAAAGCCGGGATTGACCTGATCATTTCCGGTGCAGGACTTCCCATGGAACTGCCAAAACTGGTTGCGGGAAGCAAGACGAAGATTGCACCGATCGTATCCACGGTGAAGGCGGCGAGAGTGATCTGCCGCTTTTGGGATCATCATTACCAGCGGATGCCGGATCTTGTGGTGATCGAAGGACCGAAAGCCGGAGGACATCTTGGATTTTCCAGAAAGCAGCTGGAGGAATTTACCCCGGTAACCTATGATCAGGAGATCAGGGGAATTCTTGCCGAAGTGAAAAAATATGCGGACAAGTATGGAAAAGAGATTCCGGTGGTTGTGGCAGGAGGGATCTTTACCAGAGAAGATATGCTTCATGCGATGGAACTGGGAGCCGACGGCGTACAGATGGGAACCCGGTTTGTGACAACCTGGGAATGTGATGTCTCCGAGGCGTATAAACAGACCTATCTGCATGCAAAGAAAGAAGATATTGTGATCGTGGACAGCCCGGGTAGGAATGCCGGGACGGGCGATACGAAAACCGGTTTTTGGAGGAAAAAGAAAGCAGGCGAGAGTCAATTAAAAAATGCTATCAGTGTATCGCTACCTGTAATCCGGCGAACACACCATACTGTATCACCAGAGCGCTGGTGCATGCAGCAAAGGGTGAGACGGATGATGCACTGCTGTTTTGCGGGGAAAACGCATGGCGGTGTGAAAAGATGGAGCATGTGGCGGATATTATGGCGGAATTCGCGTGAGAGAGAAAAACGAATAAGAAATATAAGAACAATAAGACGTGTGGAAAAGAAGAAAAATATTTTCCATGCGTCTTTTTTTGAAAAACAGAGATTTCATTGTCGGAAATCTGGAAACGGAATATAATAAAAACAGTGAAGATTTACATCTGTGAAATGAAAAAAGGAGCATAACTGCAAAAAATCAGGCAGTTATGAATATATGGGTGAAAAAAGAACAGGAGGATAAAATTATGCAACGTATTGGGTTAGACAAAAACTGGGATTTTTATGAGAGTGATGAGAGCATGAGCTTCGTATTTGCCACACCGCCGAGTCAGAAGGTGGATCTGCCGCATGATTTTATCGTGGGAAAACCGAGAAGTGCAGATGCACCGGGTGGACCGTGAGATCATGTGGGGAAATACGAAGAAGTCCGGTATTTACACCACGCATCCGAAACACTTCGGAGAGAACTTCCGGGGAACAGACTGGCATTGGTATGATGTCAATGACTGCTGGTGTTTTGCGGATGAATGGCTTGGAAAACCGGTGAAAGTGGATGTATACGGAGCAGGAGATGAGGCGGAATTCGTTCTGAACGGAAAGAGCTTGGGAAGAAAATCGATCGAGAAACTGATGGCTTCCATGGATATTCCTTATAAACCGGGAGTTCTGGAAGGGGTTGTCTATAAAGACGGAGCTAAGATCAGCAGAAGTACACTGGTAACACCGAAAGAGGCAGCAGTACTGGAACTGGTTCCGGAAGAGGAAAGTTTTGCGGCAGACGGCAAAGACCTGATTTATGTCCGTGTGACGCTGAAAGATGCAGACGGAAATCGTCTGACGCAGGATGAACGGGAGATTCAGGTAGAGACAGACGGTGTAGGAACCTTCCTGGCAGTGGGAAACGGCAATCCATGCACAGAAGACCAGATCACAGATACCAAGTGTCATCTGTATCGCGGAACCGCAATTGTGGATCCTGAAGAGCAAAGAGGCAGGAGAGACGAAGATTACGGTGAAAGCGGACGGCGTTGCGGCTGGAAGCTGTGTGGTAGAGGCAAAATAAGAAGCAAGGTTTGCTTGATACAGGCATAAAATAGTAGTTTTTGGTTACGGAAAAATGCGACTAATCTAAAATCAGATATTAGGTTAGTCGTATTTTTGTTCTGATAAAAGTTACATAAAAACGGGGTTTGTATAAGTACATAACGAGGGTTGAGGGACAACGTTTTGGTATGGACAGATCTGTGAATTCTATTATAATAGATTTTATAGAACAGCAGTCTGGAGGAATAGCGTGGAGAGATTAATTTTAAGTGAGCAGGGTTACCGGGAACAGATGGAAAATGTTGTGAAACCGTATCTGGATATCCGCAAGTCCGTGCTGTGGCCGGAACGGGAAGAGGGGAAGAAAATCTACTGTGAGAGGTATCTGGCGGACAGTCCGAAGGGTGTGGTGATGATTTCCCATGGGTTTACGGAAACTGCGGAAAAATATAAAGAAGTGATTTATTATTTTGTGAAAAAACAGTATCATGTGTATCTGCCGGAGTACTGCGGGCATGGAAGAAGTTATCGGCTGATACCGGATAGTTCGCTGATTTATGTGGACGATTATCAGCGGTATGTGAACGATTTTCTGTATGTGGCAAAGATGGCAGCAAAAGAAAACCCTGGACTTCCGGTATTTTTATATGGACATTCCATGGGTGGAGGTCTTGCGGTAGCGGAGGCAGCGCAGGAGCCGGAGCTTTTCACGAAGTGGTGCTTTCCTCTCCGATGATCCGTCCTGCAACCGGAAATATCCTGTGGCCGGTGGCAAAACAGATCGCTTTCGGTGCGTGCCAGCAGGGAAAAGGAGCGGAATATGTAGTCGGACAGCATCCGTATGAGGGACGGGAAAATTTTGAAACCAGTTCTTCTACCTGCAAGGTGCGGTTTGAATATTATCAGGATAAAAAAGAGAAAGAACCGTTGTTTCAGACAAACGGGGCGTCATACAGCTGGCTGTACCAGGCAGGGCGGCTGAACAGGTATCTGCAACGGAAAGCGTGGAAGCAGATCCAGGCTCCTGTGCTGATCTTCCAGTCGGCAGAGGATCATCTGGTGTCAAAGCCGGAACAGGTACGGTTTGTGGTAAAACTTGCCAGACGGGGACTGACCTCGGGAACTATGATCATTGTACCGGGGACAAAGCATGAAATCTACGGATCCGGAAGCCGAATCCTGCGGGGATACTGGAAACGAATTTTTGCATTTCTGGAAGAGCCGCAGGTGGGAAAGAATGGTTCGGGGAAATAATAAAGATACAGGGTAACTATTCAGCAGACAGTATTGGTAATACGGGGGAAAAAGAAGATGGCAGTCATAGGAATTGATCTTGGAACAACCAATTCACTTGGTTGTGTCTACCGAAACGGAAAAGCGGAATTGATACCGAACGCATACGGCTCTTATCTTACACCGAGTGTGGTCAGTATGACGGAGGACGGAAAACTGATTGTGGGACAACCGGCGAAAGACCGGCTGATCACCCATCCGGAACGGACAGTTTCTTCTTTTAAGAAAGATATGGGAACCGGGCGCAGCTGGAAGCTGGAGAAAAAAGTTTTCTTCCGGAAGACTGAGCAGTCTGGTGATCCGGTCAATCGTGGAAGATGCACAGAATTATCTGGGCGAAGAGATTGAGGAAGCGGTGATCTCGGTTCCGGCGTATTTTCATGATGAACAGAGAGTGGCGGTAAAACGTGCCGGAGCACTTGCAGGGATCCATGTGGAACGGATCGTCAATGAGCCGAGTGCAGCGGCACTGGCATCTTATTTTACAGCAAATGAAGAACAGAATATGCTGGTGTTTGATTTTGGTGGAGGAACGCTGGATGTGTCACTGGTGGATTGCTTTGATACAATGGTAGAAATTGTGTCTGTGGCGGGAAATAACCGACTGGGCGGGGATGATTTTGACCGATTGATTGCGGAGCATTTTCTACGGGAACATGGAGTTGCAAGGCAGCAGCTGCGTGCGCAGGAATATGCGGTGCTCCTCAAACAGGCGGAACGATGCAAAAAGCTGCTTTCCGAGCAGGAAGAGGTCGTGATGCATGTGATGGTGGGGGATCAGGTTTATGAGAGTACCTATACGATGGACCGGTTGTTTGAGGAGAGTAAAGCTTTGTTAAAAGAGATCCGTCAGGTCATCGGAAGAGCATTTGAAAGACGGGAAATGACGATTCATGATGTGGATCTGGTGGTCATGGCAGGAGGATCCAGCAAAATGCCGCTGATTCAGAAGTATATCCGCCATCTGTTTCATAAAGCACCTATGGTGCAGGGAAACTGTGACGAGCTGATCGCGCTGGGACTTGGGCTTGTGTGTGGTGTGAAAGAGAGAAAAGAAGAGATAAAAGATTATATTCTGACGGATATCTGCCCGTTTTCTCTCGGCGTTGCCACGATAAATGAAGCAGACCCGGACCGTGCATATATGGCAAATATCATTAATCGTAATACGGTACTGCCGTGTTCGAGAGTACGCAGATTCTATACGGCATCGGATCAGCAGGATTATGTAGTTGTGGAGGTACATCAGGGAGAAAATACTTACGCGCAGGATAATCTGCTTCTCGGGAAAATCGAGATATCGGTTCCGCCAAAACCAAAGGGAAAAGAAGCGGTGGATGTCCGGTTTACCTATGATATCAACGGAATTCTGGTGGTGGATACCCGGGTGGTATCTACCGGTGTGGTGAAAACACATATTATTTCTCAGAAAATTCCGGAAGCAGAACTGGAAGAATGTGTCCGGGAGCTGGAGAAACTGAAGGTGCATCCGCGGGATCTGTCGGAGAATCAGCAGATGATGGAACGGCTGGAAGCGTTGTACCAGGAAGTATATCCGGAACAGAAAGAACAGGTGCAGCAGATGATCCGTACGTTTGAGGAATTTCTGGACGGACAGAATCCAAGACAGATCCAGGGATACCGAAGGTATCTGGAGAAAGCGGTCAGTGTGCTGGAATATTATGATCCGTTTGAGGAAGAATTCGATGCATCGGAGTCTGGCTGGGATCTGTGGGACGAAGAGGAAGCACAGGATCCGGACAATGAAGAAACGGACGAGGAGGAGTACTGGAAAAAGGAAGGGGATGATCATTCGTGGACCAGCTGACAGCATACCGGATCTTACAACTGATGCCGGGAAGCACAAGAAGAGAAATTCGGGAAGCGTATGCACGACTGGCAAAAGAATATCACCCGGAAGAGCACCCGAAAGAATTTAACCAGATCCAGGAAGCATATCAGCTTCTGACCGGCCGGGGAGAAGGGGAAAACTGGTCGTCAGATGCGGGGGATGACTGGTTTTCAGACGGAGAAAAGACGGAATCTGAATGGGAATCAGAAAAAACGTGTGAATCTGATACACGGTGGAAAGAGGAAGAAGAACAGGAAGAAAGCGAAGAGTCGGAAGAAGCGTTTGACGAGGATTTTGAAGAGAGTGATGCAACAGAAGAATCCTGGAAAAGGACAGAAAAAGACGCAGAAGATCTACAGGAAAATGAGAAGTCGGAGGCTCAGCAGAAAAAAGAAACTCTTGAACAGGAGAGAAAAATACAGAGGCATATCAGGATATCAGTCACTGGGAGTTCCGGTTTGATGCGTTTGAAGAAGCGGAGCGCCGGGAACAGTGGAAACGGGAAGCGGAAACACAGCGAAGAAAAATGGACTGGCAGAGAGAACAGGAGAAACTGCAGGAGCAGACCCGCCGGGCAATCCGGGATTCGCTGTATGAACTGGAACTGATCCTTGAAGATAAAAGGCGAAGAAATCGGACGGAACTGTATGAACCGTTCTTCTTCCGTAGAGAAAACAAGGCAGTGATGCTGCAGGAAGCATATGTCAGCGGACTGATTGATCTTCTGGAAAAATATCCGGTGAAGAGGAAAGTGTACCTGACGCTGCAAAAGATTTATTCCGGATCCGGTGCAGAGTCAGCGAAGGTGCTGATTCGTTATCTGGAACAGAAGAATAAAAAAGAGACTCCAATGTATGGGGTGCGGCGGCATTTGCTGCGATTGGAATCGGTCAGTTACAGGGAATCTGTGGAGAAGAGTGGAAGTCCTCTTTTTCGACCATGCTTATGCTGATCGTTGTGATTCTGGGACTGGGAATATTATACGCAGGTCTTCGAACACATTACAGCGTGGGAATTTCTCAGATCTGGATTGCCGGGATCCTGTTCTGGCTGTCGTTTCTGGGATTGATTACGACAATATCCGACAATTTGTTTTGGGATGCAGACACCGGAATTTTTCTTGCAGTAATGGTTTGGTTCGAATCTATCATCTGGATGGTGATTCTTGGAATCAGGGCGATTGTGCTGAAGATAAAGAACAGGAGATAACAGGTTATAAAAAACAGAAAGGAAAATAAAAGTATGAGATTAGAGATGCATGCACATGACTGTGAAGTCAGCCCGTGTGCAGTGATTAAAGCAAAGGAACTGGTAGACGGATATAAAGAGGCCGGATATGACGGAATCGTGATCACCAATCATTTTGACAAGGGGATCATGCACCTGTGGGGTGAGACGACAGAGGAGCATTATCAGACTTATCTTCGCGGGTATGAGCTGGCAAAAGAAGAGGGAGAACGTGTAGGTCTTAGGGTGATCCTCGGTATGGAGATCCGCCTGGAGTGCGGACCGGAGGATTATCTGGTATACGGCGTGACAAAGGATTTTATCCGGGAGCATATGGACATCTGTGGCTGCAGTCTGCAGGAATTATATGAGATCTGTGAGGAAAATGGATGTGTCCTGATACAGGCTCACCCTTTCCGGGAATACTGTCAGATACAGAATCCGAAGTATCTGCATGGTGTGGAGAGAAACTTTAATTCCGGACATGACAACCATAATGAAAAACTGGACGCATGGCTGAAGGAACCGGGAAGAGAGCACCTGATCATAACCCGGGGAAGCGACTGGCATGAGATTCCTCAGGTGGGACTGGCAGATTTGTGATAGATGAGGATGTGCGGGATAGTAGGGAGCTGGTCAGAGTTTTGAGAAAACTGGCATAGAAGAGAAAAAACTTCGGTTTCTGCATATATGAGCAATGGGCAAAATAAACGTAACTGTGGTAATGAACAGTTACAAAATAATTAAAAAAGAGGAAAGCATACATGCATTTTGATACACATGTATGCTTTTTTATAACTTGTATATACTAAAGAATGCAAAGATTATCGTAAAAAGCATATAAACACATGAAAAAAATAGTTAAATCGCACAAAAAAATGACAAAAATGACAAAATAACCACTGTGGTCGCGTGACCACATATAGCGACATGGACAACAGGACGATGGTGAAATAAAATAAATACATCAAAAGTACTAGTGCGGATGTAAAAAACCAACTCTTGTTATATAAAGTGCACAAAAAGACAAGGAGTGGAAGCGATATGGACAAGAAACCAGTTACAAGAAAAGACATTGCAGAATTATGTGAGGTTTCTATATCGGTAGTATCAAGAGCATTAAATAATAGCGGATATGTGGAGGAAAGTAAGCGAAAAAAATCATAGCAACAGCAGAAAGGTTAGGTTATGTTCCTCAACCAGTGGCTATGAGTCTACAGGAACGGAGAACAAAACAACTTTTATATTACTGTAAAGATTTGAACAATGAGTATTACCTTGATATGTACAGAGGAATGTGTCAGGCGGCAAATGAAAGAGGATATCTGGTAACTGTAAGCGGTGTGATGGCATTTGAACGCATCAAGGATACCATGGTTGATGGAATTATAATGCCGAATGAAGATATGACAAGCTATTATATGAAAAAAAGGTGGAAAAAATTATTATCTGCCGATAGTAAGCGCATCTTTTTGTAATGTGGCAGACATTCCGAAGTCGGTACCATTGGTGGAAACAGATATGTACAAAGCGATGGAAATCGCACTGAATTATCTGAACAGCACGGGACACAAAATCATAGCCTATGGATTCCGTATGATATGGATAATCCAAATTCCCGCTATCTGGCATATAAAGATTATATCAGAAAAGTGATTGGAAATGCCGGATGGGAAAACTACGTGTTGGCGATCCACAAGAATGCAATGAAAAATGATCCAAGAATTGTACCGTTTTCCGAGGATTTACCGGGACATAGTATGTATCAGGAGGAAGATTTCTTTGGAAAAGGAAAGCTTGCAGCACAGATTTTTATGGAACGAAAGCTGGATGCGACAGCAGTCATTTGTTTTAATGATGGATTCGCAATAGGAATGATAAGAGGATTTCAGGAACTTGGAGTAAGAGTACCGGATCAGATTTCTGTGATGGGAATAGATGGAACAGGAATCAGAAAATACCATTCCCCGCTTCTTACCACAGTCAATATGTTTCCGCAAAAACAGGGTCAGGAATGTGCCAATATTTTGATTGATATGATTGAAAAAAATAATAAAAAGTATATGGTGCATATTAAACCTAAATTGCAGCTGGGAGAAAGTGTAAAGAATCTACGTGTTTAGAGAACACAGGAGGTCAGTGTATGAAAAATAGAAATATGATTAAGAAAGGTTTAGCATGTGTTATGGCGGCAACCATGACGATTGGACTTGCAGCTTGTGGAGGATCCAACGGAGGCGGTGATGACGTTTCCAAAGCGGATTTTTCAGATCCGGAAAGTATCAAAGGTACTATTACGGTAGGCGGATGGCCGTCTGGAGACGATGGTTTTGAGGCTGCTATGGAAGGATTCCATAAGGTATATCCAAACATTGAAGTAGAGATGCAGTTTACAGATACCACAGCACATCATCAGGCTCTGCAGACAGCTCTTTCAGCAGGAGACGGTGCTCCGGACGTAGCATGGTTGAAGGTGCTTATGTGGCTCAGTATCGTGAATCTTCAGCATTAACAAACCTGTTGGAGGAGCCATATAATGCAGGCGAACTTGCAAAAGACTTTGTTGAGTTCAAATGGGATCAGTGTAAATCAGCAGATGGAAGTGCAGTTCGTCTGATTCCGTGGGATGTAGGACCATGTACATACTTCTATCGTACGGATATTTTCGAGGAATGCGGACTTCCGACAGATCCGGATGAGGTTGCTGAAATGATGAGCACATGATGGTGTACTGGAAGTAGCAAGAAAAGTAAATATTCCCGGAAAACGCTGGTTGTTACCGGATGCTTCCTATCTGTATTTTGAACTGTTCTGCAACAGAGATTACTATGATGAAGATCTGAATCTTCAGATTGAGCGAGACGGGGATCTGGATTGTCTGAATACAGTTATTAAAATGCGTGAAGAGGGTCTGGACATGAATGTTGATATGTGGGGTACAGAAGCAACCGCAGCATATGGAGACGGTAGTCTGGTTTCTGTCTGCACCGGCGGATGGTTTGGTGGATTCCTGAAAACAGATTATGCACCGGATGCAGCGGGTAAATGGGGTGTTGCGAAAATGCCGGGTGGCGTAAAAGCATCCAACTGGGGAGGATCTTTCCTGGTAATTCCGGAACAGAGCAAAACAAAGCAGCTGCATGGGCATTTGTGAAATATATGCTGGCAACAAAAGAAGGACAGAATGATATTTTCCAGGCAGTTGATTATTTCCCGGCATATACACCGGCTTATGAAGATACTGAAATCTATGATGCAACGGATGATTATTTCAGTGGTCAGCAACCGAAAAAATTGTGGGCTGAACTGGCGAAGGAACTGGAACCGGTAAATACAACTATGATGGATACTGCAGCAGAAGGATGTATCTATAGCTCTGTAAATGCCGGCCTGGAGCAGGGTCTGGATGCAGAAGGTATCCGTGACTGGTAAAATCAGATATTGAAAAAGCGACAGCAGAGGTAAAAGAACAGCAGATTCAGACCTTGAAGGATGCAGGTGTTTGGGACAAATAAGTGAATCAGTACAATTAAAGATTTCATATCGGCCGTTGTATCGGAACCGTCCGGTCGGCGGCTGATTTTGAATAGAGATACTGATGAACGGAAGGAGGATCACTTTTGAACACAACAAAGAAAAAAGGGTTTGTTTATACGTTAAAAAAGAATAAAGTGGCATATGCATACGTCGCACCGTTTTATATTTTATTCGCTATCTTCGGTCTGTTTCCTATTGTAGCCGGATTTGGTCTGAGCTTTTTCAGATGGGATGGCATCGGTCCGATGCATTTTAATGGTGTTACAAATTATATTAATTTGTTTAAAGACAGTCTGTTCTGGAAAGCTTTATCAAACACACTGTTAATCGGTATTCTGGCACATATTCCGATCCTGCTTGGAGGTCTCGCACTGGCTTATATCCTGAACTCCAAACTGGTAGAAGGTGAAAATATCTTTAAGACCATTTACTTCATGCCTATGGTAACCAGTTCTGTTGCTATTTCTATTATTTTCCAGAATTTGTTTGGAAATAACTATGGTATCATCAACTGGTTTTTAAGTTTGTTTGGACAGAAAGCTATCAACTGGCTTGGCGGAGACGGAAGTCTGATCAAAGTTGCCGTAATCGTGATGTTTGCATGGAAATGGGTAGGATGGAACATGGTTATCTATCTGGCCGGTATGCAGGGTATCAGTGGTGATATCTATGAAGCAGCCAAGATCGACGGTGCTTCCGACACAAGAGTTATGTTCAGCATTGTTATCCCGCTGTTAAAACCAATCATCGTATTTACAATCGTACAGTCCAGTATCGGTATGTTCAACCTGTTCACAGAACCGTTCATCCTGACAAACTCCAGCTGGACCGGTGGCGTAAATAATGGTGGTTTGACATTGATGATGTATCTGTTAAATAAAGCACCACAGGGTGGTAACTCTTATGGATATGCATCTGCATGTGCATATGTAATCACGATTATGATCGTAATTATCTCTGTATTCGTTAATAAATTTTCAGAGGAGAAAGATGAGGGAAGGAGGAAATACGGTAAATGAAAACACTTTTAATTGGAATCTTAATAATAGCCGTTGTTTTAGCAGTAATTTCCAAAATCCATCCGATAGGAAAGAAAGTTTCCCTGTATATTGTACTTGGATTTATCGCATTGATCATGTTGATTCCGTTCTACATGATGTTCGTTATGGCAACACATACAACCAGTGAAATTTATTCTTTTCCTCCTGCAATGTGGTTCGGAACGAATATAGTAACTAACCTGAAAAATATGATTCAGGCAGTAAACTTCCCGCTGTCCTTCCTGAATAGCTGTATTGTGACTTTTGGAAATGTTATCCTGGTATTATTTTTCTGTTCTATCGGAGGATATGCTTTCGCAGTATATCAGTTTCCGGGAAGAAAAGTTCTCTTTGCAGTACTGCTGGGAACTATGATGGTTCCGTGGACAGCAGGTATTATTCCATGGTTTATCATGATGTCAAAACTTGGCTGGCTGAATAGCTTCCAGGCGTTGATCATCCCGAGTTGTGCCAATGCGTTTGGCATTTTCTGGATGAGGCAGTATTGTCAGAATAATGTTCCGGTATCATTGGTAGAAGCAGCGCGAATCGACGGATGTAGTGAGTGGACAATTTTCCGTGTTATCGCACCGATCCTGAAACCTGCTTATGCTTCTCTGGGTATCATGCAGTTCGTAAACGTATGGAATGACTTCATGCAGCCTCTGATGATCCTGAGAAGACCGGAAAAAATGACTCTGCCGCTGATGCTGAAGACCATGGTTGTGACCGTGGTACCGACTACGGCGCACTGATGTTCGCAAGTACCTGCGCGGTTCTGCCGCTGTTGATCGCATTCTTAAGTGCATCCAAGTTCTTCATGTCAGGTCTGACATCCGGCGCAGTAAAAGAATAATAACCAGTACATCGTTTTCGAAATAACTGTATCATTCACTTGTCTACGAATCCGATTGCACAGTTCAAAAAGCCTCAGCGTAGCCCGCTACGCCTACGTTTTTTGAGCCGCACACTCGAATCCGTATCCAGCGTGAATAATACAGTTATTTACGAAACGATGTACTAGA
>ENA-OQER01000484-OQER01000484.1-human-gut-metagenome-genome-assembly--contig:-NODE-484-length-21548-cov-18.744130_pt1 | contig 21548 bp, 19 predicted proteins | sample MGYA00242797_ERZ504639 | MGnify/ENA primary metagenome ERZ504639 (study PRJEB26092, sample SAMD00036306) | human gut metagenome | host: Homo sapiens | study: EMG produced TPA metagenomics assembly of...
CTTGTAGATTTTGTTTTAGGTCAAATATATTTAACTACAACTTTAGGAATGAGAAGTTTTTCCTTAGTCCTCATGTTGGGAACAATTTATCCTGCAGATTTCAATGGTGATGGCTTACTTGATTATATAGACTTCGGTAATGGAAATGTCGATTTGTACTTAACTCAAACTGATGGAAGTTGGCTGAGAAAAAGACAATCTTTACTAATGAAGCTATGCAAAATGCCTTTTTTGGTGATTTTGATAAAGATGGTGATGTTGATATTTTGTTGTTCATTCCTACATCAGATGCAACCTATACTGTATTTTTTAGAAATGACGGGAATGGGGCGTTTAAGAAAAAAGAGAGCTATATCGATGGAAAATATACAAGTTTTGAGTGCAAAGATTATGATGCAGATGGTTTGTATGAAATACTCGTCAGCAACGCAGAAACCTCAAAAGATTATCTGCTGAAATGCAATAAGAATTTTACAACAGATTTGGTAGAACTTCCTGAGGGTTTAAATAAAATTCTGGCAGATTTCAATCATGATGGCATTACAGAAATCAATAGTGGTGCATCATATACACCTCTTGCCAATGCTAAAAAGAATACTCGTCCAGAAAAGATGAGTAAGCCCATTGCTGTACTTCAACCAGAGGATGGAAAACTTAAAATAACATGGAAACAAGGTAAGGATGCCCAGACTTCTTCGTGTGATTTGACTTATGAATTGAGAATAGGAACAGCTTCCAGGGAAAGGTGATGTTCTTTTTGGTCATGCTCTTGCTGATGGAACCAGAAGAAACTTGATGGATGGAAGTATGGGGCGTTCTTTGAAATACCTTTTTGATGCAAGTTATTTGACGGAAGGAAAATATTATATTGCAGTACAAGCTGTGGATGCCGGAAATATGGGAGGAGAATGGTCTGATGAATTTGTCTATGAACATCAGCAAGTTGCTGTTCCAACCATTATGCCTATTCCTTCTACTTATTGTACTGCTGATACTATTGCTCTTCGAGTTCAAAATGGTAGAAAAGATGCTACATATACATGGAATATACCACATGGTAAGGTCATTTCTGCATCAGACAACAATGACAACGTTAATGTAGTTTCGATAAGGCAGGAGAAATTGTCTGTAGGTGTACAAATGGCATATAATGGGCATGTTTTATAAATCACAAGATGTTAGCCTCTTGCTCTCACCTGCAACAAAGCCTACTTTGAAAGTGCCAGAATATAAAGATTTTCTTTTGGATCTGGATCAAGATGGGAATATGGAGTTGAAGGAAAGATTGGGTGGCTTGGTTAAGCTTGGTCCCACAAATGAATATAGCAGCATAAAGAAAAGTTGGAATACTGATTTAAGTTCAGGTCGCGGGTTCGCTATTTTTGATTTTAACAAAGATGGATATCCTGACATGTTCTTAGGAAATTTGCGAAAAGGAAATACTTTTATTAATTCAGGTGAACAGGATTGTGATTTTGAGTATTCAATGGAAACATATACCAATCTTGATAAAGATAATTATATGGCATATGATATTGATAATGATGGAAACTTCGATCAAATGCTTTATGAAAATTTTGTATACAAAGAAACCCCTCATACTGGATATTGTTATTACAATACAGGTGATAATCATACTTTTCAGAAGATAGCTGATGGAACCTTTTATGACTTTAATGCCGATGGAGCATTAGATTACTATTCTAATAAATATGTTAGACTTAAAAATAAAAATGAGATAGGACCAACGTATGGCGAGCAAATTCTTTTTTACCAGCATAAAATTGATGGATTCGCAGATTTTAACAACGATGGATACTTGGATGGATGGTATATGACAGGCCAATATAAAGGTGAGGTCTTACGAGTTGTTATTGTCAAAGGCAAGCCAATAGAAGAATGGCCATGTTCTGAGATTATAGAAATACCGATATCTATGAATTATCCAAACATAATAGATATAGACAATAATGGTTATTTGGATTTGGTGTTTTCTGATCGTGATTGTGGTTATGCAATATTAATGGGTAAGGATTTTAACTACAATATTGTTAATATAAGCTCATCCTTCTATAGTAATGATCAATATTACGAACGGAATTGGCTCCCTCTTACACGCAACGCCTATCCAGCTGGCCTCCTCTCCAACATCAAGAACGAGGCACCGAAGGCTCCTCAATATGTGAGTGCACAACAGACAGAGGATGGATTGTTACTGAAATGGGCGGATGCTGAGGATGACCACACTCCAGCTGTTCAGATGCGCTATAATGTCAGCGTAAAGCGCAAGAACAAGAAAGTGGGCGAGGAGAATGCTTTCCTCATTTCGCCTCTTAACGGACTGAGCGATGAGTCTGCTATCTGCTCTAATGTGGCTTATCGTAAAGCTACACAGATGCTTATCCCTAAGGCAACACTTACTAACGGTGAGACACTGGAGGTGCAGGTTCAATCTATTGACTTGATGGGCGAACACTCGCCAATGACCAAGTCTGTGGAAGTAACCATTAACAACGATGGATACATTAAGGTGAAAAACAGTCATGTAACAGCTTCGTTGGGCACTGTCGTTTCTTTCGTTGGAACAAAGGGAACAAGCTATTCTATTGATGGAGGAGAAGGTGCCACCATCAAGAAAGACTATGGAAATGGTAAATATCTGGTGGCTTGGAACACTCCAGGCACAAAGAAGGTAACCATCACCGTGGATGGCAAAGCATACAGCACAAACATCATCGCACACGACTTTGCCGACTTGACACTCCACTTCCCTGCAAAGGTATTACGCAACACACCTATCACTGTAAAGGTGCCAAAGGGATTTAGCCAATACTCACCAATAGATTATGGCTTTAAAGCAGTTGACAACTATGTGGTGCGCTATGAGAAGGGCGACAGCACAGCCACCTTTACCTTCAAGAACAGCGGTGAGGCGGAAGTATGTGCATTCTGTAAGTTTGATATCAGTGAGCTCTCTAAGAAGAACAAGGTGAACGTGATAGACGTAAGCATGCCTGCTGCAAAAATCTCTGAGGTTATAGGCGATGGTACAAATTATCGTATCAGCTGGCAACCTGCAACCAATGCAGAGATAGCAAAGGTAGAAATCTGTCGTGAGACCAATCGCATGAATCAATATGAGGTATTGGCTACTGTTGACATGAACGTTGGCACTTATCTCGACGAAACCAGTGACAATCGCATACAGGCACATCGTTATCGCATCCGTTATATCGCAAGCAATGAGGTGCAGACGAGTGCTTACTCTACGCCACATAATCCTCTTCATGTGATGATCAACCAATGTGGTAGTGGCTACAACCTGATGTGGAACGCCTATGAGGGAATGAATGTAGAGAGCTATACCATCCTCAGAGGCACGAGCGAGGATAGCTTGCAACCTATCGAATATGTGGCTGGCAGTCAGCAGAGCTATACCGACTTGACGGCAAATGCTGGCAAGTATTACTATGCCGTGGCGTTCACTCCTGCATCAGGCAGCACATACGCCAAAAGCCGAGCTGCAAGAGCCAGCCATGGCATCCGCTCCAACATTATCTCTACGGAAGAGGCTCTGCCTGCCACCTTGGCAACAAGCATTGCCATCAACTGTGTGGAGAGCAACAACTCTTTGACGAATACCCAGCAGACGATACATCTCTATGGTGTCGTGCTCCCAACTTATTCCACCTATTCAAGAGTAAGCTGGTCGGTAGTACGAAACGACGACCTTGCAAGCATCTCCAACAATGGAGTGCTTACTGCCAAGGGTGGACGAGGACTGGTTACCGTTCGAGCAACAACATTGGATGGTTCCAATCTTTATGTTGATTATGATGTAGCATGTAATGTGGATAAAGAAGCCGTAGGCATTGTTATCGTAGAGAAAGATAGTTTGTCGACAGATGTTAAACCAATCATCTACTACGACCTTGAAGGCCGAAAGATTCAAACACCAGCAAGGGGACATCTTTACATCACCAACAAGGGACAGAAGATTGTGTTCTAAGTAGCATGAAGCAACAGTTGTTGGGCTGTGTGTAATCTATTAAGTCCTCCTAAATCAAAGGCTGAAAAGGTCTTGCATTTGGGAGGATTGTCTTTTTGTTATATTGGACTCCAAAATCAAGTTTCGTATATAACAATTTAGAGGAAGTTATTATTCCATTCGATGGTAATAAGTTAATTTTTCAACTTTCGCAAATGGGGAAGTTAAAGAAGTAGTTGACATTAGCTTTTCCTTTACATTTTTACCACCATCCCTTGCACATATCAGAAATAATGCTTAATTGTCGACAAATAGATAATATGCTGCTTATGACAACGAAATTTTATCCTGTAGGCATACAGACTTCTCGGAGATTATCAACAAAAACTATCTCTACGTTGACAAGACGGAGTATATTTACCGCATGACGCATTATGGTAAGAAATACTTGTTTCTGAGTCGTCCAAGGCGATTTGGAAAGTCACTCCTTGCCTCTACGCTACAGAGTTATTTCGAGGGTAAGAAGGAATTATTTAAAGGATTGGCTATTGAGAACTTGGAAAAGGAATGGACGGAATTTCCTGTTCTGCATTTTAGTATGGCAGGAGGAAAGCATATGGAACCAGATGCCTTGCAACGTTACCTGCTTTTCATCTTAAAACAGAATGAGAAGAAATACGGTATAGAGATAGTAGCCCCAGACCCTAATGTAAGACTGTTAAATCTCGTCAATACTGCGTACGAACAGACAGGCAAACCTGTTGTTGTGCTAATTGACGAGTATGATGCTCCTTTACTTGATGTCGTACATGAAGAAACTCAACTGCACATTCTCCGAGATATCATGCGCAACTTTTATAGCCCATTGAAAGATTGCGACTCAAAATTGCATTTTGTTTTCCTTACGGGTATTACCAAGTTCTCTCAGCTAAGTATCTTCAGTGAGTTGAACAACATCACCAATATCAGTATGCTTCCTGAGTATGCGGGTATTTGTGGTTTCACGAAAGAGGAGTTGCTTACGCAAATGCAAGAATATGTCCAAGAATTCAGCAATACAAAGAATTGGTCGATAGAACAGACCATTGCTAAGCTGAAAGAGTATTATGACGGATACCATTTTGCATTGCAATCGCCAGATATCTTCAATCCTTTCAGCTTACTTAGTTGCCTGTCTCTGAAAAGAGTAGACCCCTACTGGTTCTCTTCTGGCACGCCAACTTATCTCATCAACATGATGAAGAAGTTTGATGTTAATTTCACTGACTTTGCTGAGGGGATGGAAGCCGGAATTTCTGATTTTGACGCTCCTACAGAAACGATGACTACCCTGACTCCATTGTTGTATCAGAGTGGTTATATCACCATCAAGGACTATGATGAGGACTATGATTCCTATTTTTTGGGAATCCCTAACAAAGAGGTTCGTCTTGGTTTGACCAAGGCTTTGATACCTTATTATGTAACGCCTAATACACTGGTAACCAATAATACGACACGCAATATGGCTCGTGCATTTGACAAGGAAAACATAGAACTTGCCCTGCAATATCTACAGACATTCCTTGGTACCATTCCTTATTGCGCCAATACGGATTATGAGGGACATTACCAACAGATGTTCTATATCATCTTTTCTCTCCTCACCGCCTGGATGGTGGACGTGGAGGTTCATACACCAGACGGAAGAGTAGATGTTGTTGTTATGACGAAAACTCGTCTTTACTTGATGGAACTGAAAATCAACAAGAGTGCACAAGCTGCGATTGCTCAAATGAACCTTAAAAATTACCGTCAGCGTTTCGCACTCTCAGGTCTCCCAATTACGAAGGTGGGCATTAACTTTGATACTGTTACCCACAACATTACAGACTGGGTGATAGAATAAGTTTTTCTTTTGTAATCAATTAATGGCGTGCAAATTTGGCTATTTCGTAAAAAGTTAGTAAATTTGCACGCACATTAATAGATAGCTATAATGATGCAAGCAATGATTTTCGCTGCAGGTCTGGGCACTCGCCTCAAGCCACTTACCGACCGCATTCCGAAAGCTTTGGTAAGTGTGGGAGGAGAACCTTTGCTCAAACGTGTCATCTTTCGGTTGAAAGATGCTGGTTTCACTCGCATTGTAGTGAACGTTCATCATTTTTCCAGTCAGATTATTGATTACCTACGCGATAACGACAACTTTGGTATGGATATCCGTATCAGCGACGAGACGGACAAACTGCTCGAGACAGGTGGAGGTATCAAAAAGGCATGGCCGCTCTTTGATGCGCATGAGCCCGTCCTTATTCACAATGTGGATATATTGAGCAATGTGGATTTGGGAAAGTTCTATCAGATAGAGACGAAGGACCTTACAGAAAAGTCGCAGGAAGCCTCACCGGAGGAAAAGCCTCTTGCAGCCCGCCTGTTGGTGAGCGAACGCAAGACAAAACGTTATCTTCTCTTCGATGACAGTATGCGGTTGGTGGGGTGGACGAACATCGAGACAGGCGAGGTGAAGAGCCCTTATCCTCATCTCGATCCTGCCAAGTGTAAGATGTATGCCTTCTCGGGCATCCACATGGTAGCACCATCCATCTTCCCGCTGATGGAGAAAGAACCGGACAAATTCCCCATCATGGATTTCTATCTGAAGCATTGCGACAAAGTACGCATTGAGGGATATGTGAAGAACGACCTCAGACTGATGGATGTGGGAAAGCAGGAAACGCTGAAAGAGGCAGAGGCGTTTTTATGTCAAAGTTAAAAATTTAAAGTTTAATATATTATGCAACAGAAGATTATTATTTTGGATTTCGGTTCACAGACCACACAGCTGATAGGCCGTCGTGTGCGTGAGCTTGATACCTTCTGCGAGATTATGCCTTACAACAAGTTTCCTAAGGACGACCCATCTGTGATTGGTGTCATCCTGAGCGGTAGTCCTTACTCCGTTCATGATCAGGAAGCTTTCAAGGTAGATCTGAGCCAGTTTATTGGTCGCATTCCTGTGCTCGGCATTTGCTATGGCGCTCAGTATCTCTCTTATGCCCAGGGTGGAAAGGTAGAGGCTGCTGACAGCGTGAGTATGGCCGTGCCAACTTGGAGCAGTTTGATGCCACCAATCCTCTTTTCAAGGGATTTGTAGAGAACTCTCAGGTTTGGATGAGTCATGGTGATACCATCACAGCCATCCCTGAGGACTATAAGTGCATCGCTTCTACAGCGAATGTCAAGTTTGCAGCATATGCTTCTACCAAGCAGCCTGTATGGGCTGTTCAGTTCCATCCAGAGGTGTTCCACTCTTTGCAGGGTACACAGTTGCTGAAGAACTTTGTGGTAGATATCTGTGGCAGCAAGCAGGACTGGAGTGCTGACTCTTTCGTAGAGACTACAGTGGCAGAGCTGAAGGCACAGCTGGGTGATGACAAGGTGATCCTTGGCCTTTCTGGTGGTGTCGACTCCAGTGTGGCTGCCGTTCTTTTGAACAAGGCCATTGGCAAGAATCTTACTTGTATCTTCGTAGATCACGGTATGCTTCGCAAGAGCGAGTTCCGTGATGTGATGGAGGATTACAAGTGCTTGGGTCTGAACGTGATTGGTGTGGATGCATCCGAGAAGTTCTTTGCCGACCTGGCTGGTGTGACCGATCCTGAGCAGAAACGCAAGATTATAGGTCGCGACTTTGTGGAGGTATTCAATGCTGAGGCTAAGAAGCAGACCGGAGCTAAGTGGTTGGCACAGGGAACTATCTATCCCGACCGTATCGAGAGCTTGAATATTACTGGTAAGGTCATCAAGAGCCATCACAATGTGGGTGGTCTTCCTAAGGAGATGAACCTTCAGTTGTGCGAGCCATTGAAGTGGTTGTTTAAGGATGAGGTTCGTCGTGTAGGCCGATCTATGGGAATGCCTGAGCATCTGATTACCCGTCATCCTTTCCCAGGTCCTGGTTTGGCAGTACGTATTTTGGGTGATATTACTCCCGAGAAGGTGCGTATTCTTCAGGATGCCGATGATATCTATATCCGCGGCTTGCGTGAGTATAAGGTGAAGTTGAGTGGTGAGGAAGCCCGCCGTGTATTGGCTGCTGGTGTTCCTGCCGACATGCAGAATGGCGAGATTGAGGTTTCTCTCTACGACCAGATCTGGCAGGCAGGTACCGTATTGCTTTCTACTGTCCGTTCGGTAGGAGTGATGGGTGACGAGCGTACATACGAGCATCCTGTGGCTCTGCGTGCTGTGACCAGTACCGATGCGATGACAGCCGACTGGGCACATCTGCCTTACGACTTCATGGCAAAGGTTAGCAACGAGATTATTAACAAGGTGAAGGGTGTGAACCGCGTTTGCTACGACATCTCTTCAAAACCACCTTCGACAATCGAGTGGGAGTAAGGCTTTCTCCCCGTGATGATTTCTTCGCGGGTAAAGATTAGAAAAGCAGATTCCTGCCATCTATACTATAAATCCCTCCTTCGGGTATCATGCCTGAAGGAGGGATTTTTTTGACCCATATTATTGAGAGATTTTCAACCTTGTCCACAGCCATCTTGGTATGTGACACCAGAAGAAGACGAGGATGGCGTACCGCCAGTCTATGACTTTTACTTCTTTCCCTTTCTCAATGGCATGTACGATGTGCCTTGCCACTTCTTCTGCTCTTAGCTGTAGCGGATATTTGCTGCCTGCAATCAGGTCGGTTGCCACAAATCCTGGTCGTAGGTCTGTTATCGAGATGGGAAGCTGGCGCATACGTGCTTGCTGGGCAAGACATTCCAAGTAGTGGTTTTGGAATCGTTTGGTGGCAGAATAGGCTGGGGCAGCACCAAGTCCCTTTGTTCCAGCGATGGAGGTGATGCAGGCAATGCGATATGTATGCTTATTTTCGGTTGTTGTGGTGTGAGCAGCAAACCAGTTGAATGCGGTGTCTACCATTCTTGTGAATCCCATCCGTTGGTCTCCACCGTCTTCAGTTCTTTCTCTATGTCGAGCAGGTTGTTTTGCCAACCTATACCCGAACTATGGAAGTATAGATCCATACCTCCCAACTTATCGATGAGTTGTTGCAGTAGGTGAGGAGCATCGGCTGATGTGACATCTATCTGTTGATAGCAGGTGATGCCTTCAGCCGTCAGAGCCTGCAGTCTTTCTATTCTTCTTCCGGCTATACCCACTTGCCATCCTTTGGCGGCAAGCAGTTTTGCCACTTCCATTCCGATGCCCGATGTGGCACCCATAACGATTGCTTTCTTTGCCATATTGTCTTTATAAAGGGAAGGTTTGTCTTTATGAGTTGCAAATGTACAAAGTTTTTTTGTGTATACGACATCTTGTTGCCGAAAAACATCAATATGCCCCGACGATTTTCCAGTTTTCTATCAGATGGAACAGTTTGAACATGGCAGGTTTGTAATCGTCGGGATAGGTGAGCGAGTAGACGAAGAGGAGTTTGCCACTCTTGATGAATTTGTCGTAATGACTGTAACCCTTCATGCGTACTCCGTTTTCGTATACCGGACCTGCAAGCAGAAATGATGAGTCCCTGTTCATAGTTTTTGTGGCATGAAGCTTTGTCGCCAACGAGTCGGCACATGTCTGTAATAATGTGCAATGATTCTTCGTTACATAACTTTCCAACACCACATTGGTGCGGTCGGTATAGCTGAACCTGGCATAGCTTTGATAGTTGCTGAGCGATGTGTCCTCATGTTCGAAGAAATCGGGATAGCTGATGGTGTAGCCATAGGTAGGGTCGCGATAATCGAACAGCTGACTGATGTCTATCTTTTTCTTGAAGTCTATGTACGGTTTCGACTGATTGCTTTGGTAAGCAAAGGTGCCATACATATTGAAAAATAAGATGATGACGATGACTGCGATGATGATGAAGAAAATCTTTTTCATACGTTTGCTTTTTTATGGGTAAACTGTTGCTTTGAATGTTTGATGACTGCAAAAGTATGACAAAGGCTTGAATGTGCCCAAAAAATAGTCTGACATTTGTCTGACAATTTATCTTCTTGTTGAATTTCCAACTGTTCAGCATCCCCTACTGCCACAAGTAGTTACTTTGTTACCACAACAAATGTCTTCAGATAGTGATGAAATTGTTTTTTCTCTCTAATGAAATCTCCGTTCAAAGGCTCTGAACGTACATTCAAAGGCTTTGAACGCACATACAAAGGCTTTGAATAGAACTTTTATGGGTTAAACAGAACATTTATATAGTATAAGAGAAAGATTTTCTCAGTATTAAGTGAACGTTTTATAGGAATTCAAGGCTGCTGACACAAGTATGGCATTTGTGAAAGTTCAGTTAAAATATGCTTTTATGTTTTGTTCTTTTTGTTATTTTGAGTAATTTTGCAGTATTGGAAAACGAATGATGGGAAGATATGAAGAAAAGAAAGTTTCATATAATAATAGGTGTAGTCTTGGGCATTGTTGTGCTTGTGGCAGCAAGTTTGTATGGAGTAAGCAACTATATGCTCGATTATTCGCTCAGCTATCCGAAGGAAGAGCGAATGACAGCCGAACATTGGAAGACGAGAATAAAGAGTGAATGTCCCTGGATTTCAGTCTGGATGGACTCAGTGTATCAGCATCATTGCGTGAAAGACACCTTCCTGCTGATGCCTTCGGGCTATAAGGCTCATGCCCTTTATCTCTATGCCCCCAAGTCTACCGACAGAACCGCCATTGTGTTCATGGCTACAAGGCGCGTGCCGAGGGAATGCTCCACATCGCCTATCTCTATAATCATGATATGGGGTATAATGTGCTCCTTCCCGATCTGTATGGACATGGCAAGAGCGAGGGCGATCATATACAGATGGGGTGGAAAGACCGTTGGGATGTCATCAGATGGTCGCAAGTAGCCCATGAGATATTTAAAGTGAAGAGTAAAGAACGAAAAGTGAAGAATACGTGGCAGGTGATTCATGGCATATCGATGGGTGCAGCTACTACGATGGCTGTTGCGGGCGAGAAGACTCCGGGATATGTGAAGTGCTTTGTGGAGGATTGCGGTTATACCAGTGTGTGGGACGAGTTTGCCGCTCAGCTCAAAGATCAGTTTGGCTTGCCAGCTTTCCCTTTGATGAACACCACTTCCGCGCTTTGCCTGCACAAGTATGGCTGGTCGTTTGCTGAGGCTCAGCAGATATCCCAAGTCCGTAAGAGCACCAAACCGATGCTCTTTATCCATGGCGACAAGGATGGCTTTGTGCCTTATGCCATGCTTCGCCCCCTGTACGATGCAAAGGAGAGAGGGCGCAAGGCTATTTTTATCGCCAAAGGCTCAGCTCATGCCATGGCTTACCGCGATCATCATGAGGAATATACCCGTGTGGTGAAAGACTTTGTATTGTTATGTTCTATGGAGTAGGGATGATTTTTTTCTCTTACATTCGGGGCATTCGCCTTTGATGACAAAGGAAACGGAATGAGGACAGAATCCTTCGGGCAGTTCGAAACTTGGAATATGGATGTCGTCCAGACAGAAAGAGCGCTGGCACGTCTCGCAGTAGAAGTGGATATGTCCGTCATGATGGTCGCACTTGCCCTCTTCCTCGCACAGTTCGTAGTTGAGTATGCCACGTCCGTCCTCAAAGGCATGCACCACATCATGCTCCAGGAACAAGGTGAGTGTACGGAATATGCTCGATTTGTCCATCGATGGCATCAAGGTTTCCATGTCGCCAAGGCTCATCGGGGCAGAATGACTGAGCAAAGCCTTGTACACCAAATTATCCTGTTTGGCTGTGGGTTTGATGCCTTTTCTTGTCAACTTGTCTGTAGCTTGCTGGCTGTTCATCTTTTTGGTTACTGTTGGGTGACGATGAAAATATGAAAGCGGGTATGTCTCTTTAATCGTCACTAAGGTGCAATAATAGCGTAGGTTCAGCAGAGTCTTTTCGTCATAGCGAAACTCTGCCGCCCCACGCCCGATAGAATATGAATGTTACTTGTCCTTCAACAAGTCGCGAATTTCGGTAAGGAGTTTTTCCTCTGCCGTAGGCTTAGGCTCTGGCTTGGCTCTTCCTCCTTCTTCTTGGCAAACTTGTTGACCAGTTTGATCAGCATGAAGATACAGAAAGCCACGATGAAGAAGTCGAGGCAGGTCTGCAGGAAGTTGCCATAGTTGATGGTGGCAGCAGGCAGTTTCTCGCCGGCTACTTCCACGGTAGGAAGTGAAATCTTCAGTTCCGAGAAGTTGACACCACCGATAATCCATCCTATAGGAGGCATGATGATATCGTCTACTACCGAACTGACGATTTTGCCAAAGGCACCACCAATGATGACACCGACAGCCATATCGAGCACATTGCCACGCATGGCGAATTGCTTGAATTCACTCAGAAATTTACTCATCTTTTCTTTTTATTATTTTAAGTTTGACATATACACCTTATTATATATAGGGGCTGCTGCAACTGCAGTCACGCATTAATACTTTTTATTTTGCAATATGGAGTTGTCAGTATGGCCCCTTAAGGCATGAAAAGACTACGATATTCTGCAACATGCAGCCTTTTTTAAATAATTTAATACTCAATTCGTGTGCAAAGTTAGAAAAAAATTAGTAACTTTGCGCTCGATAAGAAAAAAAATGCTCAAAAGTATTGCTTTTTGAATGTTTCAGCTCATTGGCAAGTGCTTCGAGGCTTATTAAGGTAAAAATTATTTTCAACCATTAATTTAAATATTAAACAAAATGACAAAAGTTGCTATTAACGGCTTCGGCCGTATCGGTCGTCTGGCTTTCCGTCAGATGTTTGAGGCAGAGGGTTATGAGGTAGTTGCTATCAACGACCTTACATCTCCAAAAATGTTGGCTCACCTTCTTAAGTATGATACAGCTCAGGGTGGCTTCGCTGGCAAGTACGGTGAGGGCAAGCACACTGTAGAGGCAACAGACAACTCTATCATCGTTGACGGTAAGGAAATCACTATCTATGCTAAGCCAAACGCAGCTGAGCTTCCTTGGGGTGAGCTTGGTGTTGACGTAGTACTCGAGTGCACTGGTTTCTATACATCTAAGGAGAAGGCTTCTGCTCACCTTACAGCAGGTGCTAAGAAGGTAGTTATCTCTGCTCCTGCAGGTAACGATCTTCCTACTATCGTTTACAACACAAACCACAAGACTTTGACTCCAGCCGATACAGTTATCTCTGCAGCTTCTTGTACAACTAACTGCTTGGCTCCTATGGCTGACACTTTGAACAAGTACGCAGCTATCCAGTCTGGTATTATGTCTACTATTCACGCTTACACAGGTGACCAGATGATTCTCGACGGTCCTCAGCGTAAGGGTGACCTCCGTCGTTCACGTGCAGGTGCTCAGAACATCGTTCCAAACACAACAGGTGCTGCTAAGGCTATCGGTCTTGTAATTCCTGAGTTGAACGGTAAGTTGATCGGTTCTGCACAGCGCGTTCCAACTCCAACAGGTTCTACAACTATCCTCATAGCTGTTGTTAAGGGTAAGGACGTAACTGTTGAGGGTATCAACGCTGCTATGAAGGCTGCTTCTAACGAGAGCTTCGGTTACAACGAGGATCTGATCGTATCTTCTGATATCATCGGTATGCGTTACGGTTCTCTCTTCGATGCTACTCAGACAATGGTTAGCAAGATCGACGACGATACATATCAGGTACAGGTTGTTTCTTGGTACGACAATGAGAACTCTTATACTTCTCAGATGGTTCGTACTATCAAGTACCTCGCTGAGTTGAAGTAATACCGCAGTAGCGATATTCAACAATATTATAGGCCTGGCATTGCAAAATGCCAGGCTTTTTTGCGTTTAACACCCGTATGAAACCATATTTCGGGTCTTTAAGTGATGCTAAACTTCTTTTTTTCGCTTTCTTTGTTTACCTATATCAGAAATTTTTGTATCTTTGCCACCATGAAACAGACGATGATAACGATATTGGGTCCTACGGCAAGCGGAAAGACCAGTCTTGCTGCTGCTTGGCTGCTGCCTTTCCTTCGCGTATGGACGGGATGGAAGCCGAGATTATCAGTGCTGACAGCCGACAGGTGTATCGCGGAATGGATATAGGAACGGGCAAGGATCTGGCCGACTATACTGTAGGGGACAAGCAGATTCCCTATCATCTCATAGATATCTGCGAGCCAGGAACCAAGTACAACCTCTTTCAGTATCAGCAAGACTTCTATGATGCCTATCAGGATGTTCTTAGAAGGGGAAGGTTGCCCATCCTTTGTGGCGGAACGGGACTTTATATTGAGTCCGTGCTAAAGGGCTACCATCTCTCGCCTGTGCCTCAGAACCCTGTGCTTCGTGAGCGTCTTGCCGAGAAGAGCTTGGCTGAGCTTACAGAGATGCTGCAACAGCTCAAGGCAAGGAACGGCTCGCATATGCACAACCGCACCGATGTCGACACAGCCCAGCGTGCCATTCGTGCCATAGAGATTGAGACTTATAATGCCGAGCATCCCATGCCCGAGAGGAGCTGCCATCGGTTGACTCCTTGATTATCGGTGTGAGCATCGACCGTGAGGCTCGTCGTGAGAAGATTACACGCCGACTGAGGCAACGCCTTGATGAAGGTATGGTCGATGAAATCAGATCGCTTCTCGACAGGGGCATTCCTGCAGAAGACTTGATATACTACGGCTTGGAATACAAGTTTGTCACAGAATATGCGACAGGTAAGACTTCCTACGACGAGATGTTCCGAGGCTTGGAGATAGCCATACATCAGTTTGCCAAGCGACAGATGACATGGTTCCGCGGCATGGAGCGCAGAGGCTTTACCATACATTGGGTGGACGCCTTGCAGCCCATGGCAGATAAGGTGGAACAGATATTCGAGCTGACAGGCGGCGTGGACAGGTAAATCTTGAAATATAAAAAACAAAATATAGATCATGGCGGTTAATGAAAACAAGTGGGGATTGCTCTATTGCCCCCGTAACGGGTGGCGTGAAGGAAAACGCTGGCTCAAGATAGAGAAGGTGTTGCGCCAGCAGCATATCGACTACGACTTTGTGCAGAGTGAGAACCAGAAAAGTGTGGAACGGTTGGTGAAGATGTTTATCAACAATGGCTATAAGACAATAGTCATTGTGGGAGGCGACTCTGCACTCAATGATGCCGTCAACTGTCTGATGCAGGTAGACAAGGCTACTCGTGAAGGGATAGCCCTTGGCGTAATCCCTCATGGCATGATGAACGACTTCGCCCATTTCTGGGGATTCTCCGATAGCGATTATGAGCAGACCATCAAATGGTTGAAACAGCGCCGTATCAGGAAAATCGACTTGGGTTGTATCCGTTATACGAACAAGCGCGACGAGAAGTGTCATCGTTACTTCCTGAACTGCATCAACGTGGGCTTGATTACCGCTATCATGAATCTGCGCCGCAAGACCCATCACTTCCTGGTTCCCGCACACTTTCGTTCATCTCTTCTTTTGTGCTCATGATTTTCCAGCGCCTCGACTACAAGATGCATGTCAAGATCAATGAGGATGAGATACAGCGCAGGGTGATGACCATGTGCATAGGCAATGCCTCAGGATATGGGCAGACACCTAACGCCGTGCCCTATAACGGACTGCTCGATGTGTCGGTGGTGTATCATCCGCAGATCACACAGCTCTTCGAGGGATTCTATCTCTTCGTGCGTGGTAAGTTCCTCAACCATCGCAGTGTGCATCCTTACCGTACCCGTGAGGTGGAGGTGAAGGAGGCTTCGCATGCCCTCATCGGTGTGGATGGCCGTCTGATGAACACCCCTAAGGGTAACTATAAGATAACGGTAGAGCAGGAGGTCATCAATTTCCTGATTCCTGCCTGATAAGAGGAGCGGGCAACTTGCTCCTCTTTTTTCGTATAAAGTGGTTGACGGCTGCCAGTCTGGGTGTTGTCAACATGCTGTTTTGCTCAAAAAGTAAGTTGATTTGGCTTAAAAAAATATGATAAAACAAAATTTCAACTATTTTTATCCGAAAAAACTTTGTTATACAACAAAAAATCGTTACCTTTGAACCAATCTAAAGTAATGTATTAAAAACTAAAACCTTAATATAGATCTATGAGTTATCTAAAATTCGAAAAGGCCCTGATGACTAACCTTCAAGAGTCATTGCCCAAGGAGTTGTTGCGTACCAACCGCTCTGGTGCTTATTCGTGCTCTACGATTGTGGACTGTAATACCCGCAAGTATCATGGTCTATTGGTTGTGCCGGTTCCAGAACTGGACGATGACAACCATGTGCTCCTGAGCTCGCTCGATGTTACGGTGATTCAGCATGGCGCTGAATTCAATCTTGGACTGCACAAGTATCAAGGCAACAACTACAATCCGATGGGACACAAGTACATCCGTGAATTCGATTGCGATAAGGTTCCTACCACATTGTATCGTGTGGGAGGCGTCATTCTGAAGAAGGAAGTGGTGTTCCAGCATTATGAGAATCGTATTTTGTTGCGTTACACCTTGGTGGATGGACATTCTGCCACTACACTGAGGTTCCGTCCTTTCCTTGCATTCCGCAGCGTGAGACAGTTTACTCACGAGAATGCAACTGCTTCAAGAGATTATGCTGAGGTCGACAATGGCATCAAGACATGTATGTATGCCGGTTATCCCGACCTGTTCATGCAGTTCTCCAAGAAGAATAATTTCATCTTCCAGCCCGACTGGTATCGTGGTGTGGAGTATCCCAAGGAGCAGGAGCGCGGCTATGCTTCCAATGAGGACCTCTATGTTCCCGGCTATTTCGAGATGAACATCAAGAAGGGTGAGACCATCGTCTTTGCCGCTTCCACATCCGAAATCAAATCGCGCAGTCTGAAGGCACTCTTCGACAAGGAAGTGAATGAGCGTGCGCCACGCGACAATTTCTTCCATTGTCTGGTCAATGCAGCCCATCAGTTCCATCGTCGCGAAAGCAACGACGACCGATACATTATTGCCGGTTATCCTTGGTTCAAGTGCCGTGCCCGCGACACGTTCATCTCTTTGCCTGGTCTGACACTCTCCATCGAGGAAGACGACTACTTCGAGTTGGTGATGAAGACCGCTATGAAGGGATATTACGAGTACATGGAGGGCAAGCCTGTCACCGTTCATATAGCAGAGATAGAGCAGCCCGATGTGCCTTTGTGGGCAGTATGGGCTTTGCAGCAGTATGCCAAGGAGAAAGGAAAAGAAGCTTGCCTCAAGAAGTACGGCAAGTTTATCAAGGACGTAGTGATGTATGTGAAGTGCAATCATCACCCCAACCTGAAGCTGATGCCCAACGGACTTCTTTACACCGACGGCAAGGACAAGGCTGTGACATGGATGAACTCCACTGCCAACGGGCATCCTGTTGTTCCCCGTACGGGATACATCGTCGAGTTTAATGCCTTGTGGTATAATGCCCTTTGCTTCTGTGCCTCTCTGTGCGAGTTGGCAGGCAAGGAGAAAGATCAGCAGCAGTTCCTCGAGGCAGCCGAACTTGCCAAGCAGTCGTTCCTCGAAACTTTCCTCAACGAGTATGGTTATCTCTACGACTATGTTGACGGCAAGATGATCGACTGGAGTGTTCGTCCCAATATGATATTCCCTGTAGCCTTCGACTACTCTCCATTGTCGCAGGACCAGAAGAAGCGTGTGCTCGACATCTGTACCCGAGAGCTTCTTACACCTAAGGGCCTGCGTTCACTCTCACCAAAGAGTGGCGGATACAACCCTGTCTATGTAGGTCCGCAGAGCCAGCGCGATTATGCTTATCATCAGGGTACAGCATGGCCATGGCTGGGTGGCTTCTATATGGAGGCAAGTCTGAAGATGTATAAGCGTACACGTCTGAGCTTCATTGAGCGTCAGATGGTGGGCTATGACGATGAGATGTCATGCCATTGTTTGGGCACTATCAGCGAGCTCTTCGATGGCAACCCTCCATTTACTGGGCGAGGTGCTATCTCTTTTGCCATGAATGTGGCAGAGATTCTGCGTGCGCTCGAACTACTTGAAAAATATCAATATTAAATAAGGAGGACTGCAATATGAAAGTATTAATGTTTGGATGGGAGTATCCTCCTCATGTATTTGGTGGCTTGGCTACTGCCAATTTTGGTATCTCACAGGGATTGCATGCTCAGGGCGATGTGGATATCACTCTCTGTCTGCCTCATCCTTTTGGTGATGAAGACCACAGTGCCGCTAAAATTGTAGCCATGAACTGTGTGCCTATAGCCTGGCGCGATGTCAACTATGACTATGTGAAGCAGCGTGTGGGCAACATCATGGACCCTAATGACTATTTCCGTTATCGTGATCATATCTATGCCGACTTCAATTATATGAATGTCAATGACCTCGGCTGTATGGGCTTTGCTGGTGGATATCCTTCCAACCTTCACGACGAAATCAATAACTATTCTGTCATTGCAGGAGTGGTGGCTCGTTCTGAGGAGTTCGACATCATTCATGCTCACGACTGGCTTACCTTCCCCGCAGGTATCCACGCCAAGAAGGTGAGTGGCAAACCTCTTTGTATCCACGTTCATGCCACCGACTTCGACCGAAGCCGTGGCAAGGTGAACCCTACTGTTTATTCTATCGAGAAGGATGGTATGGACAATGCCGATTGCATCATGTGTGTTTCAGAGCTTACTCGTCAGACAGTCATCAATCAGTATCATCAGGACCCACGCAAGTGTTTTGCCATGCACAATGCTGTTTATCCATTGAAGCAGGAGTGGCAGGATATTCCTCGTCCCGACCATAAGGGCAAGGAGAAGGTGGTAACCTTCTTGGGACGTATCACTATGCAGAAAGGTCCGGAATACTTTGTCGAGGCTGCCAATATGGTGTTGCATCGTACTCGCAATGTGCGTTTCTGTATGGCTGGTTCCGGCGATATGATGAATCAGATGATTTATCTCGCTGCAGAGCGTGGCATTGCCGACCGTTTCCACTTCCCGGGATTCATGCGTGGCAAGCAGGTGTATGAGTGCCTGAAAGATTCTGATGTCTATGTCATGCCTTCGGTGAGCGAGCCTTTTGGTATCTCTCCTTTGGAGGCTATGCAGTGTGGTACGCCTACGATTATCTCCAAGCAGAGTGGTTGTGGTGAAATCCTGACCAACTGTATTAAGGTAGACTACTGGGACATTCATGCCCTGGCTGATGCCATCTATAGTATTTGCCACAACGAGAGTCTCTTCGACTATCTGTCTGTGGAAGGCAAAAATGAGGTCGACCAGATAACCTGGGAGAAGGTGGGAGCACGCATCAAGGACCTTTACCTCAAGACACTGGGGTGGAAGTAGGTGTGAAGTGAAGAGTGAAGTTAAACGTTCAAATTTTAATTTTTTATGAAGACAATTTGTTTATATTTCGAAATACATCAGATCATCCATCTGAAGAGGTATCGTTTCTTCGATATCGGTACCGACCATTATTATTACGATGACTATGAGAACGAGCGTAGTATCAGTGATATTGCTGAGCGTTCTTATATGCCTGCCCTCACTGCTCTTGAGGATATGATCAAGGCCAACGGACAGTATTTCAAGGTAGCTTTCTCTATCTCTGGTGTGGGTATGGAGCAGTTGGAACTTCATGCGCCACAGGTGTTGGAGAAGTTGCAGGACCTCAACAAGACAGGTTGCGTAGAGTTCCTCGCCGAACCTTATTCTCATGGCTTGGCATCTCTCGTCAACGAGGAGAGCTTTAAAGCCGAAGTACAGCGTCAGGCTGCCAAGATGGAGGAATACTTTGGCAAGAAGCCACAGGTGTTGCGCAACTCTTCACTCATCTATAGCGATGATATCGGTTTGCAGGCTTCACAGATGGGTTTTGCCGGCATGCTTACCGAGGGTGCCAAGCATGTGTTGGGATGGAAGTCTCCTCACTATGTTTACAACTGCGCTCTGGCTCCAAAGCTCAAGCTCTTGCTGCGTGATGTGCGCCTGAGCGATGATGTCTCTCTGCGTTTCAACAACAGCAACTGGAACGGCTATCCTCTCTTCGCCGACAACTATATCAATCAGATTGCTGCCCTGCCTCAAGAGGAGCAGGTAATCAATATCTTCATGGAGCTGTCTGCTCTCGGTATTGCCCAGCCCTTGTCAAGCAACATTCTGGAGTTCCTGAAGCTCTGCCAGCTTGCGCCAAGGAGAAGGGCATCACCTTCTCTACTCCTATCGAGATTTGCAAGAAGATGAAATCGGTAGGGGAGTTGAATGTTCCTGATACCCTGAGTTGGGTAGACGAGGAGCGCGATGTCAGCACATGGTTGGGTAATTCTATGCAGCGTGAGGCTTTCAACAAACTTTATAGTGTTGCCGACCGTGTCCGCATTGCCAACGATCCTCGTATCAATCAGGACTGGGATTACCTGCAGGCAAGTAACAACTTCCGCTTCATGACCACCAAACCAAGCAATGTAGGTCTTGACCGTGGTATCTACAGCGATCCTTTCGATGCTTTCACCAACTATATGAACATTCTTGGCGACTTCCTCAATCGTGTCAACGACTTGTATCCTTCTGATGTGGATAACGACCAGTTGGAGGGTCTTCTCACCACCATCAAGAATCAGGATGAGGAAATCGAGGTAAAGGACAAGGAGATTGTCCGTCTGCAGGCTAAGCTCGAGAAGATAGAGAAAGAGGCTGAAAAACTCCGTGCCGAGAAGAAGCCTGCTGCCAAGAAGACCGCTACTGCAGCCAAGCTCCTGCCAAGAAGACGGCTACTAAGGCTCCTGCAGCAACCAAGAAGGCTCCTGCAAAGAAAGCTGCCACTAAGGAAGAAACTACAGAAAAGAAATAAGAGTATAATCCTATAAACATAAAAAAGGCAATCTGCTGCTTGACAGGTTGCCTTTTGTTGTACGCTCGGCATGAGCATTGTCTAGCGGGTGGAAGTCCCGAGCAAGCCCTAATAGCGGGAATTGCATAGTCAAAGGCAAGGGTGTCCATCGTGAGGTGGAATCTGAAGGAAGCTGGCGACAAATATCTGACCTAACGGACAGAAACTTCATATAAGGCATTTGACCATGGATAAGATTGCATCACAAATCAAAGTCCTATTGCTATTCGGAATGGTTGGTGTAAATGAAGTAGGTATAAGATGGAAAGACAATGCCCTTATCCGAGGAGGTCTCACGGACGCTTCAAATAGTTTTTTTTACGAAAGAAGCGGAGTAAAGCTTGCCGTGAGAAGTCAGCAGACGCCATAGTAGTGCAAAACTCGATAACGCTGCACGAAGGGCAGAACCTAACAATTAAACGATAGTAATTGAAACATACCTCATGAAGGAAAGAATGCAGAAAACGTTATCCCAAGTTAATGGCTGCCCCCAAAGAGATAGGTCGGAAACCGAATGGTATGGGGGAGTGCAGACCTTTATGTGGATGTGTGAAGACAACATCGTGGAAGTTCCATTCGACAAGGAACACCTTTTCGAGCAAATCCTTAGTCCTGCAAATCTCAACCGAGCCTACAAGGCAGTGATGAGAAACAAGGGCTGTGGTGGTATCGACAGGATGTCGTGTGAGCAGCTGCTCCCATGGCTATTGACCAACAAG